>Ga0207425_1000056_pt1 | contig 151802 bp, 130 predicted proteins | sample AraplaF_Col_mTSA_FD_184255 | JGI IMG/M metagenome (GOLD analysis project Ga0207425, IMG submission 184255) | Arabidopsis root microbial communities from the University of North Carolina, USA - plate scrape MF_Col_mTSA (SPAdes) (version 3) | ecosystem: Host-associated > Plants > Roots >...
GGCGGCAGCGCGCGCGAGGCGGAATGGCTGGTCAAGCTGGGCATGACGCCGACCGAGGCATTGCGGGCGGCGACCGTGGTGAATGCCGCGGTGCTGGACCGGGCGGCTTCGCTGGGGCAGGTAAAGCCGGGGTTCCTGGCCGACCTGGTGGCGGTGGAGGGCGATCCGACGGCCGATATTACGGCCTTGTACCGTGTTGCCTTCGTGATGAAAGGCGGCATTGTCCATCGAAACGTGCGATGATGAAGTATGTCCGCGATCCCCTTATTCCCGTTGCATACGGTACTGTATCCGGATGGGTACCTGCCGTTGCAAATCTTCGAGGTGCGCTACCTCGATATGGTGAAGCGTTGCATCGAACATAAGGAAGATTTTGGCGTCGTCGCGCTGGTGCAGGGCGATGAAGTGCGCAAGCCGGAACAGCACGATACCTTGTGCGCGGTGGGTACCATGGCGCATATCGCGGAATGGAAAGCGATCATGCCTGGCCTGATGCAGTTGCGCTGCAGCGGGCGGCAGCGCTTTCGCATCGTCTCCGCCGAACAGCTGAAACATGGCTTGTGGATGGCGGAGGTGGCGCCGATCGATGACGACATGACGGTGCCCATTCCGGCCGACCAGCAGGACGTGGCGGACAGCCTCGGCATCCTGATCCAGACCTTGCAGGAGCGCGGCATTCCGCCCGGGCAGATGCCGATGCAGGCGCCTTATCGCTTGCAGGAGGCGGGCTGGGTGGCAAACCGTTGGTGCGAGTTGCTGCGCCTGTCGCTGGCACAGAAGCAGCTCCTGCTGGCGCAGGAAAACCCGGTGCTGCGCCTGGAGCTGGTGCAGGATGTGATGATCGAACATGGCCTGCTCAATTAGGGCATCGCTGGCCCTATGCGCTTGACGGCGTCCGGCGCTACACTGGCTGCATGTACCTTCCAACTGCTTTCGCTGAAGACCGTCTTGAGGTCAAACATGGGCTGATCCGGGCGTATCCGCTCGGGATGCTGGTGATTCCCGGCGCCGCGCCGACGGCGGACCTGGTGCCGTTCGCGCTTTATCCCGACGAGGGCGAGGCGGGGCTGGGCGTGCTGCGGGCGCATATTGCGCGCGCCAATCCGGCCTGGAAGGCGCTGGCAGCCGCCGGTGAGTGCCTGGTCGTGTTCCAGGGGCCGGAAGCGTATATCAGCCCGACCTGGTACGCCTCGAAGGCGACCTCGCATAAGGTGGTGCCGACCTGGAATTACGCCATGGTGCAGGTGAGGGGCCGGGCAAGGGTAGTGGAAGACGCAGCTTGGCTTGGCCAGCAGCTGCGTGCCTTGACCGCCCTGCAGGAAGGCGCCATGCCGGAGCCCTGGGAAGTGGACGACGCTCCGCTCGATTTCATCGAAGGCTTGCTGAAGGCGATCATTGGCATCGAGATTCCTATCGCGTCCATTAGCGGGAAATGGAAGGTCAGCCAGAACCGCGGTGTCGCTGATGCGAGCGGCGTCGCGGCGGGGCTGCGTGAGCGGGCCGCCGCAGCCGATGGCGCTGCGGCGATGGCGGCGCTGGTGGCCGAGCGCATTGCGCCGGACCTCAAGCCGGACTGAGTTCCTCTTCCTGGGCGTGCACGTGCATGGACCAGGTCACGCCAGCGATCAGCAGCACGATGGCGGCGATTTCGAGTGGGCGCGGGAACTGCTGCTTGTAGATAAAACCGTACATCAGCGCGAACAGGGTTTCGAACAGGATCAACTGGCCGGACAAGGTAATCGGTACGCGCCGGCTGGCGATATTCCACAAGTGGTTGCCGATCACCGAGGCGCCCAGGGCCAGCAGGCTATTGCAGATCCAGAACAGCGTCCAATCCCGTCCCGAAGCGGCACCGGCCGCGCCAGTCACGTCGCCATGGAAGATGGCGAAGGCAATTCCACCCACCACCAGGGCAATCAGCCCGGTCGACAGGCCATACAGGGCCGACCACTCCGCGCTGCTGTAATGCGGATTGCGTTTCAGGTAGCGCGCGTTATCCAGCGTGTACCAGCTCCAGCACAGCAAGGCGCCGGTCGCGCATGCTACGCCAATGACCGTGTTGATCATCGATACGCCGGCAGCGGCAGCGTGCTGGAACACGTCGATATTGATGCAGGTGATTCCGGCGGCGGTCACCAGCAGGGGCATGGCCAGCTGCCGCAGCGGCACCGCGCCATGGTCATTGCGTCCCATCAGGGTGACGGCAATCGGCAGCACGCCGATGATCAGGGAGGTCGGCGCCACGCCTGCCAGCTTCACGCCCAGCGCGAGGAACATGTAGTAAATGAGGTTGCCGGCCAGCGCGTGCCGCAGCAGGGCGAGGTAGTCATCGCGCTCGAGGCGGCCGATCAGGTTGCGCAGGCGCGGCAACATCAGGACCAGGGCAATCGCGCCGTAGGCCACATAGCGGCCAACCGCCATTTCCAGAGGCGTGAAGGCCGCCAGCAATTCCGGCACCACGAACACCATGCCCCACATCGCGCCCGCCAGCAGGCCGCACACAACTCCAGTCCACATGCAATATTTCCCCGTTTAAACCTGCGACAGTGTCGCACAGCTTGCGATATCTTGCTGGATATGGACAAGACCTTGATCGCCGCGTTGCAGCGCGAGGCGCGGCCACTGGAAACGGCGGAGGACCTGGACTACCTGCTCGACTGCATCGGCGACGCCTCGCTGGTGCTGCTGGGCGAAGCCACCCACGGCACCAACGAGTTCTACCGCCTGCGCGCCGACATCAGCAAGCGGCTGATCGTCGACAAGGGCTTCGACGCCATCGCGGTCGAAGCCGACTGGCCGGACGCCCTGCGCGTCAGCCGCTATGTGCAGCACGGCGGCGGCGACATGAGCGCCGACCAGGCGCTGTCGGGTTTCAAGCGTTTCCCGCAGTGGATGTGGCGCAACCATGAAATCGTGGACCTGGTGAACTGGCTGCGCGTGCACAACCACCACGTCGCCAGCCCGGCGCGCCGCTGCGGCTTCTACGGCCTGGACCTGTACAGCCTGCAGCAGTCGATGCATGCGGTGATCGATTTCCTGGACCAGGCCGACCCGCAAGCGGCGGCACGGGCGCGGGAGCGCTATGGCTGCATCGACCACTTCGCGGAAGACCCGCAGCGCTACGGCTATGCCACCAGTTTCGGCATGAAGCCCGATTGCGAGGCCGAGGTGCTGCGCCAGCTGGTCGAGATGAACCGCGCCGCCAACGAGCACCTGCGCACGGGCGTGGTGCCGGACGAATTCTTCTACGCCCAGCAGAACGCGCGCGTGACGCGCAATGCGGAGGTGTATTACCGCGCCATGTTCAAAGGGCGCGACGAGTCATGGAATGTGCGCGATTCGCATATGGCGGAAACGCTGCAGGCATTGCGCGAGCACCTGGGCCAGAGCATCGGCCGGCCGGCACGCATCGTGGTGTGGGCGCACAACTCGCACCTGGGCGACGCGCGCCACACGGAAATGGGCAAGCACGGCCAGTTGAACCTGGGCCAGCTGGTGCGTGAGCGGTACCGGCCGCAGGACAGTTTCCTGCTGGGCTTTACCACGGATGCGGGCAGCGTGACGGCGGCCAGCGACTGGGACGGTCCGGCAGAGCTGAAATCCATTGTGCCGTCACGGCCGGACAGCGTCGAGCGCGTGCTGCATGAGGTGGGAATACCGGCTTTCCTGCTGCCGCTGCGCGGCCGCAGCAGCGCGCTGGCCCAGGCGCAGGGGCGGTTGCTGGAAAGGGCGATCGGCGTGATTTACCGGCCCGATACCGAGCGCATGAGCCATTACTTCTTCGCCGATGCGGAGCAGCAGTTCGACGCGCTGATCCACGTGGACCGCACCACGGCCTTGCGGCCGCTCGAGCGTTCAGCCCTGTGGCAGCACGAGGAGCCGGCCGAGACTTATCCATCCGGCTTGTAGCGCGATGAAGAGCGCCAGGTTCACGATCACGGTGAGCCAGAATTTGACCAGGAAGGATGTCTTGGACGATTTGTGGCGCAGCAGCCGCTGCGCGGCGAGGCCGCCGGGCCAGCCGCCGGCCAGTCCCAGCAGGAGCAGCGTGCGCTCGGGCGTGCGGCGGCGGCCCTGGCGGGCGGCCGACTTGTCGAGCGCATAGGCGATGAAGCACGCCGCGCTGGCGACTGCATATAGCGCGGCGGCAAACAGCATCAGAAGTAGTTCAGGCCCAGGGCGGCCTTGACTTCATCGGTGGTGCGGGCGGCAACTTCGCGCGCGCGCATGGTGCCTTCCTTCAGCACCTGCATGATGTAGCCCTTGTCCTTGGCCAGTTCTTCGCGGCGGGCGCGGATCGGGGCCAGCATGTCCTGCAGCACGGCTTCCAGGCGCTTCTTGACGATGGAGTCGCCCAGGCCGCCGCGCACGTAGTGGTCTTTCATTTCCTGCAGGCTGGCCTTGTCGGTGTCGAAGGCATCGAGGTAGATGAAGGCGACGTTGCCTTCCAGGTGGCCCGGATCGGACACTTTCAGGTGCAGCGGGTCGGTGTAAACCATCTTCACCGCCGCGGTGATTTCGGCTGCGCTGGCGCCCAGGTTGATCACATTGCCCAGCGATTTGGACATTTTCGCCTTGCCGTCGATACCCGGCAGGCGGCCCACTTCCGGCACCACGGCCTTGCATTCGACCAGGATGTCTTTGTTGGCCAGGCGGTTGAACTTGCGCACGATCTCGTTGGTCTGCTCGATCATCGGGATCTGGTCTTCGCCGACCGGAACGATGGTGGCTTTGAAGGCCGAAATATCGGCAGCCTGCGATGCAGGGTAGGTCAGGAAGCCGGCCGGGATGTCGCGCTCGAAGCCGCGCAGCACGATTTCCTGTTTCACGGTCGGGTTGCGCTCCAGGCGCGCCACGGTGACCATGTTCAGGTAATAGAAGGTCAGCTCCGCCAGTTCAGGGATCTGCGACTGGATCAGGATGGTCGACTTGGCCGGGTCGATGCCGCAAGCCATGTAGTCCAGCGCCACTTCCACCACATTACGGTGCACCTTGTTGGTGTCTTCCATATTGTCGGTCAGCGCCTGCGAGTCGGCCAGCATGATGAACTGATTGTAGTCATCCTGGTAGGAAACGCGGTTGCGCAGGCTGCCGACGAAGTGGCCGAGGTGCAGCGGGCCGGTCGGACGGTCGCCGGTCAGGATAATCGGTTTGGCGTTGGATGCTGGCTGGCTCATAGGGTTCCTTCTGCTTGCCCCTATCGATTGCGCCAAGAAAAACGCCACCTGAGAGAGGCGGCGTTGATATTAAAATCACATCACTTTTCAGTGGCCGCGCTATGTCAGCGGCGCCACCAATTGCGGGAGAAAAGATGTGATTGGATAAATTTCATCCCGCAATGGTTACAGTTCAGCGCGGCCCTGTCAAGCCCGGCTAGTAGCGGTTCGGGTTATTCGGGCGGTCATCCAAGCGGTTTGGCACGCCGTCGTTGTCGCGGTCGCGGTCATAGCGGTTGGGGATGCCGTCGCGGTCCCGGTCGCCGCGTTCCCAGCGGCCGCGCTCCATGCGCCAGCGGCCATTGTCCATCTGGGCCCAGGCCGGCTCGCGCCAGTAGTAGCCGTGGCGGGCGCGCACGTATTTGCCGTTGACCCATACGTGGCGGTGGCCGTTCCAGCGCCAGTAGCCCGGTGTCCAGACAAAACCGGACCGGGCAGGGGGAATGACTTCCTCGCGTGGTGGCGGTGGGGCAACACGCACTACGACCACATCGGCGCTGGCGACCGGCGCCCAGGCGAGGCCGCCGCCCAGGGAACCGGCCAGAAGGGTGGCAATGAGCAATTTTTTCATGATTGGCTCCTTCCATTCATAGTAAGAGCCATTTTTGCTGAGGCTGCCGCGGCCGTATGTGCGCGCACTAGCTTTCATCCTGGCATTGATTTTCTAGTAATATTGCGCAAGTTTATGCTCCTGGAGTTCCCATGCGTCGCTGCCTCACCCTCATTTCCCTCCTGCTGGCCTCCCAGGCAGGTGCGCAAACCTCGCCCATGGCGCCCGACATCGTGCCCGGTTTCGAGGCGCCCCAGGACCAGGCGGATTACATCAAACGCGTGGTGATGATCCCGATGCGCGATGGCGTGCGACTGCATACCGTGATCGTGGTGCCGAAGGGGGCGAGCAAGGCGCCGATCATCCTGACCCGTACGCCTTACAACGCGGATGGCCGCGCGAAGCGCAATGTGAGCCCGTATATGCAGTCGGCGCTGCCGCAGGGGGACGAGGTATTCGGCCGTGATTTCATCCGCGTATTCCAGGACGTGCGCGGCAAATATGGCTCCGAGGGCGATTATGTGATGACCCGCCCGGTGCGCGGCCCGCTTAATTCAAGCCAGACCGATAACGGCACAGACGCCTGGGACACCATCGACTGGCTGGTGAAGAATGTGCCGGAGACAAACGGCAAGGTCGGCATGATCGGTTCTTCGTATGAAGGCTTTACCGTCCTGATGGCGCTGACCGAGCCGCATCCGGCACTCAAGGCTGCGGTGCCAATGAGTGCAATGGTCGATGGCTGGCGCGGCGACGACTGGTTCCACAACGGCGCGTTCCGCGTCAATACGCTGGATTACATCGCTAGCCAGAATACGGTAAAGGGCCGCGGCGAGGCGCTGGCGACAGGCGCCTATGACGATTACGACGTCGTGCTGCGCGGCGGCTCGATGGCCAGCCTGGCGCGCAAGTACGGGCTGGACCAGCTCAATTTCACCAAGAAGCTGTTCGAGCATCCCGCCTACGACAGCTTCTGGCAGGAGCAGGCGCTGGACCGTATCCTGGCCAAGCGGCCTTTGTCGGTGCCGACCATGCACGTCGTGGGGCAGTGGGACCAGGAAGACATTTACGGCACTTATGCGACCTATGCCGCGCTGGAAAAACTGGACAAGGATAACAAGCTGAATTTCCTGGCGATCGGACCGTGGCGCCATAGTGGCGTCAATTACGATGGCTCCACGCTGGGGGCGCTGAACTTTACCGGCGATACGGCGCTGGAATTCCGCCGCGACGTGATGGTGCCTTTCCTGAAGCAGTACCTGGTTGATGGCGCCCAGGCAGCCGATACACCACCGGTGCTGACCTACCAGACCGGCAGCAATAAATGGCAGCGACTGGCGCAGTGGCCGGTATCGTGTGCGACGGGCTGTGCCTCGACCGCGAAAGCGGTGTACCTGCAGGATGGCTTCAAGCTGTCGTGGGCGCAAGCAGGCAACACGAAGGGCTTCGACGAGTATGTCGCCGATCCCGCCAAGCCGGTGCCGTTCGTGCCACGTCCGGTGCGCATGGGCGACGAGAACGTGTGGAAGCCTTGGCTGGTGCATGACCAGCGCTTCGTCAGCGACCGTACCGACGTGTTGAGCTATGTGTCGGAGCCATTGAAAGAACCACTGGTGCTGTCCGGCGCACCGCAGGTGCACCTGGTGGCGTCCACCTCGGGCAGCGACGCAGACTGGGTGGTGAAGGTGATCGACGTTTATCCTGACGAGGTGCCGTCGCAGCCGAAACTTGGCGGCTTCCAGTTGCCGCTGTCGATGGATATCCTGCGGGGGCGCTATCGCGACAGCTTCGAGAAGCCGACGGCCATCCCATCAAACAAGCCGGTGCAGTTCAATTTTGCGCTGCCGCCGGTGAACCACGTCATCCTGCCGGGGCACCGCCTGATGATCCAGGTGCAGTCAAGCTGGTTCCCGCTGTATGACCGTAATCCGCAGACCTTCGTGCCGAACATCTTCCTCGCGGCGCCAGGCGATTACAAGAAGGCGACGCAGCGCGTGTTCCATGGCAGTTCGGTTGAATTGCCGGTGGTGGAGAAGTAATGAGCGTGTTGCAAAGACTGCTTGGTGTTGCGTTTGCGCTGGCGTTGACGGCATGCGCCTCTTCCGGCCCTCGGCGAGTCGTTACTGATAACTATATTTCGCCAAATTTCCAGCAGCCGCCTGCGAAGTCCTTGATCGTCTTGCTACCGGCGGACGTCGAGGCTGAGGACATGCGGCCCGGCGTCGCGTCCATGCTGAACGCGTTGAACCAGAAATTGAGCGCAGCGGGGTATAAAGTCGTCGCCTTGGACCAGGCTAGCCATGACGTGATCTGGCAGCAGGAAGTCCAGGATGTTGGGGGCGTTTATGATCCCAATACTGGCGCCGTTCGCGAGCTCGCAATGACGAATGCGGTGGGACACCTGGTGCAGCGCGTCAGTTCGGAAACCGGGGCAGGAATGGTCATTCTGCCGCGGTTTGTGCTGCGGCGTGCCGAGATTGCCGGCATGTCCGCGGTCTGGGATGGGCAGCAACGCCGCGTCCCCACATTTGGCACTGCCGGCGATACGCTAACGCAAAGCGGCTCAACGCTGGGACTGTCGGTTAGCCTGCAAATGATTGCGACAAGCGGTGAGCTGTTAATGAACACGTACGGAGGCGCTTTGCTTCCCTATCGGGTCAACGCCAGGACTGCGAAGAACGAGGTGCGTGCCGACTTGTTTGCGGATGAGGCTGAGGTTGCGGAAGGTGTAGCCATTGCGTTGGCGCCGTTCTTCAGGAGGCGATAACTTACTGTATGGACTCTGGAAAGGAGGTTCGTTCAAATGCTGCAAACAGCAAAATACCGAATCACAAATTATGGAGCTACATATGCAAGTACACATCTTCAGAGGTCCGGGCCGCATTTTTGGCTTTACCGCACAAGCATCGGGTGAGAATCTGCCGCAGAAGTATGCGCCATGGTCGGAATTCAAGACCATCGAGCTGCGCAAGGACGAGCGCACACCGGGTGTCGATGCGAACGAATGCCTGAGCGATATCGAGACTTATGGCGTCCACGTCACCGATGCGCATGTCCGAATCACCGATGACGCAATTCGGTAAAGGCTTAGAGGCTTGCACTCGCTCGGGGCGACATTTACTCAGGTGATAAGGGGATCGCCTTTTATGTGGCGCGCTGGTTCTCTGAGCTGAAAAGCGAGATTGAACTGTTGGTGACCCTGACTCCGGGAACAACGAATGGAGGCTATATTACCTTCGCATTCCGCTACGGCCTGCAAATGCTGCGGCTCTTGAACCCGCCAATATTTGGATTGACTGGGCGCCCATCGCGCTTCCCATTACGCCCAATGAAGCAAACACCTCGCATTCTGAAGCACAGGATCGCGCGCTGCAGATCGCAGAATTCATCCTGGCGGAAGATAAGGCGATTAGCGAGTACGTGCGAGAGTTCACTGGGTGAGGAAGTCTGAAAAGTGGAGCAAGAGTATGTTTGGATTGTTTAACAAGAAGCACGGCATCGTGGAACAGCCCGTTCAAAGGTCCTCCGAAGCACATGGAGCACCTGATCAGGACTATCTTAAGGGGCTAAGCCAGGTCACTTCAGATAGCGCGAAGTTCTGGTTCGATATGGCCCATGATCTTGGAACGCTGCCCGAATCCGGGAAGATGGATATACGCCCCAATGGTCGTTTAGCTGCTGCAGCTGTCGCAATAGAAAGAGCAGCAGCACTCGACCCGAACCACATTGCCATTTGGGGAGAGCGGCTCTTGATCCAGAGGTATTTGGCACATGGCCTGTCTGCTTTTGAGAACGCGCTTTCGGCGGCACATCAACCAGATGCAGCGCATTCAGAACGTACGCGCTTGGCGCTCAATCAGTTCAGGCGAACGCTTGACGATGCCGTGTTGTTATTTCCCGATGACGAGTGGTTCCGCGATCAGCGTCTTTGTGCCTATGAGGACTTCGGTTGGAGCTAGTGCCGGCACTTGCCTTTGTGGCCGAAGATTTCAACTGTTCGCCGCCGTTGAATGCTGCTAAAGTCATCATTCAGTTGACGTCCGGGAGAAATACAATTGAAGTATTATCTGCTCCTTCTCGCCGCAATCGTGCATGTTAGTGTTGGCGCGGCCGAACCACCATACACCTTCATAGAGGGCAAAGTGCCGGAGGATGTGCAGCCGGACGGGAATTCGATCGTGTTTGAGGGACCCAAGGAGATCCTGGTCATCGACACCGGTCGCCATCCCGAGCACACCGACAAGATCATCGCCGTGGCAAGGGCTCGCAACAAGCCGATCACCGCCATCATCAACACGCACTGGCACCTGGACCATGCGACCGGCAATGCGCGTATCCGTGCCGCGTATCCAGGCGCGAAGCTTTACACGAGTACGGCCGTAGAGGGCGCGTTGAAAGGCTTCCTGATCCGGAATGTCGAAAAAGCGAAGGCAAGGCTGGAAGATCCATCCGTGCCTGAACCACGCAAGGCCGATACGCGGCTGTACCTGAACGCCATCAACGATCCCGCCAACCTGATTCCTGACCAGCCGGTTAAAGGAACGATGTCGGTCAAGCTGGGCGAGCGCGAGCTGCAACTGCACCTGGCAAAGTACGCGGCCACGGAGGGCGATGTCTGGGTTCACGACCCGGCCAGCAAAACCGTGTTTGTTGGTGACCTGGTGGTGGTACCGCTGCCGTTTTTTGATACGGGCTGTGCAGAAGGCTGGCGCCAGGCGTTGGCCGAAATCGACAAGCTGGATTTCCAGACCCTGGTGCCGGGTCACGGTTTGCCGATGGACCATGCGACGTTCTCCAGCTACCGCAGTGCATTTGATGCGTTCACCGCTTGCGCCGAAAGTAGCCAGCCCACTGCAAGCTGTGTCGCAATCTGGATGCAGAAGGGAGCGTCTTTCGTGGCCATGCATCCGGACCCCAAGTATTCGGAAACAGCGCTTGCGTACTATGTTGACCAGGTGTTGCGTGTTCCCGCAAAGCGTGCCGAATATTGTGGCAAAGCCGAATGAAACCGCACGATCGTCTTATCAAGGAAGCGGCAAAACGCCACTTGGCGCCTATTGGTGGTATCCAGAAGGGCCGGTCCAGGATCTGGCTGGTGGATTGTGGATGGTTCGCTGCGATCGTCGAGTTCCAGCCCAGCTCCTGGTGCCAAGGATCTTACCTTAATGTGGGCGCCCATTTCCTGTGGCGTGCTTCGGATGATATTTCCTTCGACTTCGGTTACCGAAAGGAAGGGTTCGTGGAGTTTGTAGATGAGGATCAGTTTGCGCCGGAAGTAGAGTCGCTTGCACGAAGAGCAGCGGACGAAGTTGGCTCGTTGCGGACCAAGTTGCATAGCCCTTTGGTCGTACATTCCATGACGCCCAAGAATACCGGGGAAGAATGGATCGACCGCTTCCATCGCGGGGTTTCCCTTGGATTGGCTGGCCGGGCTGACGATGCTGCGTTCGTTCTGGGCTCGGCGAATGAGGAATCGGCTTTATTGATTCCCTTGCTTGCTGATGCGGCCGCGTTCGAGGCGAGGGTCGTTGAACAGATCAAGGCCCGTCGCGCGGCACTGAATTTTCCTGCATTGAACGAGTCGCTTTGGAATCTAGGGGCACGGACCCAAGTTCGTGTCTAAGCCAGTCGCATCAGTACTGCACCGGTTGCAATTGCTGCGATGGCGAGGGCGCGCTTGCCGCCTATGCGTTCGGACAGGAAGAATTTGGCGATCAGCGCTGCGAACAGGATCGAGGTTTCGCGCAGGGCTGCGACGGCGGCTAGCGGAGCGACCGTCATCGCCCACAGTGCGAGGCCGTACGCGCCGAGTGTTCCGGCGCCGCCAAGGATGGCGACTTTCCAGTATTGTCTTGCGTACTCGTTCAGCTCGCGTGGGCAGCGGAGGAGGCACCAGGCCAGCAGGCCGATGGCGCTAAGCACGTGGAGCCACATGACATAGGCGGCTGGCGCGGCCGAAGCGCGGGCGCCGAGGCCGTCGATCAGCGTGTAGGCTGCGATCACCAGTGCGTTCAGTAAGGCGTAGGAGGTTGCCCGGCTGCGGGAACGGCCGTGTGCATTGGCAGTCGCACCGGACCGTGTGGCGAACCAGAGGCCGAAAATTCCGCCGCTGATGCAGGCAACGGCCGTGTACTGCGTGACACTCAGGTGCTCGCCCAGCAGCGGCACGCTGGAAAGGGCGACGAGCAGCGGCGCGCTACCGCGCATCAGCGGGTAGGCGTGGCTCATGTCGCCGTGGCGGTAGGCTGCGGCGAGCAAGCCGTAATATGCGTAGTGAATGACGGTGGAGGCCAGCGCGTAAGGCCAGCTCGCAGCAGCGGGTTGCGCAAGGAAGGGCAGTAATGGCAGCGAGATCAGGCCTGCGCCGCTGGCCACCAGCACGCTACTCAGGAACGGATCGCGGCCTTTCTTGACCAGTGCATTCCAGCCGGCGTGCAGCAGCGCGCCGCACAGGACAATGGCGACAACCGAGGGCGCCATCAGCGGGGCCGCACGCTTTCGGCGAGGATTTCCGGACGGTGGTAGCGTTGGAAGCCTTCCATTACTACGTTTGACTTGGCGGCCCGCTCCAGCAATTCGAGCAGCACGGCGCGGTCATCAGGATTCAGGGCAGATCGCGAGACGTAAACACCGGTTTGCTGCCACGGCAGCTCGGGAATAGCCTCCATGCGCAACCGATCCAGCATGCCGTTCACGCGCGTTTCGCGATTGATGGCACCCGCAAGAATGGTTGGCCCCATGATCGTGATGTCCACCGCGCCAACGTACAGAAGTCTGGCGACGGCGCTGGGATCGACTTCGGTGAACAGCCGCCCCTGGCGTGCCAGTTCCCGCACGATGGCCTGGTAGGCATCGCCGTAGTCGTAGCCGCGGACAATTGCCACGCGCAGGTCGCGCCGGTCCAGCAGGTCCTGGGCATTGGTGATCTGCGGACGCTGGCTTTGCAGCGAGATCAGAACGGCGCGATGGCCCACCATCGGCACGAAGATGCCGTGGACGTCGCGCGCCGGGGTGCGGGTGGCCGGCAGCAGCAGGTCGGCTTTGCCGGACTCAAACAGCAATTCCTGGCGGGCTCGCGGCACCGAGGTAAAGGTGAAATGACAGCCGGCGCGCGGGCCGAGGCTGCGGAAGATCTCGGGATAGATTCCGCTGAACGTCCCGTTGCCGACGATGACGCTGACGCCCGTGCTGGACACGGGTACCACGATGTCGCGCGAGCAGTCGGCATGCGAAGGCAGGGCGGCCGCCAGCGGCAGGGCGGCGAGCAACTGGCGGAAGAGGCTGTGCACGCGTCCGGTCATACGATGATTATGCGCCCGTTTCCGTGGTCGCCGTGGCGGCCATATGGTGCTGGCGGAAGTAGCGCCGCGCCACGTAAATGCCGACCGCCTGCATCGCCGCACAAAGGAAGAATGTGCTGCCGATGCGCCAGTCGCTTGGCGGCAGGTGGCTGACGGTGCCCAGGATGGCGCCGCCCAGCAGCGGCATGATCACCGTGCCAAGGCTGCTGATCGACTGCAAAGAGCCCATTAACTCACCCTGTTCGTTGGCCGGCGTCGCTTTCGACACGATGCCCTGCAAAGCGGGGCCGGCAGCGAAGGCGAGCAGGTTGCACAGGATGAAGACGTACATCATCCAGCCTTGCGTGGCCAGGCCGTACAGCATATAGGTAATGGCGCCCGAGGTCAGCCCCAGCAGCGACAGGCGTACTTCGCCGAACTTGCGGATCAGGACGCCGAGCAGGCCGGCCTGCACCACGGCCGCCGTCAGGCCGACGCAAAAGAGTGCCGCGCCGTTTTCCGCCGGGCTCCAGCCGAAGCGGAAGTGGGTGTACAGCACCCAGGTTGACTGCAGCATCATCTGCGCGCCGGTGACCAGGGCAAAGGTGATGACGAGGCCGCGGATATCCTGGCGCCGGGCCAGCTTGGCCAGGGAGTTGAAGGGATTGACCGACACCAGCTTGAATTTGGTGCGCTGCGCTTCCGGCAGCGACTCCGGCACGAAGAAATAGCCGTAGATGAAGTTGGCGAAGGACAGCGCTGCCGCGACGTAGAACGGCAGGTGCAGGTTGACGTCGCCCAGCAGGCCGCCCAGCATCGGGCCGCAAATGAAGCCCAGGCCGAACGTGGCGCCGATCTTGCCAAAGCTCTTGGCGCGGTCTTCGTGGGTCGAGATGTCGGAGGCATAGGCCGAGGCGACAGACATGCTGGCCGAGGACATGCCGCCGATCACGCGGCCGATGAACAGGCAGGCGAGGTTGGGTGCCCAGGCGGTAGTCAGGAAGTTGATGCCCATGCCGGCCATGGAATACAGCAGCACGGGACGGCGTCCGACGCGGTCGCTGATCGCGCCCAGCATCGGCATGAAGATGAACTGCAGCAGGCCGAAAGTGGCTCCCAGGATGCCGTACCACAGCGCATGCAGTTCGCGGTCCTGCACATATTGGCCGACCAGGATCGGCAGCACCGGCACGATAATCCCGATACCCAGCATGTCGATGAAGATGCTGACCAGGACGAAGTTCAGGTTGGCTTTCGATTTAATGCCGCTCATGCCGCCACCGCCCATTCTGCGACAAAGCTGTCGCGGAAGGCCAGCAGCTCGTGCAGGCGCTGCTCGCCCAGCGCGCGCCCGGCAGCGGTTTGCATGGTGCCGGGCAGGGTGGCCAGCTTCACTTCGATGTGGTCCAGCGAATAGACCTTGTCGTTGCGCTCGCGATTGACGGCCAGTGGATCGTCAGGGTGCGCCAATGCGGTGCCCATGCGTCCCGCGATATAGAACATGCGCGCCAGGCCGACGGCGCCCAACGCGTCCAGGCGGTCGGCATCCTGCACGATGCACGCTTCCAGCGTGGTGGGCTGCAGCGCGGCGGAAAAGCTGTGCGTTTCGATGGCGTGGGCGACTGCGTCCAGCCGGTCGGCCGGGAAGCCTGCCGCGGCCAGTTCGGTGCGCGCCAGCGCTGCCGCCTGGCGCGAGGCAAGGTGGCGTTCGGGGTGGTTCTTCGGCAGGTTGACCAGGTCGTGCAGGTAGCAGGCTGCCATCACAACCAGGCGGTCGGCTTCGGGATGCTGTTCCAACAACAGGTTGGCGTTACGCCACACCCGGTGCAAATGATTGGTGTCGTGGGCGCCGTCGTCGCCCGCCGCCGCGCTGGCCAGCGCGACCAGGCGCGGCTGCCAAGTGCTCAGAGTGATTTCCATAAAACCTTGATTCCGTTTTTAGCTGCGCAATTGTGCCATGTATTTATCGCAAGCTTGCATGTTTCTCTAGAGCAAAATTGTTGATGATTATTTTATTGGTCTACGGTAACATTATGCTGTCATCGTTCATAAGTGAAAAATTATCATGACTACAACTACCAGCCAAGCTGCCGAGTTCCTGGCCTTTACCCTGGGGCAGGAAGAATACGGCATCGACATCCAGAAGGTCAGCGAGATTCGCAGCTACGAGAACCCGACCCGCATCGCCAGCGCGCCGGACTACGTGAAAGGCGTGATCAACCTGCGCGGCCTGATCGTGCCGATCATCGACATGCGCGTGCGCTTCCAGCTTGGCGAGCCGACTTACGGCCCGTTCACTGTGGTCATCATCCTGCACATCGGTACCCGTACCGTTGGGATCGTGGTGGATGCCGTGTCCGATGTCACGACCTTGCAGCCGGAGCAGATCAAGCCTGCGCCGGACATTGGTGGATCCATGGATACTGAATACATCACCGGCCTGGGCACCATTGATGACCGCATGCTGATCCTGGTCGATATTGAACGCTTGATGTCTTCTGCTGACATGGGCCTGATCGAGAAGATGGCGGCATGAAGTTCCTGAATAACCTGAATATCGGCAAACGCCTGGCATTCGGCTTTGCCGTTACCCTTGCACTGTCCATCGTGATTGCTGCCATCGGCGTGTGGCGCCTGCAGCAAGTGGCCGGCGCTACGCGCCATATGATGGAAACGCCGCTGGCGAAAGAACGCATGATCTCCGACTGGTATTCGAAGATCGACAGCGCCATCCGCCGCACCACGGCGATCGCCCGCAGCAGCGACGCTTCGCTGGGCGCTTTCTTCGCCGAGGAATCCAAGGCATCGACGGCGGCTTCGTCCGACCTGCAAAAGCGTATCGAGCCGCTGATCAGCGACCCGGACGAGAAGGAACTGTTCGACCGCATCATGGCCCAGCGCAAGGTGTATATCGCTTCGCGCGACGGCGTTGCGAAACTGAAGACCGACGGCGACCTTGATCAGGCGAACCAGGTATTTGAAAAGACTTACCGCCCGGCTGCCGCGCAATACCAGACGCTGGTGCAGGACCTGCTTGCCATGCAGCGCGGGAAGATCGACGCCATCGGCAAGGAAATCGACAGCGTCTCCGCCAACAGCCGCAGTTTGCTGACGGTGCTGGCCGTGCTGGCGGTGGCGTTCGGCGCGCTATGCGCCTACGTGCTGACCAAGGGCATCACGACGCCGTTGTCGCGTGCAGTCGACGCAGCGCGCCGCGTGGCTGCGGGCGACCTGACAGGCGATATCCGCGTGCATGGCAATGACGAAACGGGCCAGTTGCTGGGCGCATTGCGCGACATGAACCAGGCCTTGCTCAACATCGTCAGCGAAGTGCGCAACGGCACCCATTCGATCACCATCGCTTCCAGCGAGATCGCGGCGGGCAACCAGGACCTGTCGGCGCGTACCGAGCAGCAGGCCGCGTCGCTGGAGGAAACCGCATCGTCGATGGAAGAACTGACTTCGACCGTCAAGCAGAACGCCGATAACGCACGCCAGGCCAACCAGTTGGCCGGCGCGGCGGCATCGGTGGCGCGCAAGGGCGGCAGCGTGGTGTCGGAAGTGGTGGGCACCATGGAATCGATCGATGCTTCCTCGCGCAAGATCGTGGACATCATTGCCGTGATCGACGGCATTGCGTTCCAGACCAATATCCTGGCGCTGAATGCGGCGGTGGAAGCGGCGCGCGCCGGCGAGCAGGGCCGCGGCTTTGCGGTCGTGGCATCGGAAGTGCGCAACCTGGCGCAACGTTCGGCAGCGGCGGCGAAAGAGATCAAGGAGCTGATCGGCGACTCGGTCGAGAAGGTCAATGCCGGCACGCGCCTGGTATCGGATGCGGGCAATACCATGGAGGAAATCGTCTCCAGCGTGCAGCGCGTGTCGGACATCATCAGCGAGATCACGGCTGCCAGCGCCGAGCAGAGTTCGGGCATCGACGAAGTCTACAAGGCCGTCGGCCAGATGGACCAGGTCACGCAGCAAAATGCCGCCCTGGTGGAAGAAGCGGCTGCTGCCGCCGAATCGATGCAGAACCAGGCCAGCAACCTGGCCGACGTGGTCAGCGTGTTCAAGGTGCGCTAGTGCGCTAAGCAGCACCTTCATGGATCGCCTGTTGCGACAGGCGGTCCGCATCGCCATTCCTGTGACGCGGCACCCAGCGCACATGCACTTGCGCCAGTGCCGCCATCAATTGCCCCACGCGGGCCCGATGTTCCTCCAATGCCTTGGCTCCTGCCTGGGGCGACAGCAGCACATCCTGCACCACCACCTGGCTATCGCCGTACAGCAGCAGCTCCGGCACGCCCAGCTCCACCGCTTTCTCCAGCGCCGCGATCAGAGCCAGGTATTCCGCGTCGCCGCTGCTGCCGTGGCCTGCACGGCGGCTGATTTCGACGCGCTCGCCGGCAGGGCCGGACAACAGCACGCCGATGCCGATGCGGCCCGGGTTGGGATGGGCGGAGCCGTCGAACCATGCGCGCCATGCGGCAGGGGATGCGGGGACTGGCTGGCGCGCGAGTTTTTCGGCGCGCGCACGTTCTTGTTTAATTGACATACCTGAATTATTTTGCAACACTTGCGGCTCGTTTTTCCCTCCACTTTAACAGGTGATTGTGAGCCTTACTGCCGAACAGATCCTGGCGCTGGCGCCGGACGCAGCATCCGCCAAAGCTGGCACCGGGCAGGCCAGCCTTTCCAAATGGTCCGGCCTCGGCGGGCATGCCCAAGCCCTGTGGGGCCTGTGCCAGGGCAGCGGCAAGGAGCCATACCGCGCCCAGATCGACCTGGCCGGCCCGGCCTTCAAATGCAATTGCCCAAGCCGCAAATTTCCCTGCAAGCACGGCATCGGCCTTTACCTGCTGTATGCACGCGACAGTGCCGCATTCAAGGAAACCGACGCGCCGCAATGGGTGAGCGACTGGCTGCAAAACCGCGAAGAGCGCAGCGAAAAGAAAGCCGCGAAAGAAGCGGAAGCGGCCACGCCGGAGGCGATTGCCGCGCGCGAGGCGGGCCAGTTGAAGCGCCAGGAGAAACGCCAGGGCAAGGTGGAAGCCGGCCTGGCGGTGCTTGAGGCCTGGCTGGAAGACCTGGCGCGCGACGGGCTGGCTACGCTGCGCAGCAAGCCCTCCAGGGATTGGGAGGCCATGGCGGCCCGCCTGGTCGACACGCAGGCGCCTGGACTGGCCTCGCGCGTGCGCCGGCTTGGCCTGTCGATTTACGGTGGCGGCTGCGATGGATGGGAACTGGCCGCTGCGCGCGAACTGTCGCAAATGGCGCTGTTGCGGCAAGCCTATGCGCGCCTGGCTTCGCTGCCCGATGGTTTGCAGCATGAGGTGCGCTCGGCGATTGGCTGGGTCACCAGCCAGGACGATGTGCTGGCGCAGCCGGGCGTCCATGATCGCTGGCTGGTGCTCGGCGCACGCACGCAGGAAGATGGACGGGTGGGAAGCTGCGCGACTTTCCTGCGCGGCGAAAGCAGCGGGCGCTGGGCCATGCTGCTCCAGTTTTCCGCCGGCAGCCAGGCGCTGCCGCCCGCACCGCCGATTGGTGCGATGTACCAGGGTACCGTGCATTACTATCCAGCGGCGGTGCCGATGCGCGTCTTGTTCGCCGATGACATGAAGCTGCTGGACGCAACGCCTGGCCCGCGGCCGGCGTTGGCGCCGACCGTGTATGCGGCCGAATTCGAACGCTACGCGCAGGCGCTGGCCGCCAATCCTTTCCTGGAATCCTGGCCGATGGCGCTGGAACAGGTGACACCGGTCCGCGACGCCGGCAAGGCCGCTCCATGGTCGCTGTGCTCCGCCAATGGCGAAGCGCTGCCGCTGGACGCTGCGTTCCGCCAGGGCTGGCAGCTCCATGCGCTGGCGGGCGGCCATCCTTTGCAGGTGTTCGGTTTGTGGCAAGGATATTCCTTCTTGCCGCTGTCCGCCTCTTGCGGCGGCCGCAGTTTCAATCTCGACGGGGGGAACGGCTGATGCAACTGCCAGTCAATTTGCACAAGGCGGTGCTGGCGGGCACCAGCCGTGTTCCGTTCGAGCTGGCGACAGGCGTGTCTCCCGCATTGCAAGCAGTAGCCGGGCAAGGCTTGTGGCAAGCGCTTGCGGCGCAGGACCTGTGGCAGCGTGCCGGCTTCCTTCCGGCTGCGGGCGTGGACGTGCCGGAGCCTTCGGCAGCGGACGGCGCCGATTGTCCCCGCGCTGCCGAAGACGTCCTGCTGCTGCTGATGCGTGGCGTGCATGCGGAATTGCTGCCAGCCTGGCTGACGCTGGCGCATGAAAAAGGCGCAAGCGTGCCGCATGCCTGCCTGGTGCCGTTGCTGGAGCAGGGCATGGGCAAACCGGCCTTGCGCGAAAAGCTGCTGCCGGTGCTGGGGGAGCGTGGCCGCTGGCTGCTGGCCCAGAACCCTGAATGGCGCGCCAGATATGCTGGCGGCGCCGTCGATGAGGCGGCCGTCGACCTGGCCTGGAATACCGGCGTCCCGGCGCAGCGCGCGGCGGCCTTGCGGGCGATGCGTGCCGCCGATCCTGCTGCAGCCCTGGCCAGCTTGCAAAGCGGCTGGGCGCAGGAGGCGCCCGACCTGCGCGCGGCGTTGCTGCCATGCCTGGAAGTGCGACTGTCGCTCGCCGACGAGGCATTCCTCGAAGCTGCGCTGGACGACAAGCGCAAGGAAGTACGCGGCATTGCGCGCGAGTTGCTGGCCATCCTGCCCGGTTCCCAGCTCAGTGCGCGCTGCGCGGCGCGCATGGAGGCGTTGTTCACCCTGCAGCCAAAGGGCGACGGCCAATTGCCGGTGCTCGAAGTGGCGCTGCCGGAAGCATGCGACAAGGCCATGAAGCGCGACGGGGTAGGCGCCGAGAATCCCTACCGTATGGGCGAGAAGCAGTGCTGGCTGTTCAACATGATGCAGGTTGTTCCTCCGGCGCACTGGGCCGGGCGCTGGGGCGTGACTCCGGCCGGAGTGCTGCAGGTGATGCAAGCGAGCGAATTCGGGCGGGTGTTGCAGGAAGGCCTGGTACACGCCATCGGGCTGTCCGCTCGTGCTGGGGCGGGGCAGGCCGCAGACTGGTTTGCCGCGATTCACGCTTCGAAAGTTCCGAACGCCCGCGTGCTCTCCGCCAGGTCCGCCGACATGGCGATGGCCTTGCCGCCGGAGGGGCGCGAGCATGTGCTGCACGCGTGGCTGGAGTTCGGCACAGGCAGCGGCGTACCCGATGCGCTGATGTTGGCGCGCCAGATGGCGGGCGAAAGCGGCATGCAGGTATCGCGGACCGTATCGCGCCTGTTGCTGCGGCGATTGCAGCAGATGATGCGTGAGAAAGATGCGCCGAGCCATGCAATGAAGCTGGAGTTCGACACGATGGCCGCCCTGCTGGACGTCGGTGAAATGGATTACCTGGAACAGGGGTGGCCGCTGCCGGATTGGCCGCACTGGGGCAACTGGCGCCAACTGGTCGACGAATTGAAGGAAGCACTGCGCTTCAAGAATACGCTGCACCGCAGCTTTACGGACAATAAGGAGTGAGCATGGCTAACGAAATCAAAGTACTGCGGCAAAGCGCCGAACAGCAGTTTGCACACGAACTGGCGGCGTTGAAGGAAGCCGACCAGCGTCAGCGCCCGCCGAATTGGGAACTGTCGCCATGGGCGGTTGCCACCTACCTGCTGGGCGGCACGCTGGACAACGGTTTCGAGATCACGCCAAAGTATATCGGCAAGCGCCGCATCATCGAGATCGCCGTGGCCACGCTGGCAACCGACCGCGCCTTGCTGCTGCTGGGCGTGCCGGGTACGGCCAAGTCCTGGGTGTCCGAACATCTGGCGGCGGCCATCAGCGGCAATTCGAACCTGGTGGTGCAGGGCACTGCCGGCACGGCCGAAGAAACCATCCGCTACGGCTGGAACTACGCGCAGCTGCTGGCCAAGGGACCGAGCCAGGATGCCGTCGTGCCAAGCCCGGTGATGCGCGCCATGCGCAGCGGCAAACTGGCCCGCATCGAAGAACTGACCCGCATACCGTCCGAAGTGCAGGACAGCTTCATCAGCCTGTTGTCCGAAAAGATCCTGCCGATTCCGGAACTGGACGAATACGTGCAGGCTGCGAAGGGCTTCAATGTGATCGCCACCGCGAATGACCGCGACCGGGGCGTGAACGACCTGTCCAGCGCCCTGAAGCGACGCTTCAATACGGTGGTGCTGCCGCTGCCGGACAACGCCGACGAGGAAGTGAGCATCGTCGAAAGCCGCGTCGCCAGCCTGGGGCGCGCGCTGGAACTGCCGATCGAGAAACCGGCGCTGGAAGAAATCCGCCGCATCGTCACCATCTTCCGCGAACTGCGGGCCGGCCAGACCGACGACGGCAAGATCAAGCTCAAGTCGCCGAGTGCCAGCATGAGCACTGCCGAAGCGATTTCCGTCGTCACCAACGGCATGTCGCTGGCGGCGCACTTCGGCGACGGCATGCTGCGCGGGGCGGACATGGCCTCGTCGGTGGTGGGCGCCATCGTCAAGGACCCGGTGCAGGACCGCGTGGTCATGCTGGAATACCTGGAAACCGTGGTCAAGGAACGCGAAGGCTGGAAAGACCTGTACCGCGCCTGCCACGCCGTGCTCTGATGGCACTGCATTTCTTCGGCATCCGACACCATGGACCGGGCTGCGCGCGCAGCCTGGCGCAGGCTTTGCAGCAGCTGCAGCCGGATGCGATCCTGATCGAAGGCCCGCCCGAAGCGGACGAGCTGCTGCCGCTGGCTGCGCATGCGGAAATGCGCCCGCCGGTGGCGCTGCTGGTGTATGCGCCGGCCATGCCGCAGCACGCATCGCATTTCCCGTTTGCGGAGTTTTCACCGGAATGGCAGGCCATCCAGTATGGCCAGGCGCACGGCGTGCCAACCCGCTTCATCGACCTGCCGATGGCGCATACGCTGGCCGCGCACATGTCGGTGGCGGCCGAGGAAGGGGACGAAAAAGCGGGAGAAGAAGCGGGAGAAGAAGCGCCCCAGCCAGTGCAGCGCAGCGGCGACGCCATGGCGCAACTTGCGCAGGCTGCCGGCTTCTCCGATTTCGAGACCTGGTGGGACCACCTGGTCGAACAGCGCCACGACAGCCTGGAACTCTTTGCCGCCATCGAAGAAATGATGTCGGTGGCCCGCCAGTCGCTGCAGGAACCGCTGTCGCAGCGCGAAGCACAGCGCGAAGCCCATATGCGCCAGATGATCCGCGCCGCCCAGAAGCAGGGCTATGAGCGGATCGCGGTGGTGTGCGGCGCCTGGCACGTGCCGGCCCTGCGCGACATGCCGACAGCGAAGCACGACAAGGATGTGCTCAGCGACCTGCCGAAAGCCAAGGTTGCCGCCACCTGGACGCCCTGGAGCTACGGCCGCCTGAGTTTCGACAGCGGCTACGGCGCCGGCGTGCAAGCGCCTGGCTGGTACAACCACCTGTGGCATACGCCGCAGCGCGCATCCACTTACTGGCTGACCGATGCCGTGCGCCTGCTGCGCAAGAACGGCCTGGACGCCTCGTCGGCCCACGTGATCGAAGCGCTGCGCCTGGCCGAAAGCCTCGCCGCCTTGCGCGACCGTCCGCGCGCCGGACTGAACGAATTGCTGGAAGCGCTGCAAAGCGTCCTGTTTGGCGACAGCGATGCACCGCTGCGCCTGATCGAGCGCGAATTGCTGGTCAACGACCGCCTTGGCACGGTGCCGGCCGAAACGCCGACCCTGCCGCTGCCGGCGGACGTGCGCCAGCTTCAAAAGAGTTATCGCATGGCGCCGCGCGCCGACCAGCAGGACCTGGAACTGGACCTGCGCCAGCCCAAGCACATGGAAAAGAGCGTGTTCCTGCACCGCTTGTCCCTGCTGGGCATCGACTGGGGTCGTACCCGGGCGGTGAGCGGCAAGAGCGGCAGCTTCCACGAAAAATGGGTGCTGGCGTGGGAGCCGGACTTTGAAGTGCGCTTGATCGAAGCCAACGTCTGGGGCGCCACCGTGGAAGCGGCCTGCAATGCGCGTCTGGTCCACCTGGCGCGCAGTTCGAACCGCCTGGCCGACGTAAGCAGGCTGGCCGAGCAGATGCTGCTGGCCGATGCGCGCGAAGCCGTGCCGGAAGTGATGGCGCGCATGCAGGCGCTGGCGGCGACCACCCACGAGGCAGGCGCCTTGCTGGAAGCGCTGGCGCCGCTGGCCAATGTGCTGCGCTACGGCAGCACCCGCAATACCGACACCGCCAGCGTGGCCCAAGTCATGGATGGCCTGGTGCAGCGCGCCTGCATCGCCCTGCCGCTGGCAGCACGCGGCATCAACGAAGAGGCGGCGCAAGTCCTGCTGCGGCAACTGCTGCAAGCCGATAATGCAATCGGTTTGCTGCAAAAGCCCGGGCATCGCGCGGCCTGGCTGGAAGCGCTGGAGCAATGCACGCGCGGCCAGGCGCACCCACTGATCGCCGGGCGCGCCGTGCGCATCCTGCTGGAACAGAAGCACTGGCAGGTGGAGCAGGTGGCGCAGGCGCTGTCGCTGGCTTGCACCAATCCGATCCAGCCTTTGTCCAGTGCGGAATGGCTGGAAGGCTTCCTGCAAGGCAGCGGCCTGCTGCTGGTGATGAACGAGCAGCTTTGGCAAATCCTGCAAGCCTGGGTGGCCAGCCTGCCGGGCGAGACTTTCATGGAATTGCTGCCGCTGCTGCGCCGTACTTTCGCCACGTTCGAAGCGGCGGAACGGCGCCAGCTCGGGCAGCGGGTCGCAACCGGCACGGTGGCGCTGGCGCCGCCGCTTGCCAGCGGCGGTACCGATGAAGTGCGGGCCAGCCTGGTGCTGCCGGTTCTGGCGGCCCTGCTTGGTCCTGTCGAAACAAACGAGGTGGCAGCATGAGCGTCAAGCAGTGCTCACAAGAAGAACTGGAACGGCGCTGGCGCCTGATGCTGGGCAGTGAAGCGGACAACCTGCCGCTCCAGCAGCAGGACGCGGCGCTGGATCGTACCCTGGCCGCACTGTACGACCCCGGCGAACGCCGCGGCGGCCTGCAAGGCTCGGCGCCGAACGTGGCGCGCTGGCTGGGCGACATCCGGGAATACTTCCCGAGCAGCGTGGTGCAGCTGATGCAGAAAGACGCCATGGACCGCCTTGGCCTGCACCAGATGCTGCTGGAACCGGAAATGCTGCGCAGTGTGCAGCCGGATGTGCACCTGGTCGCCACCATGCTGTCGCTGAACCGCCTGATGCCGAGCAAGACCAAGGAAACGGCGCGCCAGGTGGTGCGGCAGGTAGTGCAGGAGCTTGAACGCAGGCTGTCCAACCCGATGCGCCAGGCGGTCAGCGGCAGCCTGAATCGCGCCGCCCGCAACAACCGGCCGCGCCATAACGAAATCGACTGGCTGCGCACCATCAAGGCCAACCTGCGCCATTACCAGGCCGATTACCAGACCATCGTGCCGGAACAGCGGGTGGGTTTCGCCCGCAAGACCCAGGCCTTGCGTGACATCGTGCTGTGCGTCGACCAGAGCGGGTCGATGGCGCCGTCCGTCGTGTACGCGAGCATTTTTGCCGCAGTGCTGGCGACCATCAAGGCGGTCAGCACGCAAGTGGTGGTGTTCGATACCGCGATCGTGGATTTGACGGATCTTCTCAGCGATCCGGTTGAAGTGCTGTTCGGCACCCAGCTTGGCGGCGGCACCGACATCAACCGTGCACTGGCTTACTGCGAAACGCTGGTGCATCGTCCGCAGGAGACGATTTTCGTCCTGATCAGCGACCTGTATGAGGGGGGCGATGCGGCGCAAATGCTGGCACGCGCACGGGCCATGGCCGCCAGCGGCATGCAGGTGATCTGCCTCCTGGCGCTCGACGACAATGGGGCGCCAAGCTTCGACCGCGACCATGCGGCGCAATTTGCTGCGATGGGCATTCCTTGCTTTGCCTGTACGCCGGACAAGTTCCCGGACCTGATGGCTGCAGCCATCCGCAAGCAGGACATGGCCGCCTGGGCCGCGCAACAGGATATTGCTGTTGCGGGCTAGGCGGCCATTTCTTACGCGCCGTTAGCGGCGGTGGGGGTTGTCGGGGCGATGGTCGTAGCGGTTCGGCACGCCGTCGCCATCGCGGTCGCGGTCATAACGGTTTGGCACGCCGTCGTTGTCGCGGTCGCGGTCATAACGGTCCGGGATGCCGTCGTGGTCGCGGTCCCGGCGGCGATTATGGTCGCGGTAGTAGTTGTCGCGATGGTAGTCGCGGTACGAGTAGCTCGGCCCCTGGATGTAGCTCGGGCGGCTATCGTAGACGGCCCAGCCGCCTTCACGCCATCCCCAACCGTTGTCCACGCGCACCCATTGCGAAGGGTTGTAGCGGTAGCCCGGGCGTTCCTGCAGCCAGTGGCCGGCGACCCAGACGTGGCGATAACCGTCCCAGCGCCACACGCCAGGCGCCCACACGTAGCCGTAACGCGGTGGCGGCACGCTTTCAAAACGCAGTGGTGGAGGAGCGTTGCCGATCACGACGCTGAAATCAACCTGCGCCAGCGCGGCGGTCGGTGCTAATGCAACCGTGCCAAGTGCCAGGGCGGCTGCAGCGATGAGTTTCGATTTGAACATGGCTTTTCTCCTGTTTGGTGATGCGCTGAGTTCAATATACCAAGCGCGCCGCCGGGGAGATAAGCCTGATTCAGTTTTTTACAAATCCAGCAGGGAAGTAACAATTGCTCAGATCTTGCCGCCCTGGGCCGCCTTGCGTTCTTCCGCCAGCGAGGCTTGTTTTTCCGCTTCGCTCATGCGCTTGGCTGCCACCACCACGACCGGCACGGCAGGCGCGGGCTGGGCGGCGGTGGCGTAGCTTGCAGGCGCTTTCGCTTCCCCGGCCTGGTTTTCGTACACGAAGCTGGCGGCGCAGGCCAGGCCGATGATGGCGATGAACAGGGCTTCGAAATTTCGCAGGACTTTCATGATGTTCTCCGGTTGAGGACTATCCATGTGCACACTGTATCCAGGCGGCCCGGCGCTGGCGACCGCCGTGCGACAAGCTGTCCAAAACGTGGTGCGAAATGCAAAAAAACGGGGCTTTTGCGCGCGAACCGGGAACAGAAGGCAAATCCCCCTTCAAACAGGACGAATGGATGGGCTGCCCCTGTGCCAAGATAAGGAGGTGTGTATTGGGCGCATGATGCCCCTGTTACAATCGACAGGCGCAGGGTCAGACAAGGAGTAGCAAATGTTCAAGATGTTTGGTTTTGGCGGCGTGAAGTGCCCGCGATGCGAGCACCGCAACGGCGACACCTCCGACTACTGCAGCCATTGCGGCCTCTCGCTGGGCGCACCGCATAACGAGCCGGTGCTGCGCGACAACCGCTGGATTCCGGCCAACGATGAGCTGGCGGTATTTTTCGGCGTACGCCAGCTCTCCGGCATCTTTACCAAGACCCTGCACGTTCCGGCTGCGGCGCGCGCTTTCATCCTGCAGGGCGAACAGGTTTCCGAAGTACCGCAGGGCGATTACGAGCTGGAAGGCTTCTTCGCGCGCCTGGGCAAGCTGGTGCGCGACGGGCAGGGCGAAATCCTGGTGACCCGTACTTCCCCGCTGCCAGTGGAGTTCAATTTCAGCGACCTGCACAGCGCCGAATTCCTGAAACTGGCCGCGCATTTCACCGTCGGCCTGACGGTAAAGGACGTACCGGCCTTTGCACGCCATTTCATGACCGCACCGGGTACCGTCACCGCGCTGCAGCTGCATGACCTGCTGGCGCCCTCCATGCGCCAGCTGGCGGCGGAATTCCTCGGCAGCCGTTCGGTGCGCGACATGGCCAGTTCCAGCGTCCTGCGCGAACAGCTCAACGAACGCCTGCACAATGCGCTGGGCCAGCGCCTGGCCGAATTCGGCCTGGCTGCCGTGCAGGTGGAAACCTTGTCGCTTCGGCATGATAAATACGATGACAACCGCGAGCGCGAGGGCAGCCTGTTCCTGGTTGCCGACGAACGCCAACGGCAACTGGAGCACGTCAAGCAGCTCGACCAGCTTTATAACGAGGAAGAGTGGCAGGCAATCAGCCGCCAGGAGCAGAAAATGCGCAGTGATTTCCGCCGGGCGGAGCTGAAGGCCGAGGCCGAGGAGCAGATGCAGGCCATCCGCGCCCGCGAGATCGACCTGTACGGCCGCATTATCGAAGCCAAGACCCGCAAGCAAGCCTTCGAGCACGGCGCCGGTGCGGCGCTCGCCGACCTTGAGCATGAACTGGCGCGCCACAAGTCCCTGCATGCCGGCGAGGCTGCGCAATGGGACCAGGTGCGCCGCCTGGCGCAAATCAAGATGCGTACCGAGATGGAGTTGGCGCAGCAGGCCGGCCTGGAAGAAAAGGCCTTGGCCAAACAGCGTTTTTCGCACAAGCTGTTCCAGCAACAGCTCGAATACCGCGTCCAGCAGGCGCTGGCCATCGAGGACGAGCAGCACCGCCGCAGGCAGCTCCAGCTCTTGCGCAAGGCAGAAACCGATGCCAAGGAACGCGAGCAGGAAATCGAGGCCGAACATCACCGCGCGAAATTCCAGGGCCTGGCCCTGGCCAATGCCGCCCGCCATCGCGAGGCGGAGCGTGTCGGCGAGTGGGAGGAAGAACAGCACCTGGCCCGCAAGCGTGAGCTGGCGCGCGGCGAGGAAGCGAAGGACGCAAGTTCGCAGGTCCACGTAGCCGAAATCAGCGCCAAGCTGGAAGAACTGAAGCGCAGCGGCGCGGCGGCCGAATCGGTGGCGCAGTACGAGAAGCTGCTGCGCACCATCGAAGCCGACGGCGTGCAGCAGCGCCAGGGGCAGAACCTGGCGCGCCAGACCATGCTGGACCAGGTGGCGGTCGAAGAGCAACGCCTGGAACTGAAGCTGCGCGACCAGGAAGCCCAGTGGCAGCAGTCGCTGAAAAAGATGGAAGTGGAGCGCGAGGAGCGCTTCAACCGCTGGAAGGTGGAGTACGACAGCATGGTGGCGCAGCAGCAGCACGCCGCCGACCTGGCCCGCATCGACATCGACCGGCTGGAAGCGATCGGCCGCATGAGCGATACCGCCAAGATCGCCCTGGCGGCGACGCCGAATGCCGAAGCGTTGTCGCGCCTGATGCGCCAGCAGGCGCAGGCTGCCATGTCGCCGGAGCAGCTGCAGGCGCTGGCCGGGGTGGTGGCCGCAGAGAACAGCATTACCCCCGCCGAAGCGCTGCGGCTGGCGCGCGAGGAAGTCCGGGATGAGCGTTCGTATCGCGACACTGCAGGCGACAAGGAACGCCAGCACCAGCTTGACCTGCTGCGGGCACAAGCCAGCGTCGGTTCAGCGGCCGCGCAGCGTTGCCGGAATGGCCATATCGTGCCGACCGATTGCGGAGATGCGAAATTCTGTCCAGAATGCGGGGCGCCGCTAGCGAGGTAAAGCACGAGAGAGATGCAGACAGCCCGAGACAAGATTCGCGAACTGCGTGCCCTGCACGAAGATGGCCTGTTAAGCCTGCAAGAGTTCGACCGCCGCAAGAATGCCATCCTGGATGCCGAATACGCGCCGCCGGGAGGGGCGGCAGCGCCCATCAGCATCCCGCGCCAGGGCACCGAGCTTGGCCTGATGGCCGGCCAGGAAATCGGCCCCCACAACCGGCGCTACCGCCTGGAGCGGCTGATCGGCATGGGCGGCATGGGGCAGGTGTGGCAAGCCACCGACCTGGCGACTCACGCCGAATTGGGCCACAGTGCCGTGGTCGCGCTGAAGATCCTGCCGCCGCAGCTGACGCAAAGCCCCGCCCACGCCAAACTGCTGATCGAAGAAGCCACGCAGGCGCGCCGGCTGGCGCATGACAATATCGTGCGCGTCTACGAATGGGCGCAGGACCCGGCCACCTCAAGTTATTTCATCATCATGGAATGCCTGGAAGGCCAGGACCTCGATGCCTGGCTGGCCGAACACGGCGCGGCCACCCCGGCCCAGGTCGAGCAGATGCTGCGGCCGGTGGCCGAAGCGCTGCAGTACGCCTGGGACAAGCATCGCCTGGTGCACCGCGACCTCAAGCCCGGCAACGTATTCCTGACCAAAGCCGGCGAAATCAAGCTGCTCGATTTCGGCATTGCATCGCGGGCGCGTTCGACCGGCACCGACCTTGGCCTGGCAACGCCGAACGCCGGTACTGCAGGCTACCGCGCGCCTGAGGCCGGCACCAGCCAGGGAACGCCCCGTCCGCAGGTGGACGTGTATGCGGTTGCCGTGATGATCTACCAGCTCCTGGAAGGGCGGCTGCCGTTCGACCAGCATACCGCGCTGCTCGAACCGGCCAGGCCGGCGGCGCTCAACGCGCAGCAATGGGAGGTGCTGAAGCGCGGTTTCGCCAACCGGGCCGGCGAGCGGCCGGAATCGGTCGCCGAACTGCTGGACGCCTTGAAGCAGGCGGCCGAGCCGAGCGCAGAAGAAGCTGCCCAGCGCGAAGCCGCACGCAAGGCCGAGCGGGCCGCTGCGGCGCAGCAGGAGCGCGAGGCGCGTGCCGCGCGCGAACAACGCGCCCGTAGCGATGCCATCGCCCGCGCCGAGGAGGAAGAACAGAAGCGCCAGAAGGAAGTGGAACTGGCGGCGCGGCGCAAGGCTGAAGCGCTGGCTGCGGCGCAGGAAAAGGCGCGCCAGGACCAGCTTCGCCGCGAACAGGAAAAGCAGCGCAAGGCGCAGGCTGAACAGGAAGCGAAAGAGCGCAAGGAGCGCCTGCGCCAGCAATTGATTGCACGGCGCGATGCCGATGCGCTGAAAGCGCGCCAGGCCGAGGAAGAATACCAGCGCAAGATGGCGCAATTGAAGGCGGAGGCAGCCTATCGCGCCGAACAGGAGCGCCACCGCAAGGAGCAGGCGGCGCGCAAGGCGGCCGAACTGGCGGCGCTGCTGCCGACCGCCAGCAGCCCGGTGGCCGACGCGGAGGGCGTGCTGCGCGACCGCTTCGCCGACGGCAGCGGCGTAGGACCGGACCTGGTGCTGATACCGACCGGGCGCTTCCAGATGGGCTCTTCCGAACATGAGCACAAGATCGCCGTCAAGGCCGGCGCCCAGAAAACCTGGCTGGACCGCGAATTGCCCGCGCACTGGGTCGGCATCGAACAATCGTTTGCGCTTGGCCGCTATCCGGTGACTGTGGGCGAATGGCGCGCTTTCGTGAAGGCGACAGGCTGGCAGTCAAAGATGGACGTGGACTGGCAGCAGCCAGGCTTTGCGCAGGATGAGCGCCATCCCGTGGTATGCGTGAGCTGGCACGACGCCCAGCTCTACCTGCAATGGCTGAGCGAGAAAACCGGCCAGGAATACCGCTTGCCGAGCGAGGCTGAGTGGGAATACGCCTGCCGCGCCGGCAGCCACACGGCATTCAGCTTCGGCGACGAGATCACGCCGGAACATGCGAACTACGATGGCCATTTCACCTACAATGACGGCCCCAAAGGCAGCAGCCATGGCGGCACCACGCGCGTCGGCAGCTACCAGCCCAATCCTTGGGGCCTGTTCGACATGCATGGCAATGTCTGGGAATGGACGCAGGATACGGTGCACGACAACTACCTCGGCGCGCCCATCGACGGCAGCGCGTGGGAGCAGGGCGGCGACAAGGCGCGCCGCATCCTGCGCGGCGGCGCATGGCTGTACCAGCCGCGCTACCTGCGCTCGGCACTGCGCAATGGCTATTCCGCACTGCTGGCGAACGATGTGGTGGGCTTCCGTGTTGCCCGCAAGTTGGTGTAAATTGCTGGATAAACCAACAAGCAGGAACACCATATGACCGTTAAAGTAGCCCGCGACCAGTCGCTTCCAATGCGCAGCATCCTGCATGTGCGCAACCACATCGTCTCCGTCGACGGCACGATCGAAGAAGGCGGCAACGACGCAGGCCCTTCGCCGCACGACCTGTACGACGCCGCCGTCAGCGCCTGCAAGGCCCTGACCGTGATCTGGTACGCGCGCCGCAAAGGGATTCCAGTCAAGGACGTGCAAGTCACCACCGAGCGCGATGCGAGCGAAGAGCGCAAGGGCGTCTATCGTCTGGCGGCGACGCTGCACCTGACCGGCGAGCTTACCGAAGAACAGCGCGAAGAGCTGCTGGCGATCTCGCAGAAATGCCCGGTGCACAAGCTGATGACCGCGGTGACCACTGAAATCTCCACCAAACTGGGGTAATTGCCATGAGCATTGCGCAACTCCTGAAGGGCCATGAGAAGGACCTGGGCGGCGGCTTTGTCGTGCGCCGCTATCTGCCGGCGGCAGCCAAGCAGGCGGTCGGGCCGTTCATTTTCTTCGATCATTTCGGCCCGGTCGACGTGCCGGCCGATGCCGACCATGACGTTCGGCCGCACCCGCATATCGGACTGGCTACCGTGACCTATCTGTTCGAAGGGGCGATGGAGCACCGCGACAGCCTGGGTACGCTGCAGCGCATCGAGCCGGGCGCCATCAACTGGATGACGGCCGGCCGCGGCATCGTGCATTCGGAGCGCACTCCGAAGGACCTGGTGGGCGTACCGCATCGCACGCACGGCCTGCAGTTGTGGGCTGCGCTGCCTGTTGCGCACGAGGAGGACGAACCGTCGTTCGCGCATACGCCGGCAGCGGCCATTCCGGAACTGGAGGTTGACGGCGCCAAAGTGCGCGTGCTGATCGGTTCGGCCTTCGGCCGCAGCTCGCCGGTGAAGACATTCAGCCAGACGCTGTACCTGGACGTGAGCCTGAAGGCCGGCCAGCAACTGGGCCTGAGCGGCTTGCCGGCGGAAGCGGCGCTCTATCCTGTCAGCGGTTCGGTTGATATTGACGGCGCGCCGGTGCCACAGAACACCATGGCCTTGCTCGACACGTCGAAGTCCCAGCGCGTCAATGCCGGCACGGATGCGCAGTTCGTCATCATCGGAGGCGAGCCGCTGGATGGCCACCGTTTCCTGTTCTGGAATTTTGTCTCGTCAAGCAAGGAACGCCTCATCAAGGCGGCCGACGACTGGGAAGCGCAGCGCTTCGACAAGGTGCCCGGCGAGACGGAATTCATTCCGCTGCCGAAAAGGCCTTCCGCCGCCACTTAAGCGGTGGCTTCGGCCGGCGGCAGGTGCGCAGCGCCGCTGCGCACGATCCAGTGCTCCGGATAAGGATCGCTGGCGAAGCGGGTGTGGGCGGGAATGCGGCTCAGTTTTTCCTGTTTCGGCGTGGGCGCCAGCGCGGTTTCCTTGCCGGTGAGCTGGTCGATATGCCAGAAGCCGCCCTGGTGGTGCATCAGCAGCGGCAGGCTGGAGGCCTTTGGCAGGGCGTTATGGCGCGGCAGCGGGTAGCCGGGATGGGTGTCCGCAGTCAGGAGCACGAAGCACTCGGCCCACGCGCCTTCGTCGATCCGGTGCAGGATCACGCCATGCGCCATCACGGCGCTGACTTCCAGCAGGACGATGCCTTTGATGCTGGCGCTCATTTCAATCTTCATGCCGGTACGCAGCGGGACAGGCTTGTTCTTGCCCGGCCAGACGCCGTCCAGCAGCAGGCCGTAGCGCGATACATCTTCGATTTCAAAACCGTTGCGGGTGCGGCGGATCACCGCGTGGCGGCCGGACAGGCGGCGCGTCAGGCCGGCGGAATCAGGGCCTTCGGCGCTGAAGTGGTGCAGCAGCAAGTCAGCTTCCGGATCTGCCGGCTCGAAGCGGCCGAAGGAAACTTCTTCCATCGCGAACAGGCGGATGTGGCGGCAGGCGCCGTTTTCCGGCGCGGCGTTGATGAAGCTCGCGGCCAGGGTAGGGTGGGGATGCGAAGGTCCGCTGCGCGGCTGCTCGATCTCGATCAGGTCTTCGTCCCAGGCAATGGTCGAATAGCCGACATCCACCTTGCCGGGCGGCGCGCCGAGGTCAAGGTGGGCGATGCCAGCGTTGCGGGCGGTGACGTCGATGTCCATGGTGTTGCCGCCCTGGGCGGACACGCGGGCAATCGCGGCATCGTCGGCCATCACGCGCACGTTCTTGTGGGTGCTGAGGAAGGTGCGGTGGATTTCACTGAGGCTGGCGTCGACGCGCGGCACCAGGATGACAAAAGTGCATTCCCACTGGCGCTGTGCCTCCCCATCCTTGCTGACAATTTCGGCATGGATCTGGTATTGGCCATGTTCCTTGCCGCGCGACGAGAACTCCACGAATACCGGACGCCAGTCGCCGTGGACCGAGCGGATGAATTGCTGCTGCAGGGCGCCGTTCGGAATCAGTTCCGAGCGCAGGCCGATCGACAGCTGAGGGGCACAATCCTGCGGCATGCCGCGCAATTCCATCTTGAGCGACTGGCGGCCGCCGGCAGCGCGCGGATCGAAGCCGCTGATGTGCAACTGGGGATAGACGCGTGCCGGCGCCAGGTAGCCGTTCGGCTGTACAGCCGGCGGGCCACTGCGGGCATTGCGCATGGTGTTCAGCAGCTCAAAGCTGCCGCCTTCCGCTTCTGCTGCCGGCTGCGCATGGCCGCCGGCGCAAGTGCCTTCCCCTGGCATGACCCAGTAGGTGCAATGCGGATGGTCTGGGTTACAACACTTGTTCATGGAAGGGCGTTCGTAGGGATACCGCAACTTTACGCGCTTCCACCGCTGCTTGGCAACACGCCTTTCCTTCAATAAAGGGTGTTTTTACCCCTGTATTCCTCGTGCAACACAAAAATAAATGGGGACGTACCCCATTTTCCGCGCCGGCAGAAAATGGGGTACGTCCCCATTTAGTTTACTTGTCGTTTTACCAACGGCCGTGGTGGTGACCGTGGCCGTGGCCGCGGTAGTAGCGGTCACCGTAGTAGTACACCGGGCGCGGCGCCACGTAGACCGGAGCTGGCTCGTAGTAGACCCGTGGGGCCGGTTCGTAGTACACGCGTGGCGGCGGGTTGTAGTAGACCGGGGCCGGCTCGTAATAGACCGGTGCCGGCTGCGAGTACACGCGGGTCTCGACGTAGCCGCGGCTATGACGGCCGGTCGGCAGGGAGTTACCAACTGCAGCGCCTACCAGGCCGCCCACCACTGCACCGCCGCTGCCATTCTGGCTGCCGATTGCAGCGCCAATCACGGCGCCTGCTGCGGTGTTGAAGTCACGGTCTCCCGCGGCAAAGGCGGCGGAGGAAGCGGTCAGGGCTGCGCCCATCAGCATCAGCCCGGCAAATCGTTTGTTGAACATGGTAAGTCCCCTTTCAATCTCTGTTGGAGTGTAGATTATCCAAGGGGGAAAACTTGCGCCAGTGCATATACACATTCTTACAAACTGCACAGGGGAGAGAGATTTGTATCGTTAAGTTGCCCTCCCTGCAGGAACTTATTAAATACGCTATTGTGTCAAGTTCCGAGCGAAACTTAACCTTCTCACAGGAAACGCATGAACCTCCGCAAGCCCGCACTTTCCGCCCTGTTTCTCTGCCTGCTGGGCGCAGGACTCTCCGGCATCGCGAGTGCCGCCAGCCCGAACGATGCCGCCACCCTGGGCAAGATCCGCGATGCCGCGATGCAGAGCGACTATTCCTACCAGCGCCTGGAAGACCTGACCGACCTGGTGGGCCCGCGCTTGTCCGGTTCCGCAGGCGGCGCAGCGGCGGTGGAGCAGGTGGCCGCCGCCATGCGTGCATTGGGCGCCAAAGTCACCCTGCAGCCGGTCAAGGTGCCGCACTGGGTGCGTGGCGAGGAGAAGGCTGAACTGGTCGATTACAAAGGCCGTCCGTCCAACATCACCCAGCGCGTGGTGCTGACCGCCCTGGGCGGCTCCGGCGCCACTCCTGCTGCCGGCCTGACCGCGCCGATCGTCGTGGTGCACGATTTCGATGAGCTGAAGGCGCGCGCGGCGGAAGTGAAGGGCGCGATCGTGCTGTTCGACGTCGCCTTCGACCAGGGCATGGCGGACCGCGGCCTGGCGGGCAACGCCTACGGCCAGGGATCGCGCTACCGCACCAATGGCCCGCGCATGGCGGCCGAGCTGGGCGCCGTGGCTGCACTGGTGCGTTCCGTCGGCGGCGCCGATTACCGCCTGCCGCACACCGGCGCCACCATCCTGAAAGACGAGCAGCGCATTCCGGCCGCAGCGGTGACGGCGGAAGATGCGATGCTGATCAGCCGCCTGATGAAGCGCGGCCCGGTCAAGATGAAGCTGACCCTGACCCCGCAGATCCTGCCCGATGCCGACACCTTCAACGTCATCGCCGACCTGCCTGGCAGCGACAAGGCGGACGAAGTGGTGATCGTTTCCGGCCACCTGGATTCCTGGGACCTGGCCACCGGCGCCCATGACGACGGCACCGGCGTGACCACCTCGATGGGCGTGCTGGAAACCATCAAGCGCCTCGGCCTGCAGCCGCGCCGCACGATCCGCATGGTGGCGTGGGCGAACGAAGAAAATGGCCTGAAGGGCGGCAACACCTACTACGAAGCCAACAAGGGCAAGCTGGAAAAGCAGTTCGCCGCCATCGAGACGGACGGCGGCGTGGGCCGCACCTTCGGCATCATGGGCAGCGTGCGGCGCGAAGCGGAGAAGTATTTCGCACCGGTCACCAACGCACTGCTGCCGATCGGCGCGGGCGTATTCAACCGCCGCGATTCGGCATCGGGCTCCGACGTGCACCAGCTGGAAGCGGGCGGCGTGCCGGCCTTCATGCCTTACGTCGACACCAGCGCCTACTTCAACTACCACCACACGCCGGCCGACACCTTCGACAAGGTCGACCCGGTGAACATGAAGAAGCACGTGGCGGTCATGTCGGCGCTGGCCTGGTACCTTGCCAACACCGACGACCCGATCGGCCGCGCCCCTGAGCAACTGAAATAAGCCGAGCCCGTGTCAACCAAAGAGCCTGACCCCAAGGTTGACACGGGCTGGGCCGTAGCGGTGCTTACAGGGCGTTGAGGGGGATCTTGAGGTAGCGCACGCCGTTGTCTTCGGCTTCGGGCAGGTGGCCGGCGCTGAGGTTGACCTGGATCGCTGGCAGGATCAGCACCGGCATCTGCAACGTGGCGTCGCGCTTGGTGCGCATGGCAACGAATTCTTCTTCGCTGACGCCGTCGCGGATATGGATATTCGCGGCGCGCTGCTCGGCTACCGTGACTTCCCAGCGCGGCTCGCGGCCGGCAGGCGGGTAGTCGTGGCACATGAACAGGCGGGTTTCCGGCGGCAGCGAGAGCAGGCGGTGCACCGATTTGTACAAGTCGCCCGCGCAGCCGCCTGGGAAGTCGCAACGCGCGCTGCCCACGTCCGGCATGAACATCGTATCGCCGACAAATACGGCATCGCCGACCTGGTAGGCCATGTCGGCCGGCGTGTGGCCCGGCACGTGCAGGGCGCGCGCCTTCAGGCTGCCAATCATGAAGTCTTCGTCGGCCTGGAACAGGTGGCCGAATTGTGATCCATCTTCCTTTTCTCCCTTGCGGTTGAAAATCGCCGAGAAGGAGTGCTGTACCTTGCAGATGCCGGCGCCGATGCCGATGCGGCCGCCGAGCTTCTCCTGCAGGTAAGGTGCGGCGGACAGGTGGTCGGCGTGGGCGTGGGTCTCGAGCAGCCAGCTGACGGTCAGGCGGTGCTCGCGTACGAAGGCGATGATCTTGTCGGCGGCGGTGGTCGAGGTGCGGCCGGCCTTGGGGTCGTAATCCAGTACGGAATCGACAATGGCGCATTCGCTGCCGTCGGCTTCGTAAATGACGTAGCTGACAGTGGATGTAACGGGGTCGAAGAACCCCTGGATCTCAGGCTTCATAGCAAGATAGTAGGATGATTCAAGCCCAACTATTATAAAGAATCCTGATATGGCGGGCGAGGCTTATTCGTTTTGTGATGCAAGTCATCTGTGTGGCGGGAAAAACTGTCTCCGTGATAAGATTTTTTTCACAGTGCTTCCAGGAAGAGAGGCCGCCATGACCAAAACAGGCTGTTCACTGAAGTGGGGACTGGTCACCGGCTGCATTTGCAGCCAGTCGCTAACGGCATTCGCGGCCGCCGGCGGCGCTGCTGCGCCGGAAAACTTTGCAAACCTCTCGCTCGAGGAGTTGAGCGATGTGCGCGTGGTGTCGGTCTCAAAGCGCGAAGAGCGGCTGGGCGATGCCCCGGCTTCTGTCTTCGTGATTACCGCCGACGATATCCGCCGCAGCGGTGCGCGCAGCCTGGCCGAAGCGCTGCGCATGGCGCCCAACCTGCACGTGGCGCAGACGCCTGCCGGCAATTACACCATTACCGCGCGCGGTTTCGCCGGCAACAGCGCCAACAAGCAACTGGTGATGATCGATGGCCGCTCGGTGTATACGCCGTTGCTTTCCGGGGTGTCCTGGGACGTGCAGCAAGTGCCGGTGGATGCCATCGAACGCATCGAAGTAGTCAGCGGGCCAGGCGGCACGCTTTGGGGGACCAATGCGGTCAATGGCGTGATCAATGTGATTACCAAGCCCGCCTCGTCCACCCTTGGCGGGATGGCCGACCTGCGCTGGGGGCAGGCGCAGTCCGGTGCAGCTTTCCGTTACGGCGCGGCGATGGACGATGGCGCCTGGCGCGCCTATGGCATGGATTACGCCATGCCGCACGGCGAAACGCTGGCCGGCAAGCCGCTGGGCGATGCATGGCACAACGCGCAGGCGGGCGTTCGGGCGGACTGGCTACGCGGCAGCGACGCGCTGACAGTGCAGGGCGATGTGTACCGCATCGGCGCAGGACAAATACCGACACCCCCTGTCACCATGCTGCCTGCCGCATCCATGCGCGGCACGAATCTGATGGGGCATTGGAGCCGCCAGTTGTACGGCGGTGCAAGCTTGTCCCTGCTGGCCTATTACGATCGTACGGAGCGCGACCAGGTCGGCGTCTATAAAGAGAACCTGGATGTGGCCGACCTGCAGGCACTCTACAACTTCGCCCCGCTTGGCCGGCATACGCTGGCGGCCGGCGCCGAATACCGCTTCGCGCGCGACAAGGTGGCGGTCACCAGTGGTACCGCCTTCCATCCCGAGCGCGCGGCCATGCATTGGGTGAGTTTGTATGGACAGGACACCATCGCCCTCAGCGAACAACTGAATCTGACGGGGGGACTGCGCATCGAGCGCAATCAGTACACCGGGACGGAATTCCTCCCCAACTTGCGCCTGGCGTGGAAAGCGACTGCTTCGACGTCCTGGTGGGCTGCCTTGTCGCGCACGGTGCGGGCGCCGTCACGCGTTGACCGCGAGATCTTCTTCGCCAGCCCGCGTGGAACGCTGAGCGGGGGGCCGAATTTCGAGTCCGAGACGGCCCGCGTGCTGGAAACCGGCCTGCGCCAGCAGTTCGGCAACCGCGCCAGCTATTCGCTCACCGTTTATCGCGCACTGTATGACAAGCTGCGAACGATCAAGCCGGTTACCCTGCAGATATTTGAGATCGGCAATGGCATGGAAGGCGAAACGCGCGGGCTGGAAGCCTGGGGCAGTGTCCAGGTCACGCCCGACTGGCGGCTCAACGCGGGCCTGACCCTGATGCATGAAGAATTTTCGCTCAAGCCGGGTGAAGCCGATTTCGGCAACCGTTCGGTCACCGGGAACTGGGACCCGCGCCGAGTGGCGAAGCTGCGCTCCTCTTACACCCTCGGCGAAGGGCGCGACCTCGACCTGACCTTGCGCCATGTCGGCCCGTTGCGCTTTACCGCGGTGGCCGGCTATACCGCGCTGGACGTGAATTTCAACTGGCAGCTCAAGCCAGGGCTTGAGTTGGCGCTGGGCGCCAGCAATGCGCTCGACCGCGATCACGAAGAGTTCAGCGGCAACAACCGGCTGTCGCTGGGACGCGGTGCCTACGTCAGGGTCATAAGCCACTTCTAAGGCGGGCATGGTAATATCCCAGCCCATGAAATCCATGATCCGTGTCATTGCGCTTTGGCTGATGCTGGTGGCTTTGCCCTTCCAGGGTTTTGCCTCGGCAAGCATGCTGCTGTGCGGTACCGCACAGCCGGTAGCACAGGCAATGCCGGACGGACCACACGATCATGCCGCCATGCTGGCATCCGCCCAGCCCGACGGTGACAACGCCGCCCACTGCGCCGGCAGCCAGCACGGCAGCGCCATGGGCGCCTGCTGTGTCGGCGCCGCGCCGGCTTACGCGATGCCGCAAGCCGCATCGCAACCGCAGCTCGCCGAGCGCCTGCGCCTGCCTGAACCCGTGCCGCCGTTGCCGGTCGACCTTGCCCTTCCCAAACGCCCGCCGCGGGCGATCCTTGCCTGATCCATGCCAGCCGTGGCGGCTGGCCCCTTCCTGCGTCCCCGCGCAGGACGACCAAGCATTGGAAAGACAAACATGAACCAAGCATTCAAGCTGGCGGCAATGGCCGCCGCGGCTGCGCTGCTCTCCGGTTGCGCCACGTTCTCGAACGATGGCGGTTTCGGCGCAGTGGCACAAGCCACCAAAGACCGCAGCGGCGCCGAGACGCGCCTGCTGCGCAATGACGAGGACCGGCGCGCGCTGGACGAACAGCTCAGGAAATTGCTGGCCGAGCCGCTCAGCGCCGACGCGGCCGTCCAGATCGCACTGTTGAACAACCGCGGCCTGCAGGCGCGCTACTGGGACCTCGGCATCGCCGAAGCGGAGCTGGTGCAGGCCGGCCGCATGGCCAATCCTGGCTTCAGTTTCAAACGTACGCATGGCGGCGGCGAAGTCGCCATCGAGCGCACCCTGAGCATGAACTTCATCCAGTTGCTGACGCTGCCGCTGGCCAGCCGCATCGAAGCCCAGCGCTTCGAGCAGGTCAAGGTGGAACTGGCGGGCGATGCGGTCTCGATGGTCCACCAGGCCCGCCTGGCCTGGATCGAGGCGGTAGCGGCGCAGCAGGGCGTTGCATATGCTCAGCAGATCAGCGATGCGGCGGAAGCCAGCGGCGAACTGGCGTGGCGCATGCAGGCGGCCGGCAACTGGAGCAAGTACGACGCCGCCCGCGAAGAAGCTTTCCATGCCGACGCCATGGCCGATGTGGCGCGCGCCCGCAAGGCCGCTACCGCCAGCCGCGAAAAGCTGACCCGCACCCTGGGCCTGTCCGGCGCGGAAGCGACCAGCTATCGCTTGCCGGAGCGGCTGCCGGAACTGCCGGCAAGCCCGCGCAAGGTGGACGATGCGGAGGCCGCGGCCTTGCGCGACCGGCTTGACGTCCAGGCTGCCCGGCTGTCGTCGCAGCACACTGCCAATTCCCTGGGACTGACCAAAACCACGCGCTTCATCAACGTGCTGGAACTGAGCGGCATCAGTGAGCGGGACGGCGAACGCCGTTCGCGCGGCTACGAGATCTCGCTGGAGGTGCCGCTGTTCGACTGGGGCAGCGCCCGGGTGGCGCATGCCGAAGCGACGTATATGCAATCGGTGAACCTGCTCGCCGCGGCCGCCGTCAATGCCCGCAGCGAAGCGCGCGAAAGCCACCAGGATTACCAGGCTTCCTACGAGCTGGCGAAGCATTACCGGGATGTGGTGATACCGCTGCGCCAAAAAATCTCCGAAGAGACGCTGCTGCGCTACAACGGCATGCTGCTGTCGGTGTTCGAGCTGTTGGCCGATGCCCGCGAACAGGCTACCGCCGTCAATAATTACATTACCGCGCTCAAGGAATACTGGATCGCGGATGCCAATCTGGATGCCGCGATTGGCGGTAAAGGAGTACAGCAATGAGCAATCGTAGAACTTTTCTCGCAAATGGCGCTGCCGCCCTGATCGGAGCAGGCCTGGTGAGCCGGGCCGGCGCCGCCGGCCTGCCGGAAGCCCCTGTGCAATCGAGCGCGTCGACCGCGCCGCCGCTGATGCCGCCCAATGGCCGTCCTTACAACCCGGTCGTCACCCTGAACGGCTGGAGCCTGCCGTGGCGCATGAAGGATGGCGTCAAGGAGTTCCACCTGGTCGCCGAACCGGTCGTGCGCGAAATCGCTCCCGGCATGTATGCCAAGATGTGGGGCTACAACGGCCAGAGTCCGGGCCCGACCATCGAAGTGGTGGAGGGAGACCGCGTGCGCATTTTCGTCACCAACAAGCTGCCCGAGCACACCAGCGTGCACTGGCACGGCCAGTTGCTGCCAAGCGGGATGGATGGCGTGTCCGGCGTGAGCCAGCCCGCAATCCAGCCTGGCAAGACCTTTGTCTATGAATTTGTCGCCAAACATGCCGGTACTTTCATGTACCATCCCCATGCTGACGAGATGGTGCAGATGGCGATGGGCATGATGGGCTTCTGGGTGACCCACCCGAAAGACCCGCGCCAGCATGCGGTGGACCGCGATTTCGTCTTCCTCCTCAGCGCTTACGATATCGAACCGGGGAGCATGGTCCCCAAGGTCAACACGATGACGGACTTTAATATCTGGACATTCAATAGCCGCGTCTTCCCCGCGATCGACCCGCTGGTCGTACGCCAGGGCGACCGCGTGCGCATCCGTGCCGGCAACCTGACCATGACCAACCACCCGATCCACATCCACGGCCACCGCTTCGAGGTCACCGGTACCGACGGCGGCTGGGTGCCGCCGGCCGCGCGCTGGCCGGAAGTGACCACCGATGTCGCGGTGGGCCAGATGCGCGCCATCGAATTCATCGCCGACAATCCGGGCGACTGGGCCTTCCACTGCCACAAATCGCACCACACCATGAACGCCATGGGCCACAACGTGCCGACCCTGATCGGTGTCGACCACAAGGGCGTGGCCGAAAAGATCAACAAGCTGGTGCCGGGCTATATGGTGATGGGCGACAAGGGCGGTTCGATGGGCGGCATGGAGATGGAGATCCCCGAAAACACGCTGCCGATGATGACCGGTACCGGCCCGTACGGCGATATCGAAATGGGCGGCATGTTCACGCTGATGAAGGTGCGTGCGGACCAGAAGAAGGGCGACTACAGCGATCCGGGCTGGTACAAGGCGCCGAAAGGGACCACGGCTTACGAATGGACCGGCGAACTGCCGCCGGCCCCCTCCGCGCCGAACGCAGCACCGCCTGCCGGCGTCAAGCCGATGGAAGTGACCCGCGACAAGAAGGGGCACGACCATCATTAAGCAACTGCGCTACCTGGGAAAATGGAGCCTGCTGGCCGGCATCGTTGCAGTGCTGGCGGGCAGTGCTTCCGCTTTCTTCCTGGTAGCGCTGGACGTGGCCACTGCCTGGCGTGAGGCATTTCGCTGGGTGGTGTGGCTGCTGCCGCTGGCCGGCTTTGCCGTCGGCTGGATCTACCTGCACGTCGGCAGCCGCGTCGAGGCGGGCAATAACCTGCTGATCGACGAGATCCACGACCCGAAGAATGTCGTGCCGCTGCGGCTCGCGCCGCTGATCCTGTGCAGCACCGTGGTGTCGCACCTGTTCGGCGCCTCCGTCGGGCGCGAAGGCACGGCGGTGCAGATGGGCGGCGCACTGGCCGACCAGCTCACCCATGTATTCCGCCTGCCGCGCGAAGATCGCAGCACCGTGCTGATGGCAGGTATCAGCGCCGGTTTCGCTTCGGTTTTCGGCACGCCGCTGGCCGGCGCCATCTTCGGCCTGGAGGTGCTGGTGATCGGGCGCATGCGCTTTACCGCGATCTATCCCTGCATGCTGGCGGCGGTCCTTGCCGACCAGGTCACGCGCTGGTGGGGCGTCGGCCACACCCATTACCCTGCGGGCACGCTGGGCGCGCCGGACAGCCCGCTGCTGCTGGCGCTGGCCGGGATTGTTGTTGCAGGCGTCGTATTTGGCCTGGTGGGGCGGGCCTTTGCCTCTGCCACGCATGGCTTGTCGGCCTGGTTCAAGGAGCGCTTTGTCTATGCGCCGGTGCGGCCCCTTGCCGGCGGCGCCCTGATCGCGCTGGTGGTCGGCGCCGGCAGCGCGCTTGGCATCGACTTCCACCGTTATCTCGGCCTCGGGATTGGGCCGATGGTCGAGGCGTTCCGGGTGCCGCTCGACTGGTGGGACTGGCTGGCGAAGTTCGTGTTCACCGTCGGCTCGCTTGGTTCCGGTTTCAAAGGCGGAGAGGTGACGCCACTGTTCTATATTGGCGCCACGCTTGGCAATGCCCTGGCGCCGATCCTGCACCTGCCGTTCCCGCTGTTGGCGGCAATCGGCTTTGTCGCCGTGTTTGCCGGCGCGGCCAACACACCGCTCGCCTGCACGGTGATGGCGATGGAATTGTTCGGGCCCGAAATCGGGCCATACGCCGCGCTGGCTTGCGCGGTCGCCTTCATGTTTTCCGGCCACTCCGGCATTTATCGCGCCCAGCGCCGGCCGTCAGCCGAGTAGGCGCTGCGCCAGGTTTTGCGCGTCGAATGGCGCGTGCACCTTCACATCGTTGTCGAAGTAGCAGTAGATGTCGCGCGAGGCGCGCTTGGGCGGGGCGCTGTCGGCGATCAGTTTTGCATCCGCCGGCTGCCCTCCCTTTGACCAGGCGCGAATGCGGGCGGCCCAGCGGTCCAGGGACGCCGGCGTGTAGCCGCTGGCATAGAGTTCCTTCTCGCCGTGCAGCCGGAGGTACATGAAGCTGCCTGTCACATCTTCGTAGTCGGGCCATTTGCCCGCAGTGTCGGCCACGACCAGTGCCAGCTTGTACTTGCGCAGCAGCCGGACGAAGGCAGGATCGGCGAAGGATTCGTTGCGGATTTCTACGGCGTGCAAAAGCTTGCGCCTGGCGTCCGTTTCGGTGGCGGCACGGCCGTTCATGCGAGGCTCGTGGCGGCGGGCGAGGGCAGATGCCTGTTCGGTGTCCCTCGGCAGCAGGCTGGAAAAGTGTTCGAACAACTCTTCATCGAACTTGAAATTGGGCGGAAACTGCCACAGGAAAGGGCCAAGCTTCTCCCGCAGCAGCAGGACGCCGCTGGCGAAGACGTTGGCCAAGGCTTTATCAGGTTCGCGCAGGCGGCGGATGTGGGTGATGTAGCGGTTGCCCTTGTGGGCGAACACGAAGCCGTCGGGAGTGGCGTCGTACCAGGCCTGGTAGCTTTCCGGCCGCTGTAGCGAATAGAAGGAACCGTTGATTTCGATGGTGTGAACAGCGCGCGAGGCAAATTCCAGCTCGCGCGCCTGGGCCAGGTCGGGCGGGTAGAAGACGCCGCGCCAAGGTGTATAACGCCAGCCGGAAATGCCAATACGGATCACCGGGCAAGGCGCTTCAATGTGCCAAGCATGGCCAGGCCGGCCAGCAGCATTGCGTATTGTCCGGGCTCTGGGATGGGCAATGGGGCGCCGCCGACCGTGATGGCATCCAGCGCCAACCCGGAGTCGAAGTCGCGGTCATCCCAGTTGGTCACGCCGAATTCAAGCCGGTACTTGCCTGCGTTGGCGATGGCATACTGGCCGCGCACCCAGCCAGTGGCGCCGCAGCCGGCGTCATAGCATTCGTCGGAATCGGGACCCAGCGGCGACCACATGGTCTGGCCTGGCGCCACGGCGACCGGGAAAGGCGTTAGCGTAGCCTCCGACGGCGGCATGTCGAAGCCGGGAATGGCATTGCCATTTTCGCTGGTGCGCGCGGTGAACAGCAGCGCCACCTGCCGGTCATCGGCATCCAGCAGGCGCGCCCACGCATAGTCGGCGTAGCCTGCGCCATCAGTCGTCACGTAATTGAAGCGGAAGTCGAGTGCGGCGTTCGCGTCGGCCATGAACGAGACCGAGCGCAGGATCGATCCGTTGTTTGCGCCCTCAACGCCACCAGCGCCGGGCAGCGAGACTCCACTTGTGGAGTTGTACGTGGAAATCCAGCCGTAGGCGCTGCCTCCACCAGGCGCAAGGCCCACTACGCCGTCCGCGCCCAGGGTGCCGCACATCCCGGTGCAGCGCCAGGGAGCAGGCAAGCCGTTGTCAAACGTGCCTGCGAAAGCAGGTACAGCCAGTGCTGATGATGCCGCGCAGGCGGCAAGCATCAGAAAGTTTCTTTTCTTCATTTTGCAACCCCGTCGAAGAGAACGCCATCATTCTCCACGCACGGGACGCATCCGCCGAAAGCTTGCCGCTATCGTGCGGGCGAGGGCCATAGCTAGTTTCGCGAAGGAACGGTAATAATGATGGGCTGCGGAGGCGGTTGGAACGCCGCTTGCCGGGGCGGCGACGCATAGTTGAGCACGAAGGTCATGATGGTGATCCCCGCGATCAGGCTGCCGGCCAGCGTGACCAGCACCAGCCGCAAATGTTGCTCAAGCCGGTCTGAAACATACGCTTTTTGTTGCGCCATTTCAGCCATCAGCATGGATTCTCAAGCGAATCGATGCGTGCAGGCACGTCGTTCTGAACGGGTTCCATACTTCCTCCACGTTCAATATAGGACATGGACTTGGAGTGCGCGGAGCAGGAAAAGTTCTATCTGAATGGTGCGGCAGGGCCCGGCCAGACGGTGTCGGCCAACGGCCGGCCCTGACAGCGCGATGGATCGACGAGGGCGCCGGTCTGTACGCCGCGGCAGGCCCAGATCTGGCTGCCATTCTCGCCGGTATAGCGATCCCATGCCCACTCGCGGTCGGTATTCGGGGCGTAAGTTGGTTCGGAAGAGTACCAGTCGTCGTTGTACAGGCCGATCGTGCCGCCAACGCCGATGCTGACGTCGTTATGCTTGCTGGCCGCGACAGCGAGCGCGACCACGCCCGCAGTGACGCCAACCGTGACCCAGGTTTCGCGTTCCTTGATGACTTCCGGACATGCCGCTTCGGCAACGCCGCGCCGCCCCAGTTCCATGCGCAGGGCATTGGCAAAGTTCATGTCGGGCGATCCGGTCGTGAGCGTCTGGCACATCTCGAACGGGCTCGCTGCCGATGGATTGGCGTAAAAGCTCTGTGCGCCGATGCCGGCACAGCCAGTGAGGAGCGCAGCCAGCGCCGCGACGGGAAGCAGGGTTTTCATCAGATTTGCTCCGAGAAACCCCGTCCGTCAGGGCGGGGAGTGAAAGGAACTGGCCGCAAAGCGGCCGTTCTCCTTGAGGTTTTTGAAATACTGTATAAAATTACAGTATGATTCTCGTCTACCGCTTCCGTGTGAAATCGAAGGTCGGACTGCTGATGCGGCAAGCCCGTAAGGTGAATTTCGTCTGGAACTACTGCAATGACCGGCAGAAAGATGCCTTGCGGTTTGAGCGCCCTTGGCTGACCGGCTTTGACTTGAACAAGCTGACTACCGGCAGCAGCAAAGAATTGGAGCTGCACTCTGGTGTGATCAATGCTGTGTGCGAACAGTTCGCCAGATCGCGTGCCCAACACCGCCGGCCGTATTTGCGTTACCGCGGCCGAAAGTCCTTGGGATGGATTCCTTTCAAAGGACGCGACCTGCATCGGGAAGGCAACGCGTTTCGCTTTGCCGGCAATACGTTCCGGGTGTTTTACTCGCGCCCGCTTCCGGAAGGGAAAATCAAGGACGGCAGTTGCTTTGCGCGAGACAGCCGGGGCAATTGGTTCCTCAATATTGTGATCGAGGTTGCCGAGCTGCCGGTCCGGCCACTCGACCACGGTGTCGGTATCGATCTTGGCTTGAAGGATCTCGCTACACCGTCCGAGGGAGAAAAGATTCCGGCGCCGGGATTTTATCGTGAGGCTGAAGCGGCGCTGGCAGTAGCGCAGCGAGCCCACAAGCGGCGCCGCATCAAAGCCATCCAGGCGCGCACGGCGCGGCGCCGGCTGCACTTCTTGCATAACAGGTCGGTGGAGCTTGCCCGCGCCTTCGATCATATTGCTGTTGGCAATGTCAATGCCAGTAGACTCGCCCAAACCAGCCTGGCGAAGTCCGTGCTTGATGCAGGCTGGTCGTCCTTCCGCAAGATGCTGGCGTACAAGGCCATAAGGCATGGCGCGCGGTACGTGGAAGTGGACGAACGCTTTACCACCCAGACCTGCTCGAATTGCGGCGCATTGCCCGATTCGCGGCCGAGAGGTATCGCAGGCCTTGGAATAAGAGAATGGGAATGCAGCGAATGCGGTGTAGTACATGATCGTGATCGTAATGCTGCGTTAAACATTCTCCGTCGCGGACGTGCGACGCTGGAAGCAGGAATCCCCGTCCTTTAGGGCGGGGGGGACGTCAAGGCGCTAGTATAGCAACCTCGGTAACGCCCAAGTCATGCCAAGGGCCAGCTGGTGCGCTGCTCCGGGCGTTTTTGCAACGCTGGCGTCAAGGTCCAGGCGCCCCTCGACCAGGGCGTAACGCAAGCCTGCTTGCCTGGTTGGCGGACGGTGATGGCTGCCGTAGCTTTCCAGGGAGGTGCTCCAGCGCGGCGCGAATGCATATTCGCCGCCGATGCTCCAGGTGGCACGGCCTGGCGCGTCGTGGGGCCGCATCCAACCGGCGTTCAAGTGCAGCAGCAAAGCATCGCCTGCAAAGGAGACCGTCAGCGGCACGTTGACAGTATTCTGGCGCGCCATGCCACGCTGGGTTGCGATAGCCAAGCCCAGGCCCAAGCCATTCGTTTCCAGCCTGCGCAGGACAGTCTTTGCCTGCAAGGCTGCATTGTTCGCCTGGCCTTTGCCTGCCGTCAGTTCCCATCCGCCGACGCGGCAGGCTGGCATGGCCCACCATTCGCGAAGGCTGCCGGTGTGCTGGTGCCAGGCTTCGACCTGGCAGTCGCTCGGATCGAGGATGGTTGCATCGTCAGTGGCCAGGGGGCGGCCGGCCCACGCTGTTGTCGACAGCAGCGCGCCGGCGACCATCAGCAGGCAGCGCTTATCAGGCCAGCCGCAGGCGTCGCGTGTGAAAATCAAACTCATAAATTTCTCCATAACGGCCCCATTCAATAGCGGTACGCATGATGCGGCGCGCTTCCTCGGGTTCGTTGGATTCCAATAGCGGCGACAGCACTTGTTCTTCCGGCAGTGCACCGTCGGCGGACGCACGCAGCCTGCTGTAGATGTGTTGCGGCAGCGTGACGTGTGCCAGCAGCTGCCGACCGAAGATAGCCTGGCGTCCCGCATGGTCGGCTGCCTCGTAGCGCCGGCCGAGCGTTGTCATGGTGATGTCGCCGCCTTCCACCGTGGCCAGCCCCAGCTGGGATAGCGCTTCGCAGGCCGGGAACAGGGCTTCGTCCGGCAGTTCGCTTTCGTCGGAAAGGCGCGGCAAGTCGGCGCGGCCTTCGAAGGGCTCGGATGCCAGCAGCGACAACACCGCTTCGATGCGCTCGATGTCGGCGTCGGGCAGGCGGTAGTCCGGGCCGGCCTCGCGTGCGGGGCCGGCAGCAGGCGCGCGCATGGTCATCAGGCCATACACTTCGTCGACCAGCTGGCGCACGGCCGGGCTGTCCGGATTGCGCGGACGCGGCAGGTCGATGCGGATTTCGGTGCGGATGCGGCCCGGGTCGCTGGAGAGCATGATGATCCGGTCCGACATCATCACCGCTTCCTCGATATTGTGCGAAACGACCAGGATGCCGCGCGTCGGGATGCGGCCATGGTCCCACAGCTCGAGGATGTCGTTGCGCAGGGTTTCGCCGGTCAGCACGTCGAGCGCCGAGAATGCTTCGTCCATCAGCAACACGTCCGGATTGGTGACCAGGGCACGGGCGATGCCCACGCGCTGGCGCATGCCGCCGGACAGTTCGCGCGGCAGGGCGCCTTCGAAGCCGGAAAGGCCCATCAGGTCCAGCATGGCTTCGCTGCGCGCGGCACGTTCGGCTGGCGCAACGCCTTGCGCTTCCAGGCCCAGTTCCACGTTCTGCTGCACGGTCAGCCAGGGGAACAAGGCGAAAGACTGGAACACCATGGCGATGCCTGGCACCGGCTCCGCCAGCGGCGCGCCGCGATATTTGGCCGCGCCGGCATCGGCCTGCACCAGGCCCGCGATAATGCGCAGCAGGGTCGATTTGCCGGAACCTGACTTGCCAAGCAGCGCCACGATCTCGCCCGACTCCAGCGCGAAGTCGACGCCATCGAGCACGGTGCGGCTGGCGCCATCGCCAGAGCGGAAGGATTTGCCGACGCCTTGCAGGTCGACCAGGATTTCTTTTTTCATACCTGCTCCTGATACAAACGGCTCCAAACGAAGCGGTTGATTGCCATTACAAATACACACATGACGCCGATGCCGAGGGCGATACGGGGGAAGTCGCCGGCATCGGTCATCTGCTTCACATAACTGCCAAGGCCATGCGCCACCAGGGTGGTTTTGCCCCATGTGACGTATTCGGCCACGATGCTGGCGTTCCACGAGCCGCCGCTGGCCGTCACGGCGCCTGTTATGTAGCTGGGGAATACGGCAGGCAGGTAGACCCGCCGCCATTTCAGCCAGCCCTTCAAGCCCAGGTTCGCCGCCGCCAGCCGCAGGTCGGTGGACAGGGTGGACGCACCGGCGACGACATTGAACAGGATGTACCACTGGGTACCGAACACCATCAGTGGACTGAGCCAGATGTCCGGATTGAGCCCCAGGTGCAGAACCGAGTACACCACCACCGGGAACAGCAGGTTGACCGGGAAGGCGGCCAGGAACTGCGCCACCGCCTGGATCTTTTGCGCATAGCGTGGGCGCAGGCCAATCCACACAGCGACCGGCACCCAGAACAGGGAGGCCAGCGCGATCAGAACGGCGACGCGGGCCAGCGTGGCCAGTCCCAGGGCAAATACGCTGGCTGCCTCACGCCAGCCAACTTCGGTGTGGATGAAGGCGGCCACGCGGAAGCTGGCCCAGATTGCCAGCACCAGCAGCAGCGTATCGGCAGCACGTGCCGGCAGGCGCCAGCGGCGCGCACCCTTGGCGGCGGCGGCCGCTTCGACCGGACGGGCCGGAAACCAGCCCAGGGTCGAGCGCATCAGCTTCCACGCTTTGTCGGTCAGGCGGCTGGCGATGCGGCTGCGGCGCACCCAGTCCAGCAGCCAGGAACGGCGGCCAACTTCGCCGTCAAGTTCTTCGAAGCGGAACTTGTCCGCCCACACCAGCAAAGGCCGGAAGAACAGCTGGTCATACATGACGATGCCAACGAACATGGCGCCGATGGCCCAGGCGATGGCGCGGCCGTTTTCAGCTTCGATGGCCACCGCGATGTAGGCGCCGATGCCGGGCAGCTTGACGTCCTGCCCGGCGACGGAAATGGCCTCCGCCGCCACCAGGAAGAACCAGCCGCCGGACATGGACATCATCATGTTCCACAGCAGGCCCGGCATGGCGAACGGCAGCTCCAGGCGCCAGAAGCGCTGCCAGGCCGAAAGGCGGAACATGCGGCTCGCCTCGTGCAGTTCGGCCGGCACGGCGCGCATCGACTGGTACAGGCTGAACGCCATGTTCCAGGCCTGCGAAGTGAAAATCGCAAAGATGGCCGCGCATTCGACGCCCATCTGGCTGCCCGGGAACAGGGCGATGAAGGGCGCGATGGCAATTGCCTGGAAGCCCAGCACCGGCACCGACTGCAGCACGTCCAGCAGCGGCACCAGGACCTTTTCAGCCAGCCGGTATTTGGCCGCCACCGCCGCGAAGACGAAGGCGAATACCAGCGACACGCCCAATGCGGCGAACATGCGCAAAATGGTGCGCAACAGGTAATAGGGCAGCGCGATCGGGTCGAGGCTGACCGGCATAGGCTGGCCAAGCACGAAGGGGCGCGCCATCTGCATGGCGCCATAGGCGACAGCGATCAACACTGCCAGTACCAGTGGCAGCAAGGCCCAGTCCCAGCGATTGGGACGCGTGGTGAATGAAGCGAACATCAGGCTCTCCGCAAAGGATGCGGGCCCGCTATCTTGCGCGCTTGAGTATCAGAGTTTGGGATGGGTGACCATCATCCGCGACGGCGGATGACGTGAGGCGGGAGCCCAGGACGCGATCGTGCCGTTATGCGGGGCCGGAATGAACCGGCTGACAACTATGACTCGAACAAGTGCCCATGAAAGGGGACTCCAAAAATTGATAACGGTGCGGAGTGTAGGCGGGAGCGATACCCCTAGTCAACTTAGGGAATCACGTAATTTGATGGTGCCCCGGGCCGGAATCGAACCGGCACGCCCTTGCAGGCAACGGATTTTAAGTCCGGTGTGTCTACCAATTTCACCACCGGGGCACTCTGAAGCCCGCTATTATGACATGACTGTTCGTTAACATCCAGTAGTGGCAAATCTGGCAACGCTTGAAATCGGCGCGGAATGTTGTAGCATGCTGGTCGCAGAATTCCCTGGAAAGACCACATGCAAATCAAGATTAACGACGTCCTGCGGGACTATATCGAGCCGTTGACCGAGGCTGAGCGCACGGCGCTGGAACGCAGCCTGCTGGCCGAAGGCTGCCGCGATGCGCTGGTGCTGTGGAACGATGTGTTGGTCGATGGCCATAACCGCTATTCGATCTGCCAGCAGCACGGCATTCCTTTTAAAGTCACCCAGAACACGAGCTTCAAGGATATTGAAGACGTGATGCTGTGGATGATCGATAACCACCTGGGCCGCCGCAGCGTGTCGGACTTCCAGCGTGGCGTGCTGGCCCTGCGCCAGCAGGAAATCCTGGGCAAGCGCGAACAGGCTGTGAAAGAGCAGGCCAAGGCGGAAGATGCCGCCATTGCGCCGCCGGACCCGGAAGCCGAGGAACCGGCGGCTCTGCCGAAGGCCAAGGCCAAGCGCGAAGACATTGCCCGCGCGGCGCGCCTGAGCGCCAATACCCTGGGCCAGATCGAAAAGATCACCCGCAGCGCTACGCCGGAACTGGTGGAAGCCGTGCGCTCCGGCACGATCTCGATCAATGCTGCCGCCACCGTGGCTTCGCTGTCGGAAGAAGACCAGAAGTCGGCAGTCGCCGGCGGCCGCAAGTTCCTGCAGCAGGCTGCCCGTGAGATCCGCGAACAGCGCGCCGCCAATCGTCCGCCGAAAGCGCCGAAAGAGGATGCCGGCGAAGGGCATTACGAAGCGGCGGAACGCCCGGCGCCGCTGACCGAGGTCGAAGTGCTGCGCCTCGAGATCTCGCAACTGAAGGAAAAGAATGCCGCGCTGCGTGCCGAGAACGCCGAACTGCGCGAACGCATTGCACAACTGGTGGAGCAATAAAGCATGCTGAAGCTGAATGCCGCGCTTGTCGCGTTCTGCGCCGTACCTGCGATTGCCGCCCCGGCCGCCCCACAGGCGGCAGGGGCACTGAGTCCTGCGGAAGTGCTGCGCTTGCAGGCGATTGCCAAGCGCGTCACCATCCTGCGCGACAAGTGGGGCATTCCGCATATTTACGGCAAGAGCGACGCGGATGCGGTGTTCGGCATGATGTATGCGCAGTCGGAGGATGATTTCAAGCGCATCGAGCTGAATTTCATCAATGCGATGGGCCGCCTGGCGGAAGTGGAGGGCGAAAAGGCCCTGTACCAGGACCTGCGCATGAAGCTGTTCATCACGCCCGCGCAGTTGAAGGCACAGTACAAGGCCAGCCCCGAATGGCTGAAGAAGCTGATGGTGGCCTGGGCCGATGGCCTGAACTTCTACCTGCACACCCACCCGAAGGTGCAGCCTCGCTTGCTGGCCCGTTTCGAGCCCTGGATGGCGCTCAGTTTCAGCGAAGGCAGCATCGGCGGCGATATTGAAAGCGTCAACATCGAGCAGTTGAAGGCCTTCTACAGCAAGCATCCTGCGCCCTCGACGGCGCTCGGCGGCAGCGACCTCGATAACGAACCGCGCGGCTCGAACGGTTTCGCCATCGCGCCGGCGCTGAGCAAATCGGGGCACGCGCTGTTGATGATCAACCCGCACACCTCGTTCTATTTCCGTCCGGAGATCCATGTGGTCAGCCAGGAAGGGCTGAATGCGTACGGCGCCGTCACCTGGGGCCAGTTCTTCGTCTACCAGGGCTTCAATGACCGCATCGGCTGGATGCATACTTCCGGCGGCGGCGATGTGATCGACGAGTACCTGGAGACGGTGGTCGAAAAGGACGGCAAGTTCTTCTACCAGTACGGCAAGGAGTTGCGTCCGTTCCGCACCGAGTCCGTGCGCCTTCCGTACAAGGCTGCCGACGGCAGCATGTCGGAAAAAACCGTGACGGCCTATTTCACTCATCGCGGCCCGGTGGTGCGCGAGCAGAACGGAAAATGGGTTTCGGTGGCGATGATGAACGAGCCGCTGAAGGCGCTGACGCAATCCTTCATCCGCACCAAGGCACGCAACTATCCGGCCTTCTACAAGTCGATGGAGTTGCGCACCAACTCGTCCAACAATACCGTGTATGCGGATGCGGACGGCAATATCGCTTATTTCCACGGCAATTTCATGCCGGTGCGCGACCCGCGCTTCGACTACACCAAGCCGGTCAACGGCGCAGAACCTGCGACCGATTGGAAAGGCCTGCACCAGGTGCGCGAAACCATCCAGCTTTTCAATCCGAAGAATGGCTGGATCCAGAACACCAACAACTGGCCGTTCTCTGCGGCCGGCGCTTATAGCCCGCGTCCTGAAGACTATCCGGCCTACATGTCGGTCAACCCGGAGAATGCGCGCGGCATTCACGCAGTGCGCGTGCTGCAAGGGAAGAAGGACTTCACCATCGACAGCCTGATCGCGGCCGCTTACGACAACCAGTTGCCGGCCTTTGAGCCCCTGTTGCCGCTGCTGGTGCGCGCTTATGATGAGGCGCCAGCCAGCGACCTGTCCAAGGCCGCCGTAATCGAGCAAATCACGCTGCTGCGCGACTGGGACATGCGCTATTCGCTGACGTCGGTGCCGACCTCGGTGGCCATCTACTGGCTGCAGGACCAGGTCAAGCAATATGGCCCGGCAGCCAAAGAGAAGGGCATGCCTGTCCTCGATTACCTGGCCACGCAGCTGACGCCGAAGCAGCGCCTGGAAGCGCTGGTGCGCGCTTCGAACAAGCTGGCCTCCGACTTTGGAAGCTGGAAAACGCCATGGGGCGAAATCAACCGCTTCCAGCGCCTGACCGGCGATATCGTGCAGCCGTTCGATGACAACAAGCCGAGCATCCCGGTGCCTTTCGCCTCGGGCAATTTCGGCGCACTGGCTGCCTATGGCATGACTTCGCAGCAGCGCACCAAGCGCATTTATGGCGAGCGCGGCAATAGCTTCGTGGCGGCCGTGGAATTCGGTCCGAAGGTGACGGCGAAGAGCATCCTGGCCGGCGGCGAGAGCGGCGATCCGGCATCGCCGCATTTCAGCGACCAGGCCGAGATGTATGCGCGCGGCGAATTCAAGGACGTGCTGTTCTACAAGGAAGACATCGAAAAGAACCTGGAACGCAAGTACCGCCCAGGCGAATAAGGTTCACGTTTGAGCTAGCGCAAAGTCCTCCCAGCATTGGCAGGCGCACAATGAAGTGACAAACTGCTAATGGGGAGGCGGCCATGTCTTCCAACCGCGACGAGAATGGCAGCGACGCCTGCCAGCGCATCGAAGAATTCATTTTCGTGCGCGAGCTGAATGAAGTCTTCCTGCTGCTTGACCACATCTCAGGACGCTGGGACAAGAGCCTCTACAACTTCCACAACCATGACGACGGCGAGCCGCACATCGATGAACTGTGCGCGATCGGGCTGACGCCGCCCGACAGTGAGCAGCAGCGGGTGGCGCAGGCCGTCAAGGTGCTGTGCGCCAAGGACAAATTGAATGCCGCCGCACGGCCGGCAACAGGCCTGACCATCGCCTTCACCTTGCTGGTGGTGGGTGAGGACAACCGGCGCGACTGGCGCAACTGGCTACGCGACAAGATGTTCGGGAATGGCGGCGGCGAAAACGGTTCCGCGCACAGCCCGCATTGGGACAAGCCGACGCGCCTGACCCTGGCGCGCAACGCATTCCCCGGCCTGGTCAGGGTAGCCTCAAGCTTCAACCTGCGCATGAAGCTGGTGGTCTACCTTCTGCTGCTTGGGCTGGTGCTGACTTGCGTGATGTCCTGGCACATCGCAGGCGGCAGCGCCATCCTGCAGCACCTGGATGCGGTGCAAGCGGCACAGGCCGCGCTGTCCAAAGAGATCGAGGAAGCTGAATTCAAGCACACTGCCAGTACTACGGCGCCTCCAACGCAGTTCTGCACGGAAGCCGATAACGCCGGCTTGCCGCGCTTCAGGAACACCGAGGAGTACCAGTTATGCACGCGGCGCCGGCAACTGATGGCGCAGGCGGCCGCAATCAGCATGAACCTGCGCGATTGGCTCGAGCCCTGGCAGGCTTGTTATGGCACGCTGGCCCGCCCGTTCGGCCGCTTGCCGGCAGACGGTGTGGTGCAGGCGAGCGCCACTCCCGTAGAGCGAGAAAACCGCCTGCAACGCGCGCTGGAGGAACAGGCGCGCGTCGTGACGCTGGTGGTGGGCACAGCGGTCCTGCCGTTATGCTATGGCGTTCTGGGCGCCGGCGCCGCTGTAGTGCGCGGCTTGTGGGCCAAGATGCGCGAAAGCCTCCTGTCGCCACGCGATTTCACCCTGGCCTTGCTGCAGTTGGCGCTGGGCGCCACGATTGGGGCGTGCATTGCCTTGTTCGTCAATCCATCCGGCCAGACACCGGGCAGCGAGATCGGTTTGCTGGGGAACTGGGCGCTGAGTACGTCGGCATTGTCGTTCATTGCGGGCTTTGGGGTCGAGGGGGTATTCGTGGCGCTGGAAAGCCTGGTGCGGCGCGTGTTCAATATCAGCGATCCTGCTCGGCGGCCAGCCGATTAACGCGCCTCCAGCACTTCGATGATGTGAAAGCCGTCTTCGGCAAGTATCGGCGGGCTGATTTCGTGGAGAGGCAGGCAGAAGGCTGCGCGTTCCACTGCGGCCAGCGCTTCGCCGCGGCGGAAGAGGCCTGGTGGCAGGCTGCGCGAGCCTGCATTCGGGTTGCCGAACTGTTGCTCGAGCGTGTCGTATGCGCCGCTGGCTTCCCATTCGGCTCGCACGGCCTTGGCCTGCACGTAGGCTGCCTGCATGGCGCCGTAGGTGGCGTGGGCTGGCCCCGGCCCCGGCGCACCCGGCGCGACGATCAATTGGCGTACCCGGACTTCGCGCCTTACCGATGAATGCAGGTCGCACTTCAGTTCCGCCTCCTTGAAGCGCGGAGCGTACGAAATCAGCGGCGCCTCCTGGCGTTTCCAGTTGGCGCGTTGCGCCGGCTGCCGGTACCAGGCCATGGTGGCCAACGCAGCGGCGCCAATCACCAGGCCAATGGCCAACCTGAATTCAAAGTTCTGCAACCGCTGCGTGCGGTGGTCTTCGCCAAAATTGACCATCAAATGCTGGCTTGCCGTCTTGAGCCGGTGGGAGTCGTCCCGCACGGAAGCCAATGCTGCCTCCGCGGCGCGGGCGGCTGCCGTGGCAGAAGCTGAGGCATCTTCCGTGTCCCGTCGCAATACCGGCGCCTGGCAGTGGGGGCAATGGATGTCGCGTGTCAGGTCAATTGCGCCGCCGCAGGCGTGGCATTTATGCTGCTCAACTGCCGGAGCATTAACGCTGTTGGCTGGATCGTTTGGCGCAACCGCCATTGCCAGGCGGGCAGGGTCGATAACACCGACTGCGGAATGGCAAGCCGGACAAGCTTCGACCGGCCGCGCGGGAAGCGGACAGCCGCAGCCAGCGCAAAAAACCTCCTTTCCTGCGGCATGCAGCGATCGGATGTCCGACCATGCCAACGGGCGGGCAAATCCTTTTTCGGCCAGGTAGAGAATGTAGGTCTGATAATAGCCATGCCCGTGCGGGCACTGGAGTTTGGAGGTGCGCCCGAAGCGCGACATGTCGAACACGCGCTTGAGCGGCGCGTTGCAGGCCGGGCAGGACTGGACGCGCGCCAGCGACACCGCATGCGCGTGCTCGCCGCCGGCTTGCATCGCCCCATGGATCTCGCGCACGAATTCGGCGATGCCGGGGCCTGCCAGCCGCACCGATTCCGTGTCGTCGAACCACACCAGGCAGCAATGCGGGCAGGTGTCGATCTCCACCCGCCGCTGGTAATGGCCGGAGAGATCAAGCACCCGCATCGGGCGCTTGCAGTTGCTGCAGTGGCGTTCAGATGGCGTCAAGGGCATTGCGCAGGTCTTGGCGCAAATCCTCGATGTCTTCGATCCCGACCGAGAGCCGGATCAGGCCATCGCCGATGCCCAGCGTGGCGCGCTGCGCCGCCGGAATCGATGCATGGGTCATCAGGGCAGGGTGCTCGATCAGCGATTCCACGCCGCCCAGGCTTTCCGCCAGCGCGAACACTTCGCAGCGTTCGAGGAAGCGCCGGGCGCCGGCCAGGTCGGTGTCGAGGTCGATCGAGATGATGCCGCCGAAGCCATCCATCTGCGCCTTGGCCAGCGTGTGCTGGGGATGCGACTCGAGTCCTGGATAGAACACCTTTTTCACCTTGGGCTCGCGTTCCAGCCAGCGCGCCAGTTCCAGTGCGCTCTTGCAGTGGCGCTCCATGCGGATCGCCAGCGTCTTCACGCCGCGCAGGGCGAGGAAAGCGTCGAACGGTCCCGCAATGGCGCCGACGGAGTTCTGCAGGAAGGCCAGTTGCTCGCGCCAGGCCGACTGCCGTTCTTCACCGCCAACCACTGCGATGCCGCCGATGATGTCCGAGTGCCCGTTCAGGTACTTGGTAGCCGAGTGCACCACGATGTCAAAGCCCAGCTCCAGCGGACGCTGGACGATCGGGCTGGCGAAGGTATTGTCGGCCACGGCCATGATGCCGCGTTCGCGGCAGATGCGCGCGATTGCGGCCAGGTCGGCCAGCTTCAACATCGGATTGGTCGGCGTCTCGACCCACACCATTTTCGTTTCCGGACGCAGGGCGGCCAAGAGGTTTTCCGGATTGGTCAGGTCGGCGTAGGTGAATTCATGCCCGGCGCTGCGGCGGCGCACCCGCTCGAACAGGCGGAAGGTGCCGCCATACATGTCGTCGCCGGCCACGATATGCGATCCGGCGTCGAGCAGTTCCAGCACAGTTGAAATGGCGGCCAGGCCGGAGGCGAAGGCAAAGGCCTGGGCGCCGCCCTCCAGGTCGGCCACGCAGCGCTCCAGCGCCCAGCGCGTCGGGTTGTGCGAGCGCCCGTAATCGAGGCCCTTGTGTACGCCAGGACTCTGCTGGACGAAGGTGGATGTGGCATAGATCGGCGGCATGATCGCGCCGGTCGATGGGTCGGGATGCTGGCCAGCGTGGATGACGCGCGTGGCCAGGTGGGCTTTGGTTTTCTTGTCGGTCAAGATAGCGTCCTGCGCAGGTGGTTAAGTAAGTCGTAGCGGGTAATCAGGCCATAGAATTTTCCGCCTTCGGCAATCACGGCGGTCAAGCCACGGTCAAGCGTATCACGGAGGGCAGGCATGCCGGCCGACGGCGCCAGGGTCTCCACGCGGCTGGTCATCGTGCCGCCGACTTCGCCCTTGAACTGGGCGGCGTCGTTTTCGACCTTGAGCAGGATGTCCGACTCGTCGATGAGGCCCACCAGCTTGCCGTTGTCGATGACCGGCAACTGGGCCAGGTCGGCCGCACGCATACGGTTGAAGGCGATCAGCAGGGTGTCGCCCGGCGCCACGCTGACCACGTCGCCGTTCTCGAACAGGCGGCCGATCAAGTCGCGCAGGTCGCCCAGCTTCTGGCGCTGCAACAGGCCCTGGTCGAACATCCAGCTGTCGTTGTAGACCTTGGACAGGTAGCGGGTGCCGGTGTCGCAGACGAAGGTCACCACGCGCTGCGGCCTGGTCTGCTCGCGGCAGTATTTCAGGGCAGCGGCCAGCAAGGTGCCGGTCGACGAGCCGGCCAGGATGCCTTCGGCGCGCAGCAGGGCGCGTGCGCTGTCGAAACTTTCCTGGTCGCTGATGGTGTAGGCCTGCGAGATGGCGTCCATGTTGGCGATGGCCGGAATGAAGTCTTCGCCGATGCCTTCCACCGCCCAGGAACCGCTGGTATCGGCCACTTTGCCGGTGTCCACGTATTCCTTCAGGATCGAGCCCTTGGGGTCGGCCAGGATGAACTTGACGTGCGGCGCCACCTTACGGAAGTAGCGCGACAGGCCGGTCAGCGTGCCGGAAGAGCCGACGCCGACCACGATGGCGTCGATCTCGCGCGCCATCTGTTCCCAGATTTCCGGGCCGGTGGTGGTTTCGTGGGCCAGCGGGTTGGCCTGGTTGTTGAACTGGTCGGCGAAGAAAGCGCCGGGGATCTCGCTGGCCAGGCGGGCCGCGTAATCCTGGTAATACTCGGGGTGGCCTTTGCCGACGTCCGAGCGGGTGATGCGCACATCGGCGCCCAGCGCCTTCAGGTGCAGAATCTTCTCGGTGGCCATCTTGTCGGGCACCACCAGCAGCACTTTATAGCCCTTGATGGCGCCGACCAGGGCCAGCCCCAGGCCGGTATTGCCGGCCGTGGCTTCGACGATGGTGCCGCCCGGCTTGAGCAAGCCTTCGCGCTCGGCGGTTTCGATGATGGACAGGCCGATGCGGTCCTTGATGGAGCCGCCGGGATTCTGGGATTCGAGCTTGAGGAACAGCCGGCACGGGCCGGTGTCGAGACGGGTCACTTCGGCAAGCGGTGTATTGCCGATCAGGCTGAACAAAGCTGCAGGTCGGGTATTCTGCATTTTCTCTCCTTGCGAAAAACGCGCATTGTGTGGCGATTCGATTGAACCAAGAAGGAATTTCTTTGCGCTAGCTTATACCTTTTTTTGCGCTTGGCGGCTCGCGTATAATCCCGCAGCGACTTTTAAAATAATTTCCACTGTGGCAAAACTCTACTTCCGCTATTCTGCGATGAACGCAGGCAAATCGACCTCCATGCTGCAGGTCGCCCACAACTACGAAGAGCAGGGCCTGATCGTGCGCCTGTTCACGGCGGCCATCGACGACCGCTATGGCGTGGGCAAAGTGACGTCCCGCCTGGGGCCGCAGCGCGAAGTCGAGCTGTTCTCCCCCGAAACCAACTTCCTGCAGGACATGCAGAAGGTCGCTTGCGTGCTGGTCGACGAAGCGCAATTCCTGTCGCCGGAACAGGTCAAGCAGCTGCACCAGCTGGCCCAGGCCAAGGGCGTGCCGGTGATCTGCTACGGCCTGCGCAGTGACTTCCGCGGCGAGCCGTTCCCCGGCTCGGCCTACCTGCTCGCGCTGGCCGACGATATCGAGGAAATCAAGAATATCTGCACTTGCGGCAAAAAGGCGACGATGAATATCCGCGTGGACGAGAAGGGGGAGCGCATCCGCGAAGGCGAGCAAATCAGCATCGGCGGCAATGAGGCCTACCGCCAGGCTTGCGGCCGCTGCTTCTACACGGGCTAATTGGACAAGCTGTTTTACCTGACGCCGTCGCTGTGCCTGGCGGTGGCAATCTGGGTGCTGTCGCGGCGCCATGTGGTTTTCACGGTGCTGCAGCTTCCCGGGACCCTGTGCCATGAGCTGGCGCATTTCCTGGCCGGCTTGCTCACGTTTGCCCGGCCGGTTTCACTGTCCATCATTCCCCGCCGCGAGGGCAAGGGATATCGCCTGGGCGAAGTCCAGCTTGCCAACGCAAGCTGGTACAACTCCGCGCTGACTGCACTGGCGCCCTTGCTGCTGGTGCTGATCCCGTGGTGGATCGCCGTGCTGCGCACGCGTGGCGCCTGGCATTTCGAGCCGCTGGACGCAGGCTTGGCCTTCCTGATCGCGCCGCAGTTCCTGGCTTGCTGGCCGTCTGCGGCGGACTGGAAGCTGGCCATGCGTTCATGGCCGCTGGCGCTTATTGCAGGCGCAGGGTGGTACGCCTGGATGCAATACCCGTGGCTGCGCTCGTGGCATTGGCCGGCAGCTTGAAGGCGCGCACTTCGCGGGCCAGGGCTTCCGCCTGATCCTGCATGGCCGCTGCCGCAGCGGCAGCTTCTTCGACCAGGGCCGCATTCTGCTGCGTCACCTGGTCCATCTGCCCGATTGCCTGGTTGACCTGGTCGATGCCGGCGCGCTGTTCTTCGCTGGCGGCGCTGATCTCGCCCATGATGTCGGTGACGCGGCTGACGCTGTTGACCACTTCTTCCATCGTCGCCCCGGCCAGTTCGACCAGCCTGGCCCCGGCTTCCACTTCGCCGGTGGAGTTGGCGATCAGCCCCTTGATTTCCTGGGCCGCCGCGGCGCTGCGCTGGGCCAGGTTGCGCACTTCGGTCGCCACAACGGCAAAGCCGCGGCCTTGTTCACCGGCGCGCGCCGCTTCCACAGCCGCATTCAGGGCCAGGATATTGGTCTGGAAAGCGATGCCGTCGATCACGGAAATAATGTCTTCGATCTTGCGCGAAGCTTCGTTGATGGCGCCCATCTTTTCGACCACCTGTGCCACCTGTGCGCCGCCGCGCGAAGCCACGTCCGATGCTTCGCGTGCCAGTGCGTTGGCCTGGCGGGCGTTGTCCGCGTTCTGTCGCACGGTGGATGTCAGTTCTTCCATCGAGGCGGCGGTTTCTTCGAGGCTGGACGCCTGCTGCTCCGTGCGGGCCGACAGGTCCTGGTTGCCGGCCGCGATCTGCGACGATGCCGTGGCGATCTGGTCGGCCCCTTCGCGCACGCCGCCAACCACGTTGGCCAGGCGCTCGCTGATGCCATTCATCGCGCCCAGCACCTTGCCGATTTCGTCACCGGTGGAGACATCCAGCCGCACGGTCAGGTCGCCGCCCGCGATGCGGCCCGCCGCATCCTGTACCTGCACCAGCGGGCGGGTCACGATGGCGCGCACCAGCAGCAACAGGCTTGCGGCAAAGGCGAGCAGGGCGACGATGCCGCACACGGCATAGCGATTGCGCGCGGAGACGGCATCCTTTGTGATCTCATGGACATAGGTGCCGCCCGCCACAATCCACTTCCAGTCGTCGAAGTAGCGGTACACCAGCAGTTTTTCCTGCGGCGAGGCCTTGCTGCCGGCATCCGCCCACATGTAGCGGATCTCGCCCGTCTTCTTTTCAAGCATCTCCTGGATGAAGGATCTGCCGTTGCTGTCCTTCGAATCCAGCATCGATGCGCCTTCCCTGGATGGGTGAACCAGCAGCGTGCCGTAGTCCTTGCCCGCAGCCGCGTTCAGCACGTAGACATAGCCGGTCTCGCCGATGCGGATGCCCTTGATCTTCTCCTTCAGGGCAGTGATGTTCTTGCTGATGTCCAGGCCGATGAACAGCACGCCAACCACCTTGCCCGAAGCATCCTTGACCGGGTCGTACTGGGTGATGTACGGCTTGCCGAACAACTGCGCCAGGCCGGTGTAGGAGCGTCCTTCGCGCAGCATGGCGTAGCTTGGATTATTGTGGTCAAGCCTGGTGCCGACGGCGCGCTGGCCGTCTTCCTTCTTGACCGAGGTAGTCACGCGCACGAAATCCGCGCCGTCGGCAGCGAAAATGGTGGCAATGGCGCCGGTTTGGGCCGTGAAGTCGTCGGGAATGCTGAAGTCATCGTTGACCGCCTTGCCGTTGGAGGACAGTTGGCTGCCCTCCAGCGCGAAGGGGCCGGGTACGTGGGCGGCAAACTGGCGGGCATAGCTGCCGGCGTCGTTCACCATGGCCGAATTGAACACGTCCAGCATGTTTGCCACGCCATTCAGGTCGGCTGCGACCTGGTCCCGGGCGCGCTGCTCCAGCATGGAAGTGCTGTTCCAGCTGATGAAGGTGATAAGTAGCGCTAACAGTGCGCTGACGAGGACGAAGGTGAAGGCGGCAATCTTGGTGCCGACGCTCCAGCTGCGCGCAGGGGGCGTTCGAGTGGACATGATCTTGATTGTTTTTCGGGGGAGGGCCGACATGATACCGCGTTGCTGCATGGAAATTCCACTTGTTACAAAATGTTTCTTAGCAAATTCAATGACTTACCGGAAATCTTGCAAGGAAGCTCAGCCTTCAGGCTGGCTTAAGTGAAGCCCAGCACACTGCCCATCATCCCTCTCTCCCAGAGAGTGTCCTATCCTGTAGAATGGGATTAGCACTATTCTCATAGAATCACCTACGTTCGGAGCAAGCCGATGAAGAAGCACACCCTGTTGGCCACCATGTCCCTGGCACTGATTACCGCTTACGCCAGCGCAGCCCAGGCAGACAAGGCGACAGATGTAACCATGAAGCCTGCGGCGCAGCAGACCCAAGCCGCATTGTGGGCGTCGCGCGTGCTGTCGCGCTACCATTACAAGGCTATGCCACTGGACGACGCGATGTCGGAAAAGATTTTCGACCGCTACTTCAAATCGCTCGATGGCGAGAAATTGTTCTTTACCCAGGCCGATGTCGATTCCTTCAACAAGGACAAGTCCCGCCTGGATGACGCGATTACCAGCGAAAACCTGCAAACGCCTTTCGCCATCTACAACCTGTACCAGCAGCGCTTCTCGGACCGCATGGCCTATGCCCGCGAACTGCTGAAAACCAAGTTCGACTTTACGCAGGACGAGAGCTACCAGTTCGACCGCGAGAAGGCCGACTGGCCGAAGTCGGAAGCCGAAGTGAAAGACCTGTGGCGCAAGCGCGTGAAGAATGACTGGCTGCGCCTGAAGCTGGCCGGCAAGGACGACAAGTCGATCCGCGAAACGCTCGACAAGCGCTATGAAAACTACGTGACCCGTTCGCGCAAGCTGAATAACGAGGACGTGTTCCAGATCTTCATGAACGCCTACGCCATGTCGATCGAGCCGCACACCAATTACCTGGGCCCGCGCGCTTCCGAGAACTTCGACATCGCCATGCGCCTGTCGCTGGAGGGCATTGGCGCAGTGCTGCAGAACCGCGACGAGTACACCGTGATCCGCGAAGTCGTGCCGGGCAGCCCGGCCGGCCTGTCCAACAAGCTGAAGGTCGGCGACCGCATCGTCGGCGTGGCGCAGGGTGAATCCGACAAGTTCACCGACGTGCTGGGCTGGCGCATCGACGACGTGGTGCAACTGATCCGCGGCCCCAAGGATTCGACTGTCAAACTGCAGGTGCTGGGCGCCGATGCCGGCCCGGACGGCAAGCCTTTCGTGCTGTCGCTGGTGCGCAAGAAAATCAGCATGGAAGAGCAGTCCGCCAAGCGCTCGATCCTGGAAGTGAAAGATGGCGCCGTCAAGCGCCGCATCGGCGTGATCTCGCTGCCGACCTTCTACCAGGACTGGGATGCGCGCCGCAAGGGCGACAAGGACTACAAGAGCGCCACGCGCGACGTCGCCCGACTGCTGGGTGAACTGAAGAAGGAAAAGGTCGACAACGTCCTGATCGACCTGCGCAACAACGGCGGCGGTTCGCTGACCGAGGCGGTCGAGCTGACCGGCCTGTTCATCGACCGTGGCCCCGTTGTGCAGCAGCGTAACGCCGAAGGCCGCGTGGAAGTGGAAGCGGACAATGTGCCAGGCCTGTCCTGGGATGGTCCGGTCGGCGTGCTGATCAACCGTGGTTCGGCATCGGCATCGGAAATCTTTGCAGCGGCCATCCAGGACTATGGCCGCGGCCTCGTGATCGGCGAGCCCAGCTTCGGCAAGGGCACCGTGCAGACCCTGGTCAACCTGGACCGTTTTGGCCAGAGCGACAAGTCGCGCTTCGGTGAACTGAAGATGACCATTGCCCAGTTCTTCCGCATCAATGGCGGCACCACCCAGCTGCGCGGCGTGACGCCGGACATCAAGCTGGCCTCCACCAGCGATGCCGAAAACTTCGGCGAATCGAGCTACGACAATGCGCTGCCTTACACCCAGATCAAGCCTGCGGTGTATATCCCGGCCGGCGAGTTGAAGGAAATCGTGCCGATCCTGGACAAGAAGCATGAAGCGCGCGTTGCCAAGGACAAGGACTACCAGTACCTGCTCGACGACATCAGCTACGTCAAGAAGCAGCGCCAGGACAATGTGGTTTCGCTGAATGAAACCGTGCGCCGCAAGGAGCGCGACCAGCAGGAAGCGCGCGCCAAGCTGCGCGAACAGCGCCTGGCCGCCGGCCCGTCGCCGGACGATCCTATCCTGGTGCCGGACCCGAAAGATGCGCTGAACAAGGCGATTGCCGCCAAACCTGCCAATCCGCGCGCCGCACAGCGCCAGGCCAACCAGGTTCGTGGCGCGATCCGCACCGACGATGGCTTGCAGGCGGATGAGCGTTCCCTGTCTGCTGAACTGGATGCCGAAAAGGCCGCCAAGAATGCCAAGGACGTCCTGCTGAACGAGGCTGTCCACATCCTGGCCGACGAGGTAAGCGTGCTGCGCACCGACACCCGCCTGGCCAGCCGTGTGCTGCCTTACGTCAGCGACAAGTGATATTGCGGTTGGTTATATCTAGTATTACTACAATAAATTAGACAGATATACCGCGCCGCAGCATACTTGCACCTGTCTCCTCTATTCTCCTCCAAGGAAATAGACTTCAGCCCGCTCCCAGAGCGGGCTTTTTTTTGCCTGCGGCGCCGGCCACGGAACGGTAAAATCCTGCCTGTGCATACATCTATCAAACTGACTGTTATTGGAACTGCAATACTGGCGATTGCCGGTGCGGGCGGTTATTTCTACAACTCTTCGCCAGCGCCAAGCGTGGCCAAGAGCTTGCCGGAGCTGGCCAAGCGCGGCCCGGCGCCGACCGAACGGGCCTGGCCTGCGCGGCTGGAAACCTTGCTGGATGCCGGGCTGGTTGATCCGTACGGCGTGGCGGTCGACAAGCAGGGGAATGTCTACTTCTCCGACAGCGGCGAAAAGAATACGGTGTCGGTGCTCGCGCCGGACGGCAGCACCCGAGTGCTGGCCGGCGGGATCGAAGGTTACCGCGAGGGTCTCGGCGCTGCCGCTGCCTTCAACACGCCGTCCGGCATCGCGCTGGACAAGCAGGGCAATGTCTACGTCGCCGATACGGGCAACCATGCGATCCGCAAGATCGCTGTCGATGGCACGGTAACGACGCTGGCCGGCAGCGGCGTGGCCGGATATGCGGACGGGCAGGGCGCGCAGGCGCAATTCAACGGCCCGGTCGGCGTGGCGGTCGATGAGGCGGGCGTCGTTTACGTTGCCGATACGTATAACGACCGGATTCGCAAAATAGCGCCTGACGGCACCGTCACCACGCTGGCTGGCGGCACGCGTCCAGGTTTCGTTGATGGCATCGGCGAGGCAGCCCAGTTCGATACTCCCTGCGGAATTGCGGTGGGCAAGGATGGCATCTATGTCGCCGACACCAGCAACGATGCGGTGCGCCGCATTGGTGCGGATGGCTCGGTGCTGACCATTGCCGTCGCGCCCGAACTGGAAAAAGAGCCGCTGCTGCGCCGCCCGATGGCGCTGGCGGTAACGCATGATGGGTTCGTCTACATCGCCGTGTCTTCGCGTGGGCGCCTGTTGCAACTGGCGCCGGATGGCAGCCTGGCCGGAATGCCCGACGCGGCGCGGCCCGCCGATCCCGTCACTGGCCTCGATGGCAATATCCAGGTCTATGGGCCCCGCAGCCTGGCGCTGGCGCCAAATGGCGCCTTGATCCTGTCCGATGGCCCTGCGCAGCGCCTGCATCGCGTTGCGCGCGCTGGTGCTGGCGTAGCCAGCGCGCAGCCGCCCGTCCACGCTGCCCAGGCGGCGCAGGGCCATTTGATCGGCACCGCAAACGCGGCGGAGCAGGCTCCGCCTGCCGCTGCGCCTGCCGTGGCAGCAAGCGAGATCATGGCGCAGCGTACCCAGGGCCAGATGCCCTGGCCCGTGCTGCCGCAAAACCAGCCGCACGAAGTGGTCGGGCTGATGGGCGAGGTCAGGGGGAGTTACGACGGCGACAGCCGCCACCATTTCCACGCCGGACTCGATGTGCAGGCCGATGTCGGCAGCTCGGTCCACGTGGTTGAAAAAGCCAAAGTCAGCGACCCGCTCCCGAACTGGGCGTTTGCGTCCCTCGGCGAAGGCATCAACCTCGGCACGACCAGCTACATCCACATGAAGGTTGGCCGCGACAAAAAGAACCGGGCGCTGGACGAGCGCTTCCAGTTGCTGCTGAACGACAAAGGCAAGCCGGAACGTGTCCGCGTTCGCCGTGGCACGCGCTTCTACGTCGGCGAACAGCTGGGCGTGGTGAACCAGATGGCCCACGTACACCTGAACTTGTACGACCGTGGCCGTGTGGTCAATCCGCTCGCACTGCCATTCCCGGGCCTGCGCGATACCATCGCACCGGTCATCCAGGGCATCGCGCTGTATGACGCCAGCGACAAGCGCCTGCCGGGCAAGAAAGGAAAGCGCCTGGAAGTGCCGCGCAGCCTGGGAGAGGTGAACGTGGTGGTCGATGCCTTCGACCAGATGGACGGCAATCTTGCACGGCGCCGCCTGGGGCTGTACAAGCTGGGCTATCAATTGCTGCAAGCCGACGGCAGCCCGGTTGCAGGTTACGAACAGCCCCGCATCATGCAGACCTATGACCAGTTGCCGAAACAGCGTGAGGCGGTGAAGGTCGTGTACTCCGCCGACAGCGGGATTACGGTCTACGGCAGCAAGTCCACGCGCTTCACCTATTCGCTGTTAAGCAACCTGTCGCAAGGCGAAGCCGTTCCCGGCCGCTGGCATGTCAGCGAGCTGGCGCCAGGCGACTACACCTTGCGCATTTACGCGGCCGACTATGCGGGCAATACCGCCACCGCCGGCCGCGATCTCGCATTGACGATCAACTGAGGAACAATTTACCTTCAGGACTTGATGAAGGCCAGCAGGTCGGCGTTCACCTTGTCCTTGTGGGTGTCGGTCAGGCCATGCGGTGCACCAGGATAGACCAGGAGTTTGGCCTGCTTGACGATGCGTGCCGAGGCACGGCCGGCGGCGTCGATCGGCACGATCTGGTCGTCGTCGCCGTGGATGATCAGGGTCGGCTTGTCGAACTTCGCCAAGTCCGCGCGGAAGTCCGTTTCCGAGAAAGCCTTGATGGAATCGTAGGTGTTCTTGTGGCCGCCCATCATGCCCTGCATCCACCAAGAGTTGATGATGCCCTGCGAAGGCTTGGCGCCCGGGCGGTTGTAGCCGTAGAACGGGCCTGAAGCGATATCGAAGTACAGTTGCGAGCGATCCTTGACCGAGCCGGCACGGATGCCGTCGAATACTTCCAGCGGCAAGCCGCCAGGGTTGTCGGCGGTTTTCACCATAATTGGAGGCACCGCCGAGACCAGGGCCAGCTTGGCGACCCGTTTGGTGCCATGGCGTCCCACATAGCGCGCCACCTCGCCGCCGCCGGTTGAAAAGCCGATCAGCACCGCATTCTTCAGGTCCAGCGCCTCGATCACCTGGGCCAGGTCATCGGCGTAGTGGTCCATGTCGTTGCCCTCCCAGGGCTGGCTGGAACGGCCATGCCCGCGGCGGTCATGCGCAATCACGCGGTAACCCTGGTTAGCCAGGAAGAACATCTGCGATTCCCAGCTATCCGAGCTCAGTGGCCAGCCGTGGCTGAACACGATGGGCTGGCCGTTGCGCGGGCCCCAATCCTTGTAATAGATATCCACGCCGTCACGGGTGGTGATGAAGGCAGCGGTCTTTTTCATGCTGGCGCCGGGAGCGGCGGTGGCGCTGGCGGCGGGCAGGGCGGCGGCAGCGGCGGCAGCAGCAAGGCTTGCGCTGCCAACCAGGGCGGAACGGCGGGAAGAATCGAAGTCTTTCATGGCTGTAGTCCTTTCAGGGTATGTTACATTGCAAGTTGCTGGGTGAAGAAAGCGTCGGTGCGGCCATTGGCCAGTGCGGCGTCGCCGGCATGGAAATGGTGGCCGCCAGGGCGTGCGAATGCATGGTTGCGGCCGGGGTAGTTGAACACCTGGATGTTCGGATTGGCGGATAGCGCTTCGTTGATTTTGGCTTGCGCCGCCTTGTCGATGTATTCGTCCTCGTTGGCCTGGTGGTAGATCATCGGGCGCTTGATGTTCACTGCCTTGTCAACATACTGGTCGGTGCCGCCGCCGTAGTAGGCGACAAAGGCATCGGCGTCGCTGCGTGCGGCGGCCAGGAAGGTCAGCAGGCCGCCGAGGCAATAGCCAGTGACGCCAACCTTGCCGTTTGCCCCCGGCATGCTGCGGGCAGCGGCGACGGTGGCGGCGATGTCCTGTACGCCTTTGTCGCGGTCGTATGCGCTGTAGAGTGCGAAGCCCTTGGCCCAATCGCCTTCCTTGGCCTCCGACATGTCCAGGCCGGGTTCGGCGCGCCAGAACAGGTCAGGGCAAACCGCGATGAAGCCCTTGGCCGCGTAGTCGGCGGCGATGCTGCGGATGCCGGCGTTGACGCCGAAGATTTCCTGCAGCACGACCACGACGGGGTGCGGGCCCGGCGCGGCTGGGCGCGCAACATGGCAGTTGAAGCTTCCGTCGTCGACCTGGATGGTGAGCGTCATGGCGTTTCCTCTTTTGAGAGTGGTTGGTGATGGAAGCCATGTTAGGCAGACATGGCGTGTTAGGGAACGCACAAGCTTGCAAAGCCGCTTTGCAGTTCTGCATGGATAGGGACAATGTGAACTCTTTCGACTGGAATGACATACCTTTGATCCTGGCGCTTGCCCGTTGCGGCAGCATGAGCGCAGCGGCGCGCGAGCTTGGCGTGGATGCTTCGACCATCAGCCGGCGTGTCGCTGCGGCCGAAAAGGAACTGGACCTCAGGCTGTTCCTGCGCGATACCACCGGCTACCAGCTGACGGCGGCAGGCCGCACCTTCGTCGAATATGGCCATACCGTGGCGGGCAATGTGCAGGCGATGCTGCTGGCCTCATCGCGGGAATCGCAGGCGGCAGTCGGCGTGGTGCGCATCAGCGCCATCGACTTCCTGTTCGACTTCTGGCTGGCGGAGCACGTGACGACGCTGCGTGCGGAACACCCGGGCCTGGAACTGCACCTGCTGGCCGACAACAGCAATGTCTCGTTTGCGCGCGGCGAAACCGACTTTGCCCTGCGCCTCGCGCGGCCGGTGGAAGACGCGGCGCTGGTCATGCGCAAGCTGGGCGAGTTGCCAATGGCCGTGTTCGGGGCGCCGCAATACGCCGGCACAGATAGCGCTAACTGGTGCACTCAGCCGTGGATCGGCTATGACGCCACGCTGGCCCGCCTGCCCGAAACGCGCTGGCTGGACCGGGTTGTGCCGCGCGGCCAGGTGGCGTTGCGCGTAAATGGCCTGGGAAGCATGGTGCAAGTCTGCCGCGCCGGCGTCGGCCTGGCGCTATTGCCCTGCATGATGGAGAAGATGCCCGGCCTGGTACGGCTGGGCGGAGTCGAGGTGACGCGTGAAGTCTGGCTGCTGAGCCATCGCGACGCCGTCGGCATCGGGCGCATCAAGGCAGTGTCGGAATGGCTGACTGCAAGCTTCGCGATGACTAGTGCATGTTGAAAGTCGGGGTCAGGTCTGGCAATCGGACATTTTCGCTAGCGAAAATGTCCGATTGCCAGACCTGACCCCGACTTTTATCATTGAATCGAAGTGTTGCGGCCGTACAGGCTGCGTTGGGATGGGTTGCCGGTAACGGCGATTCGGCCCGATCCATTGGCGCGGGCTTCGACTTTGTGCTGCACCCAGGCTTGTACTCCGCCGGAACCGTTGCTGGTGATATTGGCTTCGTCGGCGCGCAAGTCGTTCAGTTGCGCGCTGCCCGAGCCTTGGGTCTGCACCTCGAGCATACGGACGATGCCGCGCGCATAGAAACTGCCGGAGCCGGACGACGACACGCGCAGGAAGTCGCCGCGCACCGAGCCGATGTTCACGCGGCCGGAACCCACCATGTCCACAACGGCCGATTTGCTATCGAGTCCGTCTGCATACAACTGGCCCGAGCCGGTGTGGCGCATGTCAAGCCGGTCCACCTGGCCCCGCAATTCGAGGTAGCCGGAGCCGGTGTGCGATACCGTGAACGGACCGCCAGCCAGGCCATGTACCTCGGTGTGCACGGAGCCGGTCGATTCCAGGGTGTCCAGGCGCTGCACCGTGTAGCGCACGTGGATCGGCTTGCGGCTGTCAATGCGCTCCTCGGTCCACACGCGCAGCGTATCGCCACGCACTTCGGTATGCACCAGCGGCACCAGATTGCTGTCGCCTTCGATCACCAGCGATGGAGCGCCGCCTACCTTCACTTCGACGTCCATGTCCACGCGATGGCGATTCTCTACGCGCAGCCCGGTGGCGCTGGCAATGCTGCGGGTTTCAGTGGTAGTCGTTCCATTGCCCTTGACGTAATCGCTGCTGTCATTCAGTACGACGACGCAGCCGGCCAGGCTGAGGGAGAGCAGGGCTGCGAGGGTGAGCTTGGTGCGCATGGTTGTGTCCTTATTGTGCATGCCAGGAGGGATGCGTACATCCTATCGGGCATCGCGCGCGCGTATGGCGTGAATGCGACGAATTGCAGAAATTGAGTGCTGAGTTGTAAAAATTGATAATATGAAAGTGTCGGCGTTCCGCCGGCCCGGCAGCTCCGCTGCTGAGAACAATCTAGTTACATACCCCTTGTTTACGCCGCGGATAGGCCATCTGCGGCGTTTCTTTTGCATGGCCGGGCCGCCACTAGCCTTCCTTGTGCGCAGGCGCAATCCGGAGTGACTATATTTCGGAAAGGTAATGAACGCCGTCGAGGTCGCTAAACCGTTAAAGTGAAGTGGCAGTTTTCACTTCAACAAGGGGAATCGGAATGGAACCAATTGCAAAGAAGTTTGCATTGGCCGCCAGTAGTATGCTCCTGGCGGCAAGCGCCTTTGGCGCTACAACCATCGGTAATACCTCTGCAGACGACGTTACGCTCGACGCCCAAAGTGCCGACGCCTTCGTCTTCACCTCGGGCTGGAATCCGCAAGCAGGCCTGAGCGGCAATACCAGCGGCATGGGCAGCACTTTCAACAGCTACGGTAGCGGCGACTGGACTTTGCTGGGCAAACACGAAGGTGGCTCCGGCACAGGCTTCAGCCTCTTCAATACGCTGGACTTCAGCTTCGACGTTGGGGACGGCAAGACCGGCACCTGGACCATCACCAATACCAGCGCAAGCGCGAACGTGTCGCTGGACCTGGTGCTTTCGCTAAAGGCTGCAAACGGTGCCGCAGCCTTCCTGTTCGATAACCAGGCTATCAATGCGGGCCAGACCCTGAGCGGCACCTGGAATATCGAATGGTTCACCGGTAATAACCAGGCCAATCCCGGCTTCTCCAACCTGACCATTTTCGGGCGCGAGATGGACGGTATCACTTCCCCTGTGCCCGAACCTGGGCATTACGCCATGTTGCTCGCCGGCCTGGGGCTGATTGGCTTTGTGGCGCGGAGGCGCAAAGCGCTGTAGACTCTTTGAAACGGTCGTGCTATTTTGTTGGCGCGACCAATCAAGGAGACAGCATGGACTTGAACTACTCTGCCAGGGATGATGCCTTCCGCGCTGAGGTGAGGGCTTTCCTGGCAGCCAGCCTGCCGCCCGACCTGCAATCCAAAGTCCGCAAGCACCTGCGCCTGAAGCGCGAAGACTATGTGCGCTGGCATAAAATCGTCGCCAAACAGGGCTGGGCTGCGCCGGCATGGCCAAGCGAATTCGGCGGCCCGGGCTGGGATGCCACGCAGCGGCATATCTGGGAAGAGGAATGCGCCCTTGCCGGCACCCCGCCCATCCTTCCGTTCGGCGTCAATATGGTGGCGCCGGTCATCATGGCCTTCGGCAGTCCCGAACAAAAAGCTTACTACCTCCCGCGCATCCTCGATTGCACCGACTGGTGGTGCCAGGGCTATTCCGAGCCCGGCGCCGGCTCCGACCTGGCTTCGCTGAAGACCACGGCGGTGCGCGATGGCGATCACTACATCGTTAACGGGCAAAAGACCTGGACCACGCTGGGCCAGCACGCCGACATGATCTTTTGCCTGGTGCGCACCGACCAGAACGTGCGCAAGCAGGAGGGCATTTCCTTCCTGCTGATCGACATGAAAACGCCAGGCATCACCGTCCGGCCCATCATCATGCTGGATGAAGAGCACGAGGTAAACGAAGTCTTCTTCGATAACGTGCGTGTCCCGGTCGCGAACCTGGTTGGCAAGGAAAACAAGGGATGGACCTACGCCAAGTACCTGCTTGGCCACGAGCGCACCGGCATTGCGGCGGCAGGACGCTCTAAGCGCGAACTGCAGTTCCTGAAGAAGATCGCGAACCAGCAGCAGAAGAACGGCAAGCCCCTGCTGGAAGATCCGCTATTTGCTGCCCGCGTGGCGAACCTGGAAATCGAGCTGATGGCGCTGGAAGTGACCGTGCTGCGCACCATTGCGCAGGAAGCGCACGGCCCGGGCCCGCAGGCTTCGGTGCTGAAGGTGCGCGGATCGGAGATCCAGCAGCAGCTGACCGAATTGATGGTTGAGGCGCTGGGCCCGCTGGCCTTGCCGTTTGATCCCGCTTACCTGGACGGCGAGCATGAGCACGCCCTGGCCGGTGACGACGACGCAGCTCCATTGGCAGGCTATTACTTCAATTTCCGCAAGACCTCGATCTACGGCGGTTCGAACGAAATCCAGAAGAACATCATCACCCAGATGATCCTGGGACTGTAAGGAGGCGGCATGGACTTCGCATTCAAGGAAGAGCAGCAGCAATTCGCCGATGCACTGCGCCGCTGGGTCGACAAGGACTACAGCTTCGAGGCACGCAAGAGGATCATCCATTCGGAGAGCGGTGTTTCCGACGAGGCCTGGGCGACGCTGGTGGAGCTGGGCATGCTGGCGCTGCCGGTGCCGGAGGAGCAGGGCGGCTTCAACGGCAGCGCGGTCGACATGATGGTCGTGATGCAGGAACTGGGACGCGGCCTGGTGGTCGAACCTTACTTCGCCACGGTGCTCGGGGTGCAATTCCTCAAGCTCGCCGGAGGCCAGGAGGGCTTGCTCGAGCGTGTCGCGGCGGGCGAATTGAAGCTGGCATGCGCGCTGGGCGAGCAGCAGTCCCGCCACGCGCTCAATGACGTGCTGGCCACCGACAACGCCGGCACCGGGCGGCTCTCAGGGCGCAAGACGGTCGTCCTGCACGGCGGCCAGGCGGGGGCGTTTATCGTCTCGGCACGCAGCAGCGGCGGCCAGCGCGATACCGGCGGCATTTCGCTGTACGTGGTGCCGCGTGAGGCCGTGGGCGTGCAGGTCACGGACTATCGAACCATTGACGGCCAGCGTGCCGCAACGATTGAATTCAACAACGTCCAGGGCACGCTGCTCGGTGAACAGGGCAAGGGCTGGCCGATACTGGAAGCAGCTAGCGATTATGGCGCAGCGCTGCTGTGCGCGGAAGCCATCGGCGCCATGGATGCCATTTTCGCCGCCACGCTCGAATACCTCAAAACCCGCCAGCAGTTCGGCGCGCCAATCGGGAAATTCCAGGCCCTGCAGCACCGCATGGCCGACATGTTCATCCACCGGGAGCAGGCACGTTCGATGGCCATGCTGGCCGCGGTCAAGGTTGGCTCGGGTGACGGCGAGGAGCGCCGCCGCGTGGTTTCCGCCGCCAAGGTGCGGGTCGGCCAGGCGGCGCGCTTCGTTGGGCAGCAGGCGGTGCAACTGCACGGCGGCATGGGCGTGACGGACGAGCTGCCGGCCGCCCATTATTTCAAGCGCCTGGCGATGATCGAGGTCACGCTGGGCGATGCAGATCATCACCTGGAGCGTTTCATCGCGCAGCCAGGATTCAAGGAGGCAGCTTAATGGCGCGTTTGGTCCGCAACGTAGCAGAACTGGAAGCATTGGTGGGACAGGAGGTCGGCATTTCGGACTGGGTCGACATCACGCAGGAACGTGTCAATATATTCGGCGCTTCGACCAACGACGAGCAGTGGATCCACACCGACCCGGTGCGCGCCGCCGCGGAATCGCCCTATGGCGGGACGGTGGCGCACGGTTTCCTGACGCTGTCGCTGTTGCCGGGCCTGCTGCAGGATGCGGTATTGATGAAAGACATGCGCATGGGCGTCAACTACGGCCTGGACAAGGTGCGCTTTCCGGCGCCGGTGCCGGTCGGCAGCCGCGTGCGCGGCCACGTAGTCCTGCGCAGCATTACGCCGGTGGCGGGCGGCCACCAGCTGGCGTGGGAGGTGACAGTCGAATGCGAGGGCAGCGAAAAGCCGGCCTGCGTGGCGGAATTCCTGATGCGCCGCTATTCCTGATCGCAATCGTCAACGCAGAAACGGTTGCGGCCTTCCTTCTTGGCCCGGTACAGGGCATTGTCGGCGCAGCTGACCAGCATTCCCGGATCGCTGCCCATGTCCGGCAGGAGCGTGGCCACGCCGATGCTGACGGTCACCGTGTCCCCGGCCGATGACATGCGGTGGGGAATGGCCAGCGCGCGCACGCTCTCGAGGATGCGTTCGGCCACCGTTGCCGCACCCTGTGCGTCGACCTGGGGCAGCAGGATGACGAATTCCTCCCCGCCGTAGCGCGCCAGCAGGTCCGGCGAACGGCCGGCGCATTGCAGCATGGCGCCGGCCACCTGTTTCAGGCAGGCGTCGCCGGCCTGGTGTCCATACGCGTCGTTATAGAGCTTGAAGTGGTCGATGTCGATCATGACAACCGACAGCAGCGTGACTGAACGGGCGCAGCGCCGCCATTCGTTCTGGATCGCGTCATTGAAACTGCGCCGGTTGGCAACGCCGGTCAGTGCATCGGTCAGCGTCATTTCACGCATGGCGTCGGACTGGCGCTTGAGCGTAAGGTGGGTGCGCACGCGGGCGCGCACGACGGCGACATTGAATGGCTTGGTGATGAAGTCGACCGCGCCCGCTTCCAGCGCCCGGGTCTCATCCTCGGGCGTAGTCAGGGCGGTGACGAAGATAATCGGGATATCGCGCACATCGGACGAGGCGCGCAAGGCGGCGCAGACTTCGTATCCGTCCATCCCCGGCATGACCGCGTCCAGCAGGATCAGGTCGGGCTGGTGCTGGTGCGCCAGCTCCAGGGCCTTTTCGCCGTTCAGGGCAAACAGCACTTCATGCTCCTCGCCCAGCACGTGGTTGAGGATCTGGATATTCTCCATTGCGTCATCGACAATCAGCAGGCGTCCATTGCGCGCCTGGTCGGTCCACGTCATGCGGTTTCCTCCCGTTTCATGATTTCCTGCAGGCGCTGTTCGGCACTGGTGAAATCAAGGGTTTCAATGGCATTGGCCAGGCCGGGGAGCAGGTCTGGACAACGTTGTTCGAGCACAGGGCTGAGCGCCTTGAAGGCGGCCAGCGCGCGCATATTGCTGTTCCTGAGCAGCATCTGCAAGTCGCCCAGGGCTTGCGGCAGGTTGGACACGACCGTGCCGCTGGCGGCAGCCGGCACGGGGACCGGCAACTCGCGTGCGGCGTTGATCACCACGGCCAGCGCTTCTTCCAGCGACAGCAGCAGGGCGGCAGCGGAACTGTCCTGGCCTTCCGCGACGGCGGTTTCGGCCTGGGCGCTGAGGCGGGCGACTTCGGTTGCGCCAAGGTTGGCCGCTACGCCCTTCAGGCGGTGCAGCACGCGCGTGGCGGCATAGCGTTTGTCCTGCGCCAGGCAATCGCGCACTTCCTGCACGGCGTCGCCTTGCGAGTTTTCGAAGCGCTTGAGCAGGCCGGCGAAGGCGGCATAGTTACCTGCCACCCTGCGCAGCGCAGCCTCCAGGTCGATGCCGGGCACCATGGCCGGGCAGCCGTCGCCGCGCTGCTCGCCACGCGCCAGGCCCGGTTGCACGTTGGCCGATCCCGGGTGCAGGGGCGCGAGGCGGGTCAGGGTGGCGATCATTTCATCGACGTCGATCGGTTTGGCGATATGCGCGTCGACGCCGGCTTCAATGGCGCGAATGCGGTCTTCCGGCATGACATTGGCCGTCATCGCGATGATGGGCAAGGTGCGCAGGCCCATGGAGCGGATCGATTCGGTGGCGCGGTAGCCGTCCATCACGGGCATCTGCAGGTCCATCAGCACCGCGTCGAAGCGCTGCGGGTCGTCGCGCAGCATGTCCAGCGCGATTTCACCGTTGGATGCCACTTCCACCAGCGCGCCGCAGTGGAGCAGGATGTAGCGCGCCATTTCCTGGTTGATCTCGTTATCCTCCACCAGGAGCACGTGCATCCCGGCCAGGCTGCCCGATAGCGGGGCGTGGCTGCTGCGATGTTCCGGCTGGTTGGCGCCGGTCAGCGCTGCACCGGCCGCGTCGCGCAGTTGGGAAGGCGTAAAAGGCTTGGCCAGCACGGCATCGATTTGCAGGCTATCGGCCAGTTGCTGCAGGTCGTCGCTGGAGCGTTCCGGCGCCATCATCACGACTTTGGGTACAGCAACGCCGTCGTCGCGCGCTTGCACCAGCATCGCGATGCCGTCGGTGCGCGGCATGGCGCTGTCCAGCAACAGCAGCTCGAAGCGCTGGTTGCGCAACGCGTGCAAGCCCTCGGCGGCGCTGGCGACGGCGGTCATCGTCCATTGCCAGGCTTTGGCGGCCCGCTGCAGCGCCTGGCGCACGGTGGCGTTATCGTCGACGGCCAGCACGGACAGCCCGGCCGTCGCCAGCAGCGGCGCGCTGCCGGCGACGCGTTGCAAGGGGCAGGTGAAGCGGAAAGTGGAGCCCCGGCCCAGCGTGCTGTCGACAGTGATGACGCCACCCATCAGGTCCGACAGGCGCCGCGCAATGGCCAGGCCCAGGCCGGTGCCGCCGTAGCGCCGGCTGGTGCTGCTGTCGCCCTGCGAGAAAGCGTCGAACATATGGTGCTGCTGTTCGGCCGGGATGCCGATGCCGGTGTCGCGCACCGCGAATTCCAGCGTCAGGGAATTGGCGCTACCCTGGGTTTCGCGCACCGTCAGCACCACCTCGCCGCGTTCGGTGAACTTGATGGCATTGCTCAGGAGGTTGAGCAGCACCTGCTGCAGGCGCATCGCGTCGCCCAGTACTTCGGCCGGCAGGTCGGGAGCGATGTCGAAGACCGTCTCGACGCCCTTGTCCCAGGCGCTGTTTGCCACCAGCACCGCCGTCCCGGCCAGCATGTGTTCGAGGTTGAAGCGCGCCTGTTCGAGCTGGAGCTGGCCCGCTTCGATCTTGGAAAAATCCAGTACGTCGTTGACCACGCCGAGCAGGCTTTGCGTCGCGAGCTGGATCTTGCTGACATAGCTGCGCTCGCGCCGTTCCAGGGGGGCTTCTTCGAGCAGGCGCGCCAGCCCGGTGATGGCGTTCATCGGGGTGCGGATCTCGTGGCTCATATTGGCCACGAATTCGCTCTTGGCCCGGCTGGCAGCTTCGGCGCGGTCCCGTGCGCGCATCAGTTGTTCGTTCAATTCCTGCAATTTGAGTTCGCTGCGCTTGAGTTCAGTGACATCGGAGCCTAGGGCATAAAAGCCGCGTACGGCGCCCGATTCGCCGCGGTCGGGAATGAAGTTGATCCACGTGTAGCGCGGCTCGCCGGACGGCAGTTCCAGTTCGCGCAGGAAGTGCTGCGGGCTGCCATCCAGCACGGCATTGATGTGCGGCCGGATCTGTTCCAGCAGCGCGGCCGGCAGCACGCGGTCGATCGGCTCGCCCATGGCCTGTTCCAGCGTCTTGCCGAACCAGGCCAGGAAGTACTTGTTGGCGAAGTGGCAGCGCAGTCCGGCGTCCCAATAAGCCACCAGCCCGGGCAGGTTCTCCGTCACCGTGTGCAGGAAGCTGGTGCTGCGCGCCAGGCTCAGGGAAGTCTGCTGCAAAGCTTCGTCGGCGCGCTTGCGGTCCGTGATGTCAAGCGAGATCCCGAGCAGGTGGGTTGCGACGCCCTGTTCGTCGCGCAGCGCCACCTTGCGGGTGGTCAGGTAGCGCATTTCGCCGGCCGCGATGCGCACCGCTTCCTCCGGGATCTCCATGACCTGGTCCGAGGCCAATACCTTGCGGTCCGATTCCTGGAAAGCCGCCGCCTGCTCGGACGGGAAGAAATCGCGGTCGCTTTTGCCAAGCAGGTCCTCGCGCGGCCGTCCAAGCAGCAGTTCGCCCTGGCGGTTCAGCAGTTCGAAGCGCAGGTGCTGCGCGTCCTTGACGAAGACCATGGCCGGCATGTTTTCCAGCACCGACTTGAACAGGGCCTTTGACTGCCGCAGTGCCGCTTCCGTCTCCTTTTGCTGGGTAATATCCATCAGCAGGGTCGTAATGCCGACCATCGCGCCATCGGCGCCAAAGACCGGGTAATAACCGGTGATGAAATGGCTGCTGCGGCCGGGCCGTGAAGCAGTTTCGCCGGTGATCTCGGCATTGGGCACTGCTTCGCCGGTCGCCAGCACACGGCGGTACGCCTGGTTGACTTGCGCAATCAGGCTACGGTCGCTGATCACTTCATCGAAGCGGCGCCCGATATGCTCGTTGACCGGCATGCCGTTCATCGAGGCCAGGTAATCGTTGATCATCAGGATGCGCAGGCGGGTGTCGACAAAACTCAGGCCGACCGGCGCCGTGGCGTAAATCGTTTCCAACAGGGCGTTGGAGTTTTCCAGCTGCTGGGTGCGTTCTTCGACCACCCGTTCCAGGTCTTGCCGATGGCGGGTCAGGTCGCGGTCGAGACGCAGCAGGGTGTCGCCGATCTGGCGCGCCTCCTGGAAGGAGACGCGGGGCGCCTCGATGGCGGCGCCGCTGGCCAGGGCCTGGGCAGGTGCGTGCAGGGCATCGATCGAGCTGGCGATGCGGCGCGCGGCCAGCGCCGCTGCCGCGAAACCGGCCAGTACCAGTGCCGCCAGCACGGCGGACAGCCCAAAAAACAGGCCGTCGAACGCCACCAGCGCTCCCGGCGCCGGTGCGGCGACGGCTACGCTCCAGGGGCTGTCGGCCCCGCGCAGGTAGCTTACCTGCAGTGGCAAGCCGTGCAAGGCATCATCTGCGGGCTGTCCGCTGGCGCGTCCATCGTCATGGCTGCGCCCGACCAGCTTGCCGTCGGGGGCCAGTACTGCGATCACGGCGTCCGATGGCAGTTGCATTTCCTCGGCCACCTTGTCCAGCGCATCGCCGGGCAGCAGCACGCTGAGGGCGGCGGCCGCCTTGCCCGGGCGCTGGATAGGCACATCGACTGCCAGGTGGGCCGGCTCCTTGCCATTGGCGCGCAGCAGAGTGACGGCGGAGCGCGCGTTCGGCGCGAATTTGATGCGGGCCGCGTTGGCGGCGCGGTCGATCGGCAGGGCACTGCCGGCAAGGACTTGCGCCGTCCCGCTTTCGGTCAGGAGGATGTGCGAGTGGTAGGGCAAGGTCGGCGGCAGGGCGCCGCCGGCCTGGCTGCGCAGCGCCACCAGGTCGCCGCTGCGGGCGCTGGGACTGCTGGCCAGGGAGAGCGCCGCTGCTTCCGCCGCCAATAGCTGGCGGTCCACGATTGCGGCCGCCGCGCGCTCGATGCGCTGGGCCTGCAATTCCGCGCGGCCCAGGTCGCGCTGCTGGAAGTACACCAGCAGCAGGGCCACCGCCAGCAATGCCGGGGCGGCGCAGGCCGCGGCCAGCAGCGCAATCTGCGACCGCAACGGCGGCAAGGGCTTGCTGGATTGGTCCTGCACGGCACATCCTTTCGGAAGAGTGACTGCAGGATGATGATAGCTTAGCTTGCCGGGGACGAGAAGCGCGCAATTTCCAGTTTGGCAATGGCGTTGCGGTGCACTTCATCCGGACCATCGGCCAGGCGCAAGGTGCGGTTGCCGGCCCACTGGTAGGCCAGGGGGAAGTCGTCCGACACCCCGGCTGCGCCGTGGGCCTGGATGGCCCAGTCCAACACCTGCTGCGCCACATTGGGCGCCAGCACCTTGATCATGGCGATTTCGGACTGGGCGACCTTGTTGCCGACCGTGTCCATCATATACGCCGCTTTCAGCGTCAACAGGCGGGCGGTATCGATGCGGATACGCGACTCCGCGATGCGTTCGCGCCACACGCCCTGGTCGGAAAGACGCTTGCCAAATGCAACCCGCGAAGTCAGGCGCTGCACCATCAGTTCCAGTGCGCGCTCGGCAACGCCGATGGCGCGCATGCAGTGATGGATGCGGCCGGGCCCCAGGCGGCCCTGGGCGATCTCGAAGCCGCGTCCTTCGCCCAGCAGGATGTTCGAGACCGGCACGCGAACGTTCTCGAATACCATTTCGCAGTGGCCATGCGGCGCGTCGTCGTAGCCGAATACCGGCAAGGGGCGCAGCACGGTCAGTCCCGGCGCGTCGGCCGGCACCAGCACCATCGATTGCTGCGCATGGCGCGGCGCGTTGAAATCGGTCTTGCCCATGGCGATATAGACCTGGCAGCGCGGATCGCCGGCGCCGGAGATCCACCATTTGCGGCCATTGATCACATAGTGGTCGCCGTCACGGTCGATGCGGGTCTCGATATTGGTCGCATCTGAGGAGGCCACGGCCGGTTCTGTCATCGCAAACGCGGAGCGGATTTCGCCGCGCAGCAGCGGCTCCAGCCAGCGCTGCTTGTGTTCTTCGGTGCCGTAGCGCTCCAGGGTTTCCATATTGCCGGTGTCGGGCGCGGAGCAGTTGAAGACCTCGGCGGCCCAGGGCACGCGGCCCATGATTTCGCACAGCGGCGCGTAATCGAGGTTGGACAGCCCCTCCGGCGCACGGCTGGAGCGCGGCAGGAACAGGTTCCACAAGCCTTGGTCGCGGGCCAGTGGCTTGAGGCGCTCAATCAGCTCGGTAGGGATCCAGCGGTTGCCTTTTTCGCGTCCATTGCCGTCAACCTCCTCGTGGAAAGCTTTCTCGTTCGGATAGATATGCTGGTCCATGAAGGCCAGCAGGCGCGCCTGCAAATCCTTGGTGCGCGCGGAGTAGTCGAAGTCCATGCCGGTTCCCTTATTCGATTGCCTTGCCCTGGGCGTAAGCCCAACCCATGGCCGCCATCGGGCGCGCCAGCTTGCCGGATTCGAGCGCCTGCGCGCTGGAAGCCGTGCCGTCCACGTAACGCTTCATGATGCCCTGCATGATGCTGGCCAGGCGGAACATGTTGAAAGCGAGGTAGAAATTGAAGTCTTCCAGGCGGATCGCCTTGCCGGTGCGCTCCGCATAGCGCGCGATGTATTCGCGCTGCGATGGAATGCCGAGCGCCTTCAGGTCCAGCCCAGCGATGCCGCGGAACTTGCCCGGCTCGATGTGCCAGCTCATGCAGTGGTAGCTGAAGTCCGCGAACGGATGGCCCAGCGTGGACAGCTCCCAGTCCAGCACCGCCAGGATGCGCGGTTCGGTGGGGTGGAAGATCATGTTGTCCAGGCGGTAGTCGCCATGCACGATGGAGGTATCTTCGCCGGCTGGGATATTGGCCGGCAGCCAGGCGATCAACTGGTCCATTGGCTCGATGGTTTCGGTCTCGGAAGCCTTGTACTGCCTGGTCCAGCGCTCGATCTGGCGCTGGAAGTAGTTGCCCGGCTTGCCGTAATCGCCCAGGCCGATGGCGTTGTAATCGATGGTGTGCAACTGCGCGATGACGCGATTGAGTTCATCGTAGATTGCCGCGCGTTCTGTCGGCGTCATGCCGGGCAGGGACTGGTCCCACAGCACGCGGCCTTCGACGAACTGCATGACGTAAAAGGCGCGGCCGATCACGTCTTCGTCCATGCACAGGCAGTACTGGCGCGCGGCCGGGAAGCCCGCCTTGTGCAGCGCATCCATGACGCGGAATTCACGTTCGATCGCATGGGCGGACGGCAGCAGCTTGGCGGCCGGCGCAGGCTTGGTGCGCAGGACATAATGCTGGCCGCCGATCGACAGCTTGAAGGTGGGGTTGGACTGGCCTCCCTTGAACTGCTCGACCTTCAATTCGCCCTGCGGATAGCCTTCTACGTGCTGGCGCAGGTATGCGTCCAGTGCGGCGGTGTCGAAACGGTGGCGCTCCGACACCTCCTTGGTGCCCATGAATTCTTCGAACATAATGCCTCCTTCCGAACGATCGTACTATTTTTGTGGGCGGGAAAGCAAGCGGGATTTGGAATATTCGTTAAACAGCTGTTCCATCGTGGTGCTGCGGGTGGCTGCCTGCAGGGGCGCGGGCGGGGCGTAGTTCGAAAACCGCACGATCCAGTCGTGCGCTTCCTTGCCCACGTCGAGGGCGTTGATGCAGCCGGCAGCCTGCGACAGGTTGCCAAGGAACAGGCGCTGGCCACCGGTCAGGGCATAGGACAGGATGGCGCGGTTGACGCCGCCATGCAGGACCAGCAGCACGGTATCCCAGCTATCGTCGGCGAGCAGGCGCGCGATGGCGGGATGGATGCGGTCCATCAGTTCGCCCACCGATTCGCCGCCGAGGAAGCGGCGCTGCTCCGGCACTACGCCTTCGAATGCGCCGGTGAACGCTTCGCGCAGCTTGTCGTCGGGGATGCCGGACAGCTTGCCGCCGCGGATCTCGGCCAGTTCCGGACAGGTCTCGAGTGCGGCTTGCTGGCCGGTTTCCGCCAGCACGCGCAAGGCAGTTTCGACGGTGCGCGGCAGGCCGGACACGATCACCCGGTCGAAGCTGATGCCGTCGGCGGCAAAAGCCTGGCCGGCGGCTGCGGCTTGCGCGCGGCCGGCTTCATTCAGGGGGACGGTCTCCGGCAGATAGGGTTTGCCGGCTTCGTCGAAGTAGGTGACGCTGCCATGCCGCATCAGGAAAACGCGGCGCCGTTCAGGTTTTGCTGTCATAAGGTCTCAGAAGAAGATTGCGAGGCGCGTAATGATGGTTCCGTTATTAGTATAAGGCCCAGTCGCCCGCACGTTGCCGGAATCGGGCTTGCCGTCATCGAGCTTGGCGTCAATCTGCTCCGCAAACGTGTCCGGCAGGTTGTCGAAGCGGATGCCGTTGCCGCCCCGGCCGCCCACCACGTCGTTGTAGATGTAAACCGCACCGCCCTGTGCGCTGGTCATGAAGTCCGTGGTGCCGTTGTAGGAACCCGTGATCAGTCCTGCCAGCGCCAGGTGTTGCGGCGCCAGCTGGTATTCCGTGATCTGCCCGTCGCCGTTGCCATTGCCGGCCGCACCCGGGACATGGGTGGTGGCGAGGATATCGTCGCCGGGCAGGGCGCGGAAGCGGTCCTGGTAGGCGTTGACCGCTGCCTGCAGGGCCGTGGCCTGCTGGATGATGCTCTTGACCTTGGCGCTGTCGATCAGGGCCTGTCCCTTCAGGACCCCGCCCAGCAGCAGGCCGATGATGACCAGGACGATGGCGATTTCAACGAGGGTAAAGCCGCGGTGTTTCATGGCGTTCTCCTTGGGTTGCATGTCATGGCAGCCTTTGCGCTGCGAGCATTCGGTTGAACAGGATGTTGGGCGACAGCCAGACGACAATGTCGTCGTAGGCGCCGCCGGCAGCGGCGGGATTGTCGGCGCGGTCGCGCGCGATGAACAGGCGGCCGTCGGCCTGGAAGTTGGCTTTCTCGTCGACGTTGCCCTGGCCCATGTCGGCGGCCTGCACGCCGACATCGCTGAAGGCGCCAAAGCCATTGCGTCCCTGCGACAGCACCACGGCGGGAATGTCGTTTTGGGCGCTGGCGGGTACCAGCGTGCCGCTGGCGTCGCGGGCGGTGATGGTAATGTCGCGCGGAGTGTTGAGGCGGAATGGCGCGCCGCTGTCGCTGAAGGCTGGCGTGACGCTGTACAGGTAGAGGTGCTGCCAGGCGTCGAGCTTGGGCAGGCCCAGGGTTGCCCACGGGAGGAAGCCAAGCCGGCGCTCGTTGCTGCAGCGCGTCCCGGCGCGGTCCTCGAGGCCGTTCGAGGCGGAGATGGCGGGGCAGGGAAGGTAGCCGTTGCGCGCCGCGAATCCGGCCAGGGCGTCGCGCGCTTCTTCCAGTGCTTTGGTGGTGTCGGCAGCGCGGCGCTGCTCCAGCTGCGCCGACAGCGGCGCCAGCATGCCGCCCAGCAGCAGGCCGACGATCACCAGCACGATCGCCATTTCAACCAGGGTGAAGGCAGCTTGTCTTCTCATGGCAGTGTTTTGGCGGCCGCCATCCTTTCGTAGAGTGTGTTCAGCGGCACGACAGCGAGCAGGTCGTCGAAGGCGCCGCCCGGGGCATTGCTGTCGGCGCTGCGCGGCCGCTGCATGAAATCGACTGTGGCCTGCAGGTTGCCGGCTTCGTCCTGGCTGTCGGGAGCATCGCTGCGGCCGCGCGAGAAGACGACAGCGGGTGAACACTGCGCGGCCAGCGAACAGGACTCCTGGCCGGCGACGAAGAACAGGACGCCGTTAGCGTCGCGCGACAGGACCCGCTTGCTGGCAATGAGCGCAGTGCGCGCAAGCGGTGCGACGGTAAAGGCCGGAGTCACGCTGTAGCGCAACTGGTGCCCCCAGTTGTCCTCGGCCGGCAGGCCCAGCTCCATCCACGGCAGCAGGCCGGTGCAATCCGCTTCGCTCGCACAGGCCGGTGTTCGTTCGCGGCCGGACCCATCGCCGGGCGCCGTGGGACGGGGCAGGCGGCCGTGGGTGGCGGCAAATCCGACCAGCGCCTCGCTGGCTTGCGCGAGAAGGGCATAAGTACGCTGTTCGCGCGCCCGGTCCGTGCTGGCGCCGCCGAACGCCGATAGCAGCACCGCCGCCATTGCCACGGTCGCGATCAACAGGAGCGTCAGCAGCGCGGCGCCGCGCTCCTTAGCGTGCCGCTTCATGGACTTCTCCTGTGGCCGGATCGTAGCGCTGGCCGGGTTTCAGCACGACGGAACGCCCGTCAGCCTGCAAGGTGACCGTGCCGCGTGTTACGCCGCCTGGCGGCGCGGGCTGTGCTTCTCCATTCACGATAATCATCGCCGGACCGTTGCTGCGCCGGATGACGCCGCCAAGCCGGATACCCGGCGGCTCCGCTTCGTTCGTGTCCGGCGCACTGGCTGCATCCATGCCGGCCGGCGTCCCGGCAGGCATCCCGGCCGGCGGGCAGCCCGGCGCCGCGCCCGCTGGGCATCCTGCCGAAGCCGTCATGCCGGACGCCGGAGCTGCGCCAACCGTGCCGGGCAAGGTTCCTTGCACTGCGCCGGCTTGTGCCGCCATGCCGGCGGCCGGAGCCTGGCTGCGCTGCGTATCGAGCCGTGCACGTTCGTCCGGCGTCGTGAACAAACGGCCCATGCTGACGAAACCCTGCGCGCCGGCCTGGGATGCCAGCAGCAGAAGCAGCGCCGGCAAGCCCACCTTCATAATCGGCCTCGCACGCCTGGCGCCGGCACGGGCGTCAAGGTCAGCCAGTTCAGGGTACAGTCGGCGTTCAGGGTCGGCGCCAGCACTCCCGCCACCGGCGCGGCGCCGGCAGCGCGCCGGATCACGCAATCCTGGACCGCAAATGTCCCCGTCAAACGCAAGTCGGCCAGGAAGTTGAGCAGGTCGAGTTCGTGCAGCAAATCCATATGCAGCACCATCCGGCTGCCAAGCAAGGCATAGTCGCCGGTCGGCAGGGTGGTTTCAAGCCGATATGGCTGCTGGACCTCGATCTCGTAAGTCAAAGGCAGCAAACGGCGCTGCTCCTGTATCTGGCGGATGGCCTCGACCCAATCCAGGCGCCGCTCCGGCCCCACCAGGCCCCTGCGGCGCAGCTCCACGAACTGTGGCTGGTATTGGCGGATCTCGTCCTTCTCCGTTTCGGCATGGGCCAGCCGCAAGCGGGCGCCATCGCGCTCCAGCAAGGCAGCCGCTTCGTCGAAATGCGCATGCCGCAATTGCCAGGAGCTTGCCGATACGGCGGCGATGGCCACCGCCAGGGTGCCCAGGAAGACCAGCATCGCATTGCGCAGCAAAGAGAACTCGCGAAAGAGCATCATGGCGCCCACCTGAGGTTCAAGGTAAATTTCGACCGTTCGCCGAGACCGGCCGGCGAACCTGCCTTGCCGCTCAACTTCACGTTGGGCCTTATATCGAACGGCAACTGCTCGATTTCCACCACCATGCCAGGCGTGCGTGCCAGTTCCTGCGCAAAGCGGTTCATGCTAAGCAGGACGCTGCGATAATCGTCCTGTTCCACCAGGACTTCCGCCTGCAGCCGCACCTGTTGCGGCGGCGCCTTGGGAATTCCGATGAGCATGGACGATTGCGGCGCCACCAGGTCCGGCGTCGTCGCAGCGCCGGGGAAGGTGCTGCTGGCGCTCACCGGCACCACGCCGGGTGCGTTGGCACGCCAGTCGAGCTGAGTCAGGCGGATTTGCGGCGAACGCTCCAGCGCCTCGCTGAGAATCGTCAACACAGCCTGCGGCCAGGGACCCTGGCGCGCCACCATTTGCGCAATCTGCACGGCCGCCTTCATATTGGCAGTCTTGTCGACGGCCGGCGGCATGCTCGACATGCTGCCCTGGTAGGCGGCCGTGAAACCATGCGTCTCCTGCTGCAATTCCCGTGTATGGCTGCGCGCCAGCGAGTAGCCGACAATGTTCGCGCCAGTCCACAGCAGGCAGCACGCCGCCAGGACTGCGCTCGAAGCGTATAGCGATTTTCGCGTGCGCCAGAGGCTGTAATAGCGTTGGCGCTGCCCCAGCGGGTAGTGGCTGGGCGGGGCGCTGCGTGCGGCCAGGCCGATAAGCAACTGGTCGGCATTGTCGGAAGCGGCGAGCCGTTGCCGCGCCGCCGCTTCTTCCAGCGGCATGACGCGCCAGTCAAGCAGCGGCGCGATGGTCGCTGCGGGAGGCGCAGCAATGCGCGACAGCGACAGCAAGGCCAGCACCCGCAATGGCAGGTCGCGCGTCAGCAAATGGGCGCCGACCAGGAACTGGCGCGTGCGCTCGGCTTCCTGTTCGGTGCTTGCTGCGCCTTGCGCCAGCCGCGAAAAGCGCACTTTCCCGTGCTGGAAATACGTCTGGCGGGTGCCGCTGGCATGCTCCGTCACGAGCAGGAGGTGCGGTTCCTGCCGCGCTTCCTCCGGCAGCAGGGCGGCGCTAAGCAGTGCTGGCGTATAGAGTGCCGCCAACGGAACGCGCTGGCTTTCGAGTGCATCGAGCCACGGCGCCAGGAGGGCAGGGTTGGTCAATGCGGCAAACAGCACGATGTCGTCGCGCCGACCCTCTTCTTCGCGGCCTTGCACGTGGGCGCAGCGGAACGGCGTGTCGCGCCACGCTTGCGCCAGGCGCCGCTCACGCATGGCCAGTCCGGCTCGCCCGGCCACATGGGGCAGCAGGTGGCGCTGGAAGTCTTCTTCGACCAGGTCGGCGAGCATCAGGGCTGGCGCATCTTCCCGTCCTTCAAGCCAGGCGGAGAACTGGGCCAGGCCCTCGGCAGTGTGGTCGAAGCACGGCCCGCTTCCAAGGCTGCCGCGTTCCCAGAGCCAGCAGCAAAGCCGCTCGCCGGTGAGATGAAGGAGTAGTTTGCCGGTCATGGCCTCAGATCCTGATTGAACTGATGGTGTCGTAAATCGGCCCGAGCACGGACAGCATGATCCAGCCCAGCACGATGCCCAGGATCACGGTCATGGCCGGTTCGATCATCGACTGCATGCGCTCGATCCGCTCGCGCACTTCGCGGTTGTAGAAATAGGCCACGTTGCGCAGCGTCGCATCGAGCGCCCCGGTCGACTCGCCGACCCGCAGCATGCGCACCACCAGCGGCGGAAATAGTTCGACCTGCCGGAAGGCTGCCGCAACGGAATGTCCTTCCGAGATCAGCTCGCGCGCGCGGCGCATGGCTGCCGCCACCACGCGGTTGCCGGCAATGCCTTCCGACAGGCGTATGCATTCGAGGACGGGAATCCCGGCTGCATACATCAGGGCGAAATAGGTCGCAAAGCGGGCCATGATCAACTTGTGCAGCACCGGCAGCGCGCGGAGCAGCAGGCGGTCGAAGGCAAAGGCCGTGCGTTCATTGTGGCGCAGCTGCCACCGCAGGAATTGCCACGCCACGACGGGCGCCGCCAGCAGCAGGTACCAGTAGTGGATGAAGAAGTCCGACAGCGCAATCAGTGCGCGCGTATGCAGCGGCAGGTCCTGGCCCATGTTCTGGATGAAGGCCGTCAGTTGAGGTACCAGGTAGATCATCAGGAAGAACATCACGCCGCTGACGATGACGAGCACAAAGGCCGGATAGGTAATGGCTTTGCGCGCCTGCGCCGCCAGTTCGTCCTGCCATTTCAGGTTTTCGGCGAGGTCGCGGAAGACTTCATTGACTTTGCCGCTTTGCTCGCCGGCGCGCACCAGGCTGGTAAAGCTCTGGTCGAATACCTCGGGGTAGGACGCCAGCGCGCTTGAAAGCTGCAGCCCGCCTTCGATCTTCTCCACCAGGTCGGTGATGATTTCGCGCAGGCGCAGGTTGTCGGCGCCGTCGCGCAGGTCGCGCAAGCCGTCCAGCATCGGCACGCCGGCGCTGCTCATTTGCTCCAGATGGAAGCAGAAGTTGATCAGGTCGCGCCGTGTGATGCGGCGCCCGCCGATGTGCAGCCTGCGCTGCCGGGTCTCGCGGTAGTCGATCAGGTCGAGCGCCATGCGCTGCAGGCGCAACTCCAGGTCGGGCACGTTATGCGCGTCCATATTCCCCGGCACGATGCTGCCGTTGGCGTCCATGGCACGGTAGATGAACTGTGGCATGTCAACCCAACCTGTCCGTGAGGTCGACCACGCGCGATACCTCGTCCAGCGTGGTCAGGCCCTCCATCACCCGGCGCATGCCGTCGTCGACCAGCGAGCGCAGGCCGGCGGCGCGGGCTGCATTGCGCAGCTCGCGTGCAGGCGCGCGGCGCGCCACCATCTCGTCGAGATCGGCGGTCATGCGCAGCAGCTCCATGATCGCCATGCGCCCTTTGTAGCCCTGGTGCGCACAGCGGTCGCAGGCCCCGGCCCGGTAAATCGTGGCGGGCGGATGATCGGCCGGCAGGCCGAGCAGGCGCCGTTCCAGTTCGTCGGCTTCCACCGCTTGCCTGCATTGGGGGCAAAGCTTGCGCACCAGGCGCTGGGCGATGATGCCGATAATGTTCCCGGCCAGGACGTCGGCCACCACGCCAAGGTCCAGCAGGCGCGGGATGGCGCCGACCGCGGAATTGGTGTGCAGCGTCGAATAGACCTGGTGGCCGGTCATGGCTGCCGCCAGCGCCATGTCGGCGGTCTCCTTGTCGCGTATCTCGCCGACCAGGATCACGTCAGGGTCCTGGCGCATCATGGAGCGGATGCCGTCGGCGAACCCCAACTTGGCCGATTCGTTCACCGAAGTCTGGCGAATCTGGTGCATCGGGTATTCGACCGGGTCCTCCATCGTCATGATGTTCACGGACTCGGTGTTGATGTGGTTCAGGATCGAATACAGCGTGGTGGTCTTGCCGCTGCCGGTGGGGCCGGTGACCAGGATCAGTCCGTCGGGGCGGGCAATCATCAGCTTCAGCACGTCCAGTTCGTGCTCGGCCAGGCCAAGCTTGTCGAGCGGGACGATGCCTTTCTGGCGGTCCAGCACGCGCAGCACGATGTTTTCACCGTGGGTGGTAGGCTGGCTGCTGGCGCGAAAATCGATCTGCCGCCCGGAGAACTGGATCGAGATACGGCCGTCCTGCGGCGCGCGCGTCTCCGCGATGTTCATCTGGCTGATCACCTTGAGCCGCACCGCCATCGCCGGCCAGTACGAGCGATGCAGGCTGCGGATCTGGCGCAGGATGCCGTCGATACGGTAGCGGATGCGCAGGAAGCCGTGTTCAGGTTCGAAATGGATATCTGAGGCGCTGTTCTGCACCGCATCGGCCAGCAGGGCATCGATCAGCCGCACCATGGGCTGGCTGTATTCGTCGGACGAGGCATCCAGCGTCACCTCGCCGGTCTCGATCTCGTGCAGGATGCCGTCGATCGACAGCTCGAAGCCGTAGTAATGGTCGATCGCGTGCGCGATGTCGGAATCATTGACCAGCAGCGGCACCAGCGTGATGCCTTTGACCAGCATGGCGCTGATCTGGTCGAGGGCGACAATGTTGGTGGTGTCGGACATGGCCAGCACCAGTTCATCGGTCGCCCGTTCGTACACGATGGGGAAGACGCGATAGCGCTTGGCCACTTCCTTGGGAATCAGCTTCAGGGCGACAGCGTCGACCACCAGGCTTTTCAGGTCGGCTGAGCGGGTATTGAGCTTTTCGCTCAATGCCTCGCGCATGGTCGCTTCCGTCACGAAGCCGAGCGCAATCAGCAACTTGCCCAGGGGTTCGTTGTTGCGCGTTTGCTCGGTCAACGCGATCCGGAGCTGGTCTTGGCTGATGACGCCTTTCTGGATCAGCAGTTTGCCGAGCGGGATTTTCTGCGTGTCGGCCATTGTGCTTTATTGAGGCGGCGTTTCGAGGGCTTGCAGTCGCTTTCGGACGGCGTCGACATTGAAGCTCGGGGGACTGGCCTGGGCCAGTTCAAGCGCGCGGCGGTAATAAGTCTGCGCCAGGCGCGGCTGGTTCATGCGATCGAGGCCGACGCCGAGGTTGAAGGCGTAATCGGCGTTGCCGGGCATGGCGCTGAAAGCGCGGAAATAGCTTTGCTGTGCTTCCGGCCAGCGCCCTTGGCGGGCAAACAGGTTGCCGAGCGCGAACTGGACGGGACCTGAATCGGGATGCTGGCGCGCCAGGCCGCGCAGCTTGATTTCATTGGCTTGCAGGTCGCCGGGGCGCAGCTCGGCGAGGCCCGCCAGTGCTTCCGGGTCGTTGGGATCGAGTTCCAGCAAGCGCAGGTAGTTGCCGGATGCCTGGCGGCCATCGTTCTCGCGCAGGGCCACGGCGGCGGCGCCGAGCAGGGCGTCGCGGTTGTTTGGATCCTGCAGCAGGGCGAGATCGTATTGCTGGCGCGCCGTGGCCAGGTCGCCGGACTGCAGGGCGGTGTATCCATTCTGGACGGCTGGCGCAACCTGTGTCGCTGCCGTGCCGCGTACAAACTGCACGCTGCCGCTCTCGCCAATTGCGGTCTTGAGCGTCGCTGCACTTTGGTCGGTAGCGGGCGTCGCCCGCGAGGATGCGGGGCGATGCGTCCTTGGTGCAGTCTCCGGGGCGCTTGTCGGGTCCCGGCTTGCTACAGGAGCCGGGGTTGGCGCCGGCGGCGCGCTGGCGGCCGCAGGTGCTGCGCCTTCCGCACGCACTTGCCGCGCCGCGCGTTCGCCCGCATCCCGCATGGCTTCTGCACGGATTGCGGGATCGGTGATCGCCGCCAACTGCTCGGGCGTTGGAATAGTGACGTCGGCGTGCGGCCGTGTTGCGCCCGCGACCGTCGCGGCACCTGCACTGCCAGCCGTTGTGCCGGTACCGCCGCCCGCCAATCCATCCGCAGCGGCGGCATTTGCAGCGCCCTCCGGGGCCGCGGCTGCAAGACCTGAGGCGGCAACCGGCAGGCCAGGGTCTCCGCCAGGCGGTGTGACATAGGGCGTCACCGGAATGGGTGCCCCCTGCGGCGTGCCAGCCTGCGCCACCGGCGGCGAGCCGGGTGCAGGCATGGGAACCATGGGCAGCCGCGCGCCGGGTCCGGGCGCCGACACGGCCCGCCAATAAATAAAGGCAAACGCCGCAAGCAGGGCGACCAGGGAACCCGCCAGCACCGTGAGCCGGCGCTGCGACGAAGCAAGCGCGCGTGGCAGCCCCGGCCTGCTTCGGGCGCCAGCGGGAAGGCTTGCGTCCCCCACGGGTCCTGGGCCACCAGCCGCAGGGCGCGGGGCGGCGGCCGCACGCGGCGGATCGCGCTCGTCGGGAGCACGACGCGGGCCGGATGCCGGCGTGCGGATGGGTTCATGGCGCGCCTGCGGCGGCACCGGATCATGCGCAGCCTCCTGCGCTGCAACAACGGGTGGCTCGGCATCCAGCGGCTCAAGGCGCCAGGCGTCCGGCATCACGGCGAACGCAGGACCGCCTTCGATAGGCGGCGGCAAGGGTACTGATTCGGCGCCAAACTGCGGCTCCTCGGACGCGTGTTCATGCCCGGCCTCATGCCCGTTCTGCGAGCGTGCGCGCTCGGCCTTGCGCAGCGCCTGCATGAGCAAGCTCATAATTCCCCCGCAGGCCGTGCAGGCATGAGGTAGCGGTAGCTGCGGTAATCGCCCGCCAGGCTGGCGTCCTTCACCACGACCGGCCGCAGGAAAATCACCAGCTCGGTCTTGCTGGCGGTTTCATTGCGGTATGAGAACAGGTTGCCGAGCACCGGCACGGAACCGATCAGGGGAATGCTGTCCTTCTTGTTGTCGACCGAATCCTGCATCAGGCCGCCCATCACGGCCACCTGTCCGCTCTGGACCTTCAGGATGGACTCCATCTCTCGCGCCTGGATTACCGGCACCCGGCTCTTGACGTTCTGCTTGCTCAACTCAGGATTCGGATCTTCGACGTAATCGACAATGCGGGTGATGGTCGGCCGCACATTCAGCGTGACTTCATCCTCCGCCGAAATCTGCGGCGTGACGCTCATCACAAAGCCTACAGGAACGGTTTCCACCTTGGACTCATAGGTGGCCGGCGTCGCAATGGTGCCCGTGGAAGTGAGCACGGCAGGCGTCACCTTCAGCGTAAAGAAGATGCTGTTGTCGACCACCTTCAGCAAGGCAGTCTGGTTATTCAGCACGCTGATCTTGGGGCTGCTCAGCACTTTCACCTTGCCGAACGATTCCAGCAACTGGATCGTGGCTGTGATGTTGCCGAAGCGCGTGGTCGGGTTTGCATAGTCGAAAATGAAGATGCCAGCCGAACCGTTGGGCGCCACGCCGGAGGGCAGGGGCGTAGTGCCGACCTGGCCCTGGCCCAGCTTGCCGTTGTTATTAATGCGCGCCCAGTTGATGCCTTGCTGGTACTGGTCGCTCAGCTTGACTTCAATGATGGTCGCCTCGATCAGCACTTGCCGCTTGGCGGTAGACATGATGATGTCGAGGAATTCCTGCACCTTTTCGTGCTGGCGGCTGGTGGCGCGCACTGACAGCAGTCCGCCTTCCGGGTTGGCGATCACGGACGGCGCGTTGCGGCCCTGGGCTGCCGGACCCGCGCCAAACGCAGTGTTTGCGGCCGGTCCGCCAACCGGTGCACGCGCCTGCATCGCCGCCGCTTGGGCGCCCGGATAGTTGGCATCCGGGGCGCCGGACGCGCCGCCGGCCTGCATCTGCTGCACCATGGCGTTGGCCTGTTCCCGCATTTGCGCCAGGGGATCGGTAAGCTGGTCATTCAGGGTGGTCGGGCGCAGCATGTCGCGCACGTTCTTCTCCAGGCTGTACCAGAAATTATTGTCCGATCGATTGGCAACCGACGTCGTCGAATTATTGTTGCCGCCATTGCCCAGCGAACTGCTGGCCGTGGGGACGGGATTGGAGGGCGTGCCGCCGCTGCTGTAAGCCGAACCGCCCGTGGTTGAGATCTGGGTCGCGATGTTCACGCTGCTATTGGTGCTGCGCGCGATATTGACGTAATCGATCTTGTAGTGGTTCCAGTACGGCTGGTCCGGCAGCACCACCAGGTTCTTGCCCTGCAGCTCATAGCGCATATCGACTTGCTTGCCGATCCGCGCCAGCAATTGCGGCAGAGTCTGGTCCAGTGCATTCAGCGTCACCGTGCCTTCAATGGCGGGATGTACGTCGACGTTCAGTCCCGCATCGCGCGCCAGCGCAAACAGGACGGACTGCACCGGCACGCGGTGCACCGACACGCTATAGGTTTCCTGCCGCCCGGCAGGACGCGGCGGCGGTAGTGCGGCGCTATGCTGCACCGGTTCCGGAATCGCGCCAGCCACCGGCTCGGGTTCGGCCACATGGGTGGGGGACAGGGGAAATTTCGGCGCTGCGCAAGCCGCAAGCAGGACGCATAACAGGGAAGCCGCAAGGTTCTTCATGTCGTTCGCCGCCTGAAGCAAGTTGCCAGGAGTTTATCGAAAACGATCATACTGCGATTGCCCGGAACCGCCGCGCACGAATAACGGCTGTCTTCTATGGCCTGGCGCACGTGATACGAATTTACGTAAGGCAAATCTTCGGCGTAGGCCGCCATCAGCGATTTGTCGGCCAGCACGTTGATGCGCCGGACGATGCCCTGCGATCCGCGCGCAATCAGCCGCACCGCGCCGCGGCTGAACAGCTCCGGACCGTGGTAGCCGGCGGCGCGCAGCCGATGCGACAGGAAGAACGGGATCTGCTCGCGCGGCATCGACGGGACATTGAAGCTGTGCGTGATGCGTTCACGCAGCTGGCGCATGCGCGGCAGTGCCAGGTTCTCATCCAGTTCGGGCTGGCCGAACAGCACGATCTGCAACAGCTTGCTGCGGGCGGTTTCGAGGTTGGTCAGCAGGCGCACTTCTTCCAACGTCTCAAGCGGCATGGCCTGCGCTTCCTCGACCAGCAGCACCACGCGGTGGCCGGCTGCATGGCGTGCGATCAGTTCGGCGTGGAGTGCACGCAACACTTCATCGGCGCGGCGCCCGCTGGTGTCGAGTTCCAGCTCGGCGGCAATGGCATGCAGCACTTCCTGGGGGCCGAGCGTCGGGTTGACGAGATAGAGCACGTCCACGCCGCGCGGCAGGCGCGACTCGAGCATGCGGCACAACATGGTTTTGCCGGAGCCGACTTCGCCCGTCACCTTGACAATGCCTTCTCCAAGGGTGATGGCGTAAAGCAGGGCGCACAGGATCTCCCCGCGCGTATTCCCGCTGTAGAAAAAAGCGGGGTTCGGCGTAATGCCGAATGGGGCCTCGTGCAGGCCAAAATGTTGATGGTACATGGCGGCGTGCAAAGCTCTAGGGAAGGGCCCTGCAATTGGACCACGTATCGCAAGAATTCGTCGCCCTCCAGCCACGCACTGGAACTGTGGTGAATCTGCTAATGGGTTTTGCTATGCTTGCACGATTCGTTCGCATACAATGCCAACCACATAATGGATTCGGGGAAGCGGTATGACGAGGCCGGAAAAGGTTCGTTTGGGTGAAATCCTGGTGCAGCAAAAACTGCTGTCGGAAGAACAGTTGGGCATGGCGCTGGCAGAGCAGAAGCGCAGCGGCCGCAAACTGGGGCGGGTGTTCGTTGAACACGGCTTCGTCACCGAAGAACAGATTTCCGGTGCGCTGGCGCGCCAGCTGAACATCCCGTATATCAACCTCAAGTTCTACCAGATCAGTTCCGACCTGGTGCGGCTGCTGCCGGAAACGCAGGCACGCCGCTTCCGCGCCCTGGTGCTGGAAGACCGCAAGGGAACCATGCTGGTCGGCTTGTCCGATCCGACCGACCTGTTTGCCTATGACGAGATTTCGCGCCTGTTGAAGCAGACCATCGAACTGGCCGTGGTCAACGAGACCGAAGTCCTGGCCGCGATCGACCGCATCTACCGCCGCACGGAAGACATCTCCGGCCTGGCCCGCGAGCTGGAACAGGAGATGGGCGAGGGCTCGGTGGACTTTGGCGCGCTTGCCGCCGCCAGCCCGGGCCTGGAAGAAGCGCCGGTGGTCAAGCTGCTGCAATCGCTGTTCGACGACGCGGCCCAGGTGCGCGCATCGGACATCCACATCGAGCCGCAGGAAGGCCGGCTGCAGATCCGCTTCCGCATCGACGGCGTGCTGCACCTGCAAACCGAAGCCGATATCAAGATCGCGCCGGCCCTGGCGCTGCGCCTCAAGCTGATGTCCGACCTGGACATTTCCGAAAAGCGCTTGCCGCAGGATGGCCGCTTTGCAGTGCGCGTCAAGAATGCACGCATCGACGTTCGTATCTCCACCATGCCGACGCAATACGGCGAATCCATCGTCATGCGTTTGCTGAACCAGAGCGGCATGACCTTGCGGCTGGACGCCATTGGCATGCCCAAGCCGCTGCTCGACCGCTTCCGTGCCATCGTGGCGCGCCCGAACGGCCTGGTGCTGGTGACCGGCCCGACCGGCAGCGGCAAGACCACCACGCTGTACTGCGCGCTGGCCGAACTGAATTCGATGGAGAAGAAGCTGATCACGGTCGAAGATCCGGTTGAATACCGGCTGGCCGGCATCAATCAGGTGCAGGTCAACGAGAAGATCGAACTGGATTTCGCGCGCGTGCTGCGTTCCGCACTGCGCCAGGACCCGGACATCGTGCTGGTCGGCGAGATGCGCGACCAGGAAACCGCCCAGATCGGCCTGCGCGCGGCGATGACCGGCCACCTGGTGCTGTCGACCCTGCACACCAACGATGCCGCCAGCACGCCATTGCGCCTGATGGACATGGGCGTGCCGCGCTACATGGTGGGCAGCTCGCTGCAGGCGGTACTGGCGCAGCGCCTGGTGCGCGTGATATGCGAGTCCTGCACCACGCCCTACACCCTGACGCCAAGCGAGCATGAATGGCTGACGCTCGAGTTGAAAGACAAGGTCGACATGGGCACGTACTTCCATGGCAAGGGCTGCTCGCATTGCAATGGCCTGGGATATCGCGGCCGGGTCGGCGTGTACGAGCTGCTGGAAATGACGCAAACCGTGGTGGACGCTGCCAACGACATCGATCCGGCGGTCTTCCTGAAGGCAGCCAACCAGCAGATGGGCGGCCAGACCTTGCGCCGGCATGCGGTACAACTGGTCGTCGAGGGCCGGACCACCGTAGCGGAAGCCATGCGCATCAGCCACCAGCTGGAGGATTGACGTGCCGCTGTTTGCCTACAAGGGCCGCAATGCGCGCGGCGAGTTGATGCAAGGGGTGCTGGAGGCAGCCGACAGCGGCGCGGTCGCGGACCAGCTGTTCAGCACCGGCGTGACGCCAATCGAAATCAACGTCACCACGGCCGTCGCCAAGCAGGGCGACGACAACCTGTGGGAGCGCCTGACCGAGAAAAAGGTCACGGCCATGGACGTGCAGCTTTTCAGCCGCCAGATGTACACGCTGCTGAAATCCGGCGTACCGATCATGCGCGGCCTGGCGGGCTTGCAGGAATCGGCAATCAGCAAGTCTTTCGGGCGCGTGATCAAGGATTTGCGCGAGTCGCTCGATTCAGGACGCGAGCTGTCGGCCGCCATGCGGCGTCACCCGGATGTTTTCTCGGCTTTCTACCTGTCGATGGTGCGCGTGGGGGAGATGACGGGCCGGCTGGAAGAGGTTTTCCTTCGCCTGTTCGACCACATGGAGTTCGACCGCGACATGCGCGAGCGGGTCAAGACCGCGCTGCGCTACCCGACCTTCGTGATCATTGCGATGGTGATCGCGATGATCGTCGTAAACATCTTCGTGATCCCGGCGTTTGCCAAGGTATTCGAGAGCTTCCATGCCGAATTGCCGCTGATGACGCGCATCCTGCTGGCGACCTCCGGTTTCATGCAGGACTACTGGGGCCTGCTGCTGGCAGCGGCGCTTGGCGCCTTCTTCGGCTTCCGCTCCTGGATCAGGACTACCAAGGGGCGCTACGAATGGGACCGCATCAAGCTGCGCATTCCCATTGCCGGCAAAATCATTCACAAGGCGACAATGGCGCGCTTTGCGCGCAGCTTCTCGCTGTCGGCGCGCAGCGGCGTGCCTATCGTGCAGGCGCTGACGGTGGTGGCGCAGACGGTCGATAACGCCTACCTGACGTCGCGCGTCGAACAGATGCGCGACGGGGTGGAGCGCGGCGAATCGATTCTGCGTACAGCAATGACGGCGGCGGTGTTTACGCCGGTGGTGCTGCAGATGATCGCAGTAGGCGAGGAATCGGGCTCGCTGGACGACCTGATGGACGAAATCGCGGGCATGTATGAACGGGAAGTCGATTACGAACTCAAGACCCTGGCCTCGCAGATCGAGCCGATCCTGATTACCTTCCTTGGCGTGATGGTGCTGGTGCTGGCGTTGGGCATCTTCCTGCCAATCTGGGACCTGGGCAAAGCGGCCCTGCGCCGATGACAATTCAATTTCGCAAGCCAATGAATGTGGCTTTGTCGCAACATAAGCGGCAGCGTGGGGCGGGTTACTTTGAGTTCGCCGTGGCGGCGATCATTTTCGCGGTGTTGTGCGGCGTGCTCCTGGAAAAACTGCAGTTTTACCAGGAAGAGGCGGAGCGGCTTGCAGTCCAGCAGGTTGTAACGAGCATGCGTGCGGCGCTTGCCAGCAAGGCTGCTTCGTTGTATCTAAGGGGGAATGAGCTCGAATTGGCGGCGTTGGCCAGGGAAAATCCGATGGACTGGCTGGAGCGGCGGCCGCCAAACTATGCAGGGGAATTCGACGCGCCAAAAGATGGCGCTGTGCCTTTCGGTCACTGGTACTTCGACCGTTCGTCAGCAACGTTGTCGTATGTGTTAAATAAGCGAGGTTTTTTTGGAGATAACAGTCCGAAACGCTTGAATTACAAGGTAAAATTCGCGCAGCACCCTTCAAATCTCACACAAAACCACGAAGGGCCGGGGCCGGGCGGCGTGACCCTGGAACAAATTGTTGAATAGGCCGCACAGACACCTTCCAAGTACTCGGAGAGAGCTTAATGAAAAAGTTTCAAGCACCTAAACAACAGTCCGGTTTCACCCTGATCGAATTGATCGTTGTGATGGTGATCCTCGGCATCCTGGCTGCGACGGCCCTGCCGCGCTTTATCAACCTGGGCGCCGATGCGCGCGTCGCGAGCCTGAATGGCGTGCGTGGTGCGATTGCATCGTCGGTGGCGCTGGTGCATGGCAAGTGGCTGGCGTCGGGCGGCCAGGGTTCGACGGTGACTGTCGACGGCATTTCGCTGGACCTGGACACCAAGGGCTATCCGAAGAATGCCGATTACAAAGATATGCTTGCGGTGGCTGGCGTGACGTCGGGCGACTACACGATTTATGGTCCAAACAGCCCGGCAGGGAACAACAACCCGGCGACTAATGGCAACGAAATCGCTATCATCCCGAATAGCGTAGCAAGCAATCCGACCGGCCTGAAGTGCTTCATCAAGGTGACTCACACCGATGACACGGACGCCCAGCCAGTCGTGTCGGCGGCGCCGGCTGTCTCTGAATGCTGAATTTAATCAGCTTCAAAAGAGACCAGGCTGCGGCCTGGTTTTTTTTCGTCCTTAGCACGGGTCCAGCGGAAGTACGCCGTTCTGCAGGCCACAGGCTGTGACGACGCGCCGGCGTTCGGTATATTCGAGCGTCGATGCTTTCGCATTGTCGGGGCAGGCGGCGGAGTTGCAGGCGACGGCGCTAATCGTGAAGACGGTTTTCGCTTGTGGCGTGCCTGGACTGCCCGGTACTTCGCCTTCGCTAAAATTGAAAGCACTGCAGGTGACGGAAACAGCGAAGCCAGTGTCGCCGCGCAGGTCCAGTGTTGTTGGCGCCTGGTTGCACTTGTTCATGCGCAGCGCGTTGTACAGGCCCCACTCGGTTCCGGCGCGCGCCGCCTGCCATGCCCGTGCAGACAGGATGTCCTGCGCGGCACCCGTCTGCTGGGTGGTAGTGAGGCGTGCCGAGGCTACGCCCAGCATGGCCAGCACGACGACGATGACGATCGCCGCGATGTATCCGAAGCCGTGCTGTTTAGGATTATTCATCAGATTTGCTCCGAGAAACCCCGTCCTTCAGGGTGGGGAGTGAAAGGAGCCGGCCGCAAAGCGGCCGTTCTCCTTGAGATTAGTGAAATACTGTATAAAATTACAGTATGATTCTCGTCTACCGCTTCCGTGTGAAATCGAAGCTCGGACTGCTGATGCAGCAAGCCCGTAAGGTGAATTTCGTCTGGAACTACTGCAATGACCGGCAGAAAGATGCTTTGCGGTTTGAGCGCCCTTGGCTGACCGGCTTCGACCTGAACAAGCTGACGACGGGCAGCAGCAAGGAACTGGAATTGCACTCTGGCGTGATCAATGCCGTGTGCGAACAATTTGCCAAATCGCGGGCTCAGCATCGTCGGCCTTACCTGCGATATCGTGGCCGCAAGTCGTTGGGTTGGATACCGCTCAAAGGCCGCGACCTGCACCGGGAAGGGATCGCCTTTCGCTTTGCCGGCAACACGTTCCGTGTGTTTTACTCGCGCCCGCTTCCTGAAGGGAAGATCAAGGATGGCACCTGTTTTGCGCAAGACAGTCGCGGTAACTGGTTCCTCAATATTGTGATCGAGGTTGCCGAGCCGCCGGTCCGACCGCTTGACCGCGGTGTCGGTATCGATCTTGGCTTGAAGGATCTCGCTACACCGTCCGAGGGAGAAAAGATTCCAGCGCCGGGCTTTTATCGTGAGGCCGAAGCGGCGCTGGCAGTAGCGCAGCGAGCCCACAAGCGGCGCCGCGTCAAAGCCATTCAGGCGCGCACGGCGCGGCGCCGGCTGGACTTCTTGCATAACAGGTCGGTGGAGCTTGCTCGCGCCTTCGACCATATCGCTGTCGGCAATGTCAATGCCAGTGGACTCGCCCAAACCAGCCTGGCGAAGTCCGTGCTTGATGCAGGCTGGTCGTCCTTCCGCAAGATGCTGGCGTACAAGGCCATGAGGCATGGCGCACGGTACGTGGAAGTGGACGAACGCTTTACCACCCAGACCTGCTCGAATTGCGGCGCACTGCCCGATTCGAGGCCGAGAGGTATCGCAGGCCTTGGAATAAGAGAATGGGAATGCAGCGAATGCAGTGTGGTACATGATCGTGATCGCAATGCTGCGTTAAACATTCTCCGTCGCGGACGTGCGACGCTGGAAGCAGGAATCCCCGTCCTTTAGGGCGGGGAGGACGTCAAGGGAGGTTATCGACGTGGACGCCGAACACAAGGCGTACGAGTTCATTGGCTTCCTCCAGCGTGAGGTCGACTTCGACATAGCCGCTCTCCTGCGTAGCGCCGGGATTGGGGTTGTAGGCGAAACTGCAGGCCGACACATTCCGGGCCACGACCGCGGAACTGGCAGTGACTGCGGGGCAGGCGCCAGGGCTGGCAAAGGCGTAGCCCGAGATCCGGTACAACGTCCTGTCCTGGCAAACATAAGATACCGGCCCCTGTGCTGCGGGCACGATGACGAACCTGGCGCCATCGTAGCCGGCCGGGACGTTCATGCCGGCGCCCGCCAGGGTCACACGTTTTACGCCGATCCCGGCAACGGGCGGCGCACCTATGCTGCCGATGACACCGCGATTGCTGCCGATGTACACATCATCAGGATTCTGGTTGCCGATGACGATCCAGTCGTTGGCCGCCGCACTCACATCGGTCATTGCGTCGAAGGCGGTCACCGTCCGGCCAGGTTCAGCCGCAAGCGACTGGGCATTGTTAATGTCGGGCGCGGTGCGATAACGGCCGCCTCCTGAAGTGGGCACCATTTCCAGGCATTGGCCGCCATGGGTGCGCACGGAATTTGGCACCGAGACGCGCACGTCGCGCGTCAGCTTGCGCATGGCACGGTCCGCAGCGTCGCTGAGGGCCGCACGCCGTGAGGCGTCAAAGTAGTTTTGCGTCGCCGGGCGGAAGAACACCACCAGGATGCCGGCCAGGATGCCCATGATCACCATCACGACGATCAATTCAATCAGGGTAAATCCGCGCTGTAGCCTGTTCATGACCAGGTCCTCAATAGGCGTAGCGCCAGCCGGCCAGCGCATAACTGGTGGAACCGTGGCTGACGGTGACCTGGATGCGGACGACCTCCGTGCCAGGCACGCCGCCGGCCAGCGCATTGCCGCTGGCTGCGGCCACGCTGACCTTGACCGTGTACCCGGCTATGCCGGGCGTGCCGGTAACGTCGCAGACCGGCTGGTTGTATCCGTCGTAATCCTTGATCTCGTCGAAATCGGTCCGGATGCAGCCAGCCCCAGGCGGCACAGGAGTGCCGGGGCCCTTCACTGGCTTGAGCATGATCTCTTCCATCATGCCTTCGGCGATGGCGGTTACCTGCTTCGTCATCATTGGGTCGGCGCTTTGTACGCCGGTACGGGCCAGTACGGCCATGACACCGGCAAGGCCGACCGAGATGATCACCATTGCGATGATCATCTCGACCAGCGTGAAGCCACGTGGGAAGCTATTCGACATAGCCCGTCCTTCCATCGATCATCAATGGCACCTGGCCGCTGACGGCGATCGGACCGACCGCGAAGGCAGTGCCAGCTGCGTCGGTGGTGATTTCGCCGCCTGGCTGGAAGTACAGGGTATGGCCGATGAAATCGCCGCCGGCTTCCACGCCGGTGTCGCGGCTCCGGTAAACAAGCGATCCGTCAGGGCTGCTGAAGTCCTGGTTGCAGGGGGGCGACTGGGTGGCGATTGTCAGCTTGACCGTGGTTTTCGTCAGCGCCGCGCAGACCAGGCGGCGGTGGCTGACCGCGCTTTTCTGAGCATGGCGCAGGGCGCTGGCAATTTCATTGCGGTAGGCACTGGAACTGAAGGCGCTGGTCTGGGTAAGGCGAGGAATGGCGATGGCGGACAGGATGCCGATGACGACCATGATCGTCACCATTTCCACAATCGTGAAGCCCTGGACCACGCGCTTCAATTGAAGGACTCCCTTACGTGGATGGTGCTCTTGTTCTCGCGCGTGGTCACGCCGAAACTGGCGCGCGCCGTGGGGTCTTGCGTCCAGATGACGGCCGGGTCGTTCTTGCCGCTTGGGTCGCAGGCGCCGTTGCGGGAACGAAGCCAGGCTTGCTGAGCGCCGGTGGACGCGACGGTGCTGCTGAGACAGGAGCTATCTTTCGTAAGGCCGCCGAGGTTGGCTGCAATGTCGACGTAACCTACGCCGTTTGTAGTGGAGTCACGCTTGGGCGGGGTGAGCTGAAGTTTGCCATTGCCAAGCTGGATGCTGACCGTGCCTGCAACGGTGACGCCCTTGATCGTAGGTCCGTGGTTGAGGGCGAAGGCAGACGGCAGCAGGATTGTCGTACTGTCGTCCCGGTTCAGCAGCCAGGAGCTGCCGGTCCAGTACTCGACCCGTGCCGGAATTGTGACGGTACTGTTCACGCCACCGAAGGCATTGCTCATGCGCAGGCGGCCGCTGCGGATTTCCAGCACGGCGTCGCAATGGGTTTCCGAGCTGGTCCCGTCGGTGTCCTTGGCGCAGATGGCGATCGCCGTCGGCTTGACTGGCAGGCTGGCAGCGGCGAAAGTGTAGGGCAGGTTGGCCCGCACCGCGCCTTCACCCTGGTCGATGAGATCCTTCGAAAGCACTTTGGGTGGATTAAGGGCGCCGGGCCCGGGATTCGCGGTCAGCGGAGCCGGTGCGACGCCGGTGGCGGTGAAGCTCAGGTCCTGGACGATGCCCAGCGTGCTGACGCCATCGATATCATCGTCCTTGTTGTAGTTGGAAGTGACGTCGCCTTGCGCGTTGTAGGCCGTGACGAGTACGCCGACCGGCTCGCCTGAATAGGCCCATTTGCGGGTCGTGTCGCCCTTGACTGTCCTGGTTGCGCCATCGAGGGATGTCTTGAAGTAGCTCGGGCGAAAGCGGCCGAATTTTCCGGTGCATTTGCCCGGCGCGGTGTCGAGGTCAAGGTCGCTGCTGCCTTCGATGTTGACCTTGAGTCCAAGATAAGCGGTGCTGCTGGCCTTGATGTCGATGGTGCCTACCTCGCCCCATTTGCTATTGGTCGATTCGGCCGAGCCGTAGGCGAAGTCGCCAATCGCACCGCTGGAGGTGCCATCGTCGCCATTCGCCGGCTTGCATCGGATGAAGCTCAGGTCAATCTTTTCCTTCGTGCCGTCCAGGCCATAGTTCGGCGTTGGTTTGTTGGCGGCGTTAAGAGCCGTCACCTTGACACGGAAGTCTTCGCCTGCGACGAGCGTAGCCGATGGGTTGGGCCAGGTGACTTCGAACTTTTGCGGATAGGCGATGAACTCCGCACCGCCTGTCATCGTTGCGCTGGAGTAGTTCGCCGCGAGGTAGATTTTGCCGACATCGCCATAAGTCAGGTCCATGCGGGCCTTGCCGCCGCTGTCGAAATTCAGGTCGAGCGTCTGCGCGCCGGCGCCGCAAGTGAGGTTCTTTGAGCTTCCACCGCCCTCGATCACGACCGGCCGTTCATCGCCCGGCGCAACCGGCGCGGCGCTTCGCGGGGCGACATAGGCGCAGGTAAAGGACATGCGCTTGGTGCCCGAGAAGGCAGGAACGCAGGTATTGCCGCTGGTGCTCTTGCTTACCGCATAAATGTCGACGGCTTGCTTTGTTGCTGATACATGGTCGTTGATCTTGATGTTGAAGCCCAGGTCATTGTAGACATGCTGGCAGCTTGCTGCATCGCCATCCCAGCACGAGTAGCCGGATGTGGTCGTTGCAAAGAAGACTGTTTCGGTGCCGGCATAGGGAACCAGCACGGTTGCATTGGTCTGGCCTGCGGGAATGCTGAAATCGTGGGCCGCAATCACCGTCCCGGCGGCGTTCTTGACCTGCAATTTGCCTGACGCTCCGCTTGTGGTGGTAGGGCAAGTCCCGCCGCTGCTGCTGGTGCCGGTGCAGGCCCAGACTGTCACTTCGGACGGCGTACAGGTGAGGCCGGTGCCGTCATGCTCGATCAGGAAATGGTCGAATGCGACGTCTGGCGGCGGCGTCACTTTGTGGCAGTAGTAATTGGTGTTTGTATACGAGCAGTCGCCGGTGATGCTGCTGTTCTTGCCCACCTTGAGGGTATTCTTGGTGAAGACATCGCCGCCAATCAGCGAGTCCTTGGCGATCGTAATGTTGTCGCCGGAATTGAGGTCGCCATAAAGAATGGTGTTCTTGGCGAAGCTCATGCTCTTGGTTGATTTGATATCCAGGTAGCCGTTCATGTCCTTGGAGAAGGTTACGCTGCCGACGACATCGAGCAGCAGCGAAGCGCCTTTGGGGATGATGAAATTCTTCGCCGCAGTGAAGTTGCCGTTGACGTGCACGACCAGCGGGGACGCGATGACGATGTAGACGTCCTTGGAAAAGTTCATCGCCGGGCAGTTGTATTCGCCGGGCGCAAGCAAGGTGCAATTGAAGTCGGGGCCGGTCAGGTTCGCTGGCCAGGTATAGCTTTGCGCGTGCGCCAGCGTGGCCGCACACCACAGGAAGAGGGCGAGGATTGCGCGTGAAATCATGGCGAATCAGACCATGTGGAAACAGAATGTGTCAAGACCGTAACACCGCCTTATAAATAAATTGAGAATCCGTGAAAATTTAGTAAAAGTGTAATGTGATCTTGAATATAATCAAGCATCTACGGCGCGAACCTCGCGTAACGTTTTCTTTTTAAATTGGCGGCATGCGACTTTTCTCCAAGGCAAGAAAAAAAGAGGGAATTCTAGTGACGTCCTTCCATGCGGATGGGATCAGCGTGGCGCGCGTCGAGCGGCAGCCTGTCGCTAAACCAATCGTCAAGCTCGCGGCATTCCATCCGATTACACCGAGCTTGTCGGCGGATGCATTGGCGCGCGCGCTGCGCGATACGCAAGCCGGCAATTTCACGGGCTCGACCTTGCTGGCCGGCGGCGAATACCAACTGCTCCAGGTCGAAGCGCCGAATGTACCGCAGGATGAACTGAAGACCGCCGTGCGCTGGCGCTTGAAAGACATGCTGGACTTCCATATCGACGATGCCACGATCGATGTGCTGGACATCCCGGTCGACAAGGCTGCCGGCAACCGTGCCCATTCGATGTTCGCGATTGCGGCGCGCAACAGCCTGATCCAGTCGCGCCAGGATATGTTCGCGGAAGCCCAGGTTCCGCTGTCGGTAATCGACATTCCGGAGATGGCGCAGCGGAATATCTCCGCACTGCTGGAGCCGGAAGGGCGCGGGCTGGCCATGCTGTCCTTTGATGCCGCCGGCGGCCTGCTGACGGTGAGCTATAACAAAGAGTTGTACCTGGCCCGACACTTTGACGTCACGCTGGCCATGCTGCAGGAGCAGGACCTGGAGCGGCGCCACGCGGCATTCGACAAGATCGCGCTGGAGCTGCAGCGCTCGCTGGACCACTTTGACCGCCAATACCACTTCATCAGCATTTCACGGTTGATGCTGGCGCCGACCGGCGTGCCTTCGCTGCAGGACTTCCTGTCGGCGCAGATGTACATGCCGGTGGAGTCGTTCGGCCTGGGCGACGTGTTCGACCTGGCGGAGGCCCCAAGCCTGCATGCGCCGGCGGAGCAGGTGCGCCAGTTCCTGACGCTGGGCGCAGCCTTGCGGCATGAGGAGCTTGTGCTGTGAGCCAGCAGATCAACCTGTTCAACCCGATCTTCCTGAAACAGAAGAAGATCTTTACTGCCGTGCACATGGCGCAGACACTCGGCCTGGTGGCCGCTGGCGCCTTGCTCATTGCGGTGTTCGGCGGCGTGAAGACGTCGCAGCTGGAGCGGCATGCGGCGGCGGGCCAAGTTGCCACTGCTGCTGCGGAAGCGCGCCTGGCCCAGGTGATGAAGGATTTCCCGCCACGGCAGAAGAGCAAGGATATTGAAAGCGAAATCGCCCGTATGCAGGGCGAACTGAAGGCGCTGCGCGATGTGCGTTCGGTACTGGAACGCGGCGAACTGGGAAATACTGCCGGCTATTCGGAGTACTGGCGAGCCTTTGCCCGGCAAAGCGTATCCGGTGTCTGGCTGACCGGCGTCGGCGTAGTCGGTCCGGGCAAGGAAATCGCGTTGGAAGGCAGGGCGCTGCAGCCGGAGCTGGTGCCGGGTTATATCCAGCGCCTTACGCGCGAAGCCGTCTTGCAAGGGAAAACCTTTGGCAGCCTTGAAATCTCGCGACCCGGCGCAGTGCCAGTGGCGCAGCTCGCCGGAGCGGCCGGAACGGAAAGCACGGTGGGCGCGCCTTATGTCGAGTTCCGCATGTCGACGCAATCGGCGCAGGTGAAGGAGGCGGCGAAATGAAGGCGCAGTGGCTGAAGCTGAGCGGCCGCATCGACGGCATGAGCCTGCGCGAACGCATTGCGATCTTTGTCGCTTCGGTGGCGGTGCTGCTGTTCCTGATTGATTCCGTGGTGCTGGAACCGATGTTCGCACGAAACCGCCAGCTCGCCGACCAGATCCGCCAGCAGAATATGCGCCTGGAGACTGCAAATAACGGCGTGGCGCTGCAGATGGCTGCATTCAGCGGCAATCCCGATGCTGCCGCAGAACTGCAGCTCGCAGGCTTGAAGCGCGATGCAGCCGCCATGGCCGGATCCTTGCGCGCCATGCAGCACGGGCTGGTGGCGCCGGAGAAAATGGGCCAGTTGCTGCAGCAGCTGCTGCGCTCGAATGGCAAGTTGAAATTGATATCGCTGCGCACGTTGCCTGTGACCGGCATGGGTGGCGCAGCGGCCGCTGCCGATGGGAAGGCAGCGCCCGCGCAACGCGAACTGTTGTACCGTCATGGCGTGGAAGTGGTGCTGCAGGGCGGCTACCTGGATATGCTCGATTACATGGAAGCGCTGGAAGGCTCGCCGCAGCAGGTTTTCTGGGGACGCGCGCAACTGGACGCGCGCAATTATCCGGCTTCCACCCTGACGCTGACGCTGTACACCCTGGGCCTGGACGAGAAATGGATGACGCTGTGAGCGCACGCCTGCTGACCATCGCCTTGCTGGCCGTTCCCCTTTGTGCGGGAGCGCAATCCCGGGCGGGCCTGAGCGACCCGACTCGCCCGCCACCTGAAATCCTGCAGCCGCAAGCGCCTGGATCGATGCCTGCGCCGAGTGGTCCGCGCAAGCCGGTGCTGCAATCGGTCCTGGTCGGCAGAGGACATGAAGGTCGTGAAGTCGCGGTGATCGACGGCGAGATCGTGCGCAAGGGCGAAACTTTCCACGGCGCCGTGCTGGAGGAGGTGGGCGCCAATGTCGCAGTTCTCCGTCGTGGTAAGAAGACTGAAACGCTGATTTTATTTCCCCTCGCGGCAGGCAGCCGCAAGAAGTGAGAAGAACAATGAGAAACTTCCTTAAGCGTGCAAGCATGTTATCCGTGGCCGCCGCGCTGGCTGGCTGCAGCATGAATCCACCACGTGATACCTACAACAAGATCAATGAGGAAATGGCGGCCGCTGCCAGGCCTGCCGCGGCTGCGGCGGCGCAGCCCGAGGCGGTGTCGAATGCCTTGCTGCCGCCGGCCAGTTCGCTGGCGGGCGCATTGCCGCAGGCGCGGGCCGTGATGGAGGAGCGCTTCAATGTCGCTTTCAATAATGTGCCGGCGCAGCAGTTCTTCGTTTCGCTGGTGGCGGGCACGCGCTACAACATGCTGGTCCACCCAGAGGTGGCCGGCAGTATCACGGCCAACCTGCGCGACGTGACCATGGTGGAGGCGCTGGATGCGATTCGCGAACTGTATGGTTACGATTACAGGATCGATGGCACCCGGATCTATATTCGTCCGCTGACGATCCAGACCCGCATGTTCCAGCTGAACTACCTGACAGCGCAGCGCCTTGGCATGTCGAACCTGCGCGTCAGTTCGACCTCGGTGGCCGATGTGGCCGGGAACAACAATAACAGCAACAACAATAACAATAACAACCAGCAGAATAATAACCAGGACAACGGCCAGGGCAACAATAGCCAGGGCGGCCGCGTGCGCGATGCAAGCAATGTGCTGACCCGCACCGAATCCGACTTCTGGAAAGAACTGAAGCTGTCGCTGGAAACGCTGGTGGGCGGCAAGGAAGGCGGACGATCGGTCGTCATCAGCCCCCAGTCCGGCGTCATCGTCGTACGCGGCATGCCCGACGAACTGCGCGCGGTGGATCGTTACCTGAAGGCGACGCAACTCTCCGTTGAGCGCCAGGTGATCCTGGAGGCGAAAATTCTTGAAGTGGAGCTGAATTCGGGCTTCCAGTCGGGCATCAACTGGGCCGCCTTCGGTACCGGGAACAACCACAAGATTTCAGGCGGCGTGGTGCAACCTGGCACTGGCCTGGCTGCGTTGCCGCGCAATGGCGGGCGGGATTCGGTCGTCGATCCAATCGGGAATACCATCAGCGGCCTTGGGGCATTAACCGGGAAAACGCTCGTCAATGCCGGAGAGGCGGGAGGCACGCTGTTCGGCATGGCCTTCCAGACCAGTAATTTCGCTGCGCTGATTTCCTTCCTGGAGTCGCAGGGAACGGTACATGTGCTTTCCAGCCCGCGCATTACGGCGACCAATAACCAGAAGGCTGTGCTGAAAATCGGCACCGACGAATTCTTTGTCACTGGTGTCAGCACAACAACTACGACCAATTCGGCCGGCAACGGCACCGTGTCGCCAAACGTGACGCTGCAGCCGTTCTTCTCCGGCGTGGTGCTGGACGTGACGCCGCAGATCGACGAACACGGGAATATCCTGATGCATGTGCATCCATCGGTGAGCCAGGTATCGACCGTCAACAAGTCGGTCAACCTGGGTTCCACGCTGGGTGCTTTGAACCTGCCGCTGGCGTCTTCCACGACGTCCGAGTTCGACAGCCTGGTGCGCGGCCAGGACGGCAAGGTGGTGGCGATCGGCGGCCTGATGCGCCAGGCCACGACCAGCGACCGCTCCGGCGTGCCGGGCGTCGGTGGCTTGCCGGTGATCGGCAATTTGTTCAGCAACCGCCAGGAAGTGATGCAGAAGCGTGAACTGGTAGTGCTGATCAAGCCGACCATCATCGAAGGCGAGGCCAGTTGGAGCGAGGATTTGCTGAATGCCGAGAGCCGGATCAAGAACCTCGATCCGGCAAGGCGGGGAGTACGCTGATGTACCTGCAGCATTTCGGCTTGCGTGAGCTGCCTTTCGGGATCACGCCCGATACTTCGTATTTTTTCACCAGCGCCCATTCGCAGGAGGCGTTGAATACGCTGCTGGTCGCTGCCCGCAGCGGCGAGGGCTTCATCAAGATCACCGGAGAGGTCGGGACCGGAAAGACGCTGCTGTGCCGCAAATTCTTGGCGACGGTGGGCGAAGATTTTGTTACCGCCTATATTCCGAATCCCTATCTTGAGCCCCGCACGCTGATGCTGGCCCTTGCCGACGAACTGGAAGTGCCGCTGGAGCGCGACGTGGACCAGCACCAGTTGCTCAAGTCGATCACGCACAAGCTGATGGAACTTGCGGCGGCGGGCAAGCAGGTGATCCTGTGCCTGGACGAGGCGCAGGCGATTCCTATCGAGAGCCTGGAAGCGCTGCGCTTGCTGACTAACCTTGAGACTGAAAAGCGCAAGCTGCTGCAGATCGTCCTGTTCGGGCAGCCGGAATTGAACCGGCATCTCGAAGTGGATTCGATTCGCCAGCTTGCGCAGCGCATTACCTTCCATTACCACATGGGGGCGTTGTCGCGCGATGACATGGACTTCTACCTGGCGCATCGCCTGCGGGTGGCTGGGTTCACCGGCTCGCGCCTGTTCTCGCAGGCGGCAGTGAAGCGCTTGTTTGCCGCCAGCAAAGGCATTCCTCGTCTCGTGAACATCGTGGCGCATAAATCTCTGATGGTGGCCTATGGCGAAGGGAAACAGCAGGTCGAGAAGAAGCACGTAACGCTGGCGGCGCAGGATACGGTCGGTGGGCATGCTACTGGACCGGGCGCCGGTCTGCGCTGGCCGTCGCTGGTTGCTGCGGCCAGCGTGCTGATGGCTGCGGGCAGCGTGGCGTGGGCGGTGCTGAAATGAGCCTGATTAATAAAATGCTGCGGGACCTGGACGCGCGTGGCGGAGATGGCGCGCGGGGTGATGCGTCGTCGCAGGTGCGGCCGGTAAGCCATGGTGCCCGCGGAGGCCTGTCGCCGTTCGTGATTGGCGCCGGTGTCGTGGCTTTGCTGGTTTTGGGCGGCGGCGGATTCGCGGCCTGGAAATACTTACGGAGCCCCCCACAGCCTGGTTCAGTGCCGGCACCGGCTGTCGCGCGGGCGCCGCAGGTTGTTCCGGCACAAGCGGTCGTTCAGAAGAATGGCCCGGTGGCGCCTGCTGCTGGCGATGAGGGCCCAGCCGTTGTGGTGGGGGATATTCCGCCAGAAGTGCATCGTGCCGCAGGCGAGAAAATGGCGCGCGAGATGGAAGAGCGGAATGCGGCTGCGCGCCGCGCAGCGGGGGGAAGTGGCGCAAAGGCTGCAGGAAGCATGTCGGGACAAGAGCTGGCTGCATCGCCGCGCGACGCTGGCGATGGCGCTGGGCGATCAGGCAAACCGGCGCCGGAGCGGCGGGAGGTAGCGTCGAAGGATGGACTGGCCGGACGGCGGGACGGCGCAGCGACAAGCGGGTCTCGGGTGAGCCGCAGCATGACCGGTGAGGCGAAGCAGGGTCGGACGGCAGCTGGTTCCGCCGGGGTGGCTGCGGCCGGTACGGTGGCGGGCCCAGGCGCCAACAGCGCAGCCGGCGCGGAGGGCGGTCTCAGTCCGCAGCAGAAAGCGGAGAATGAATATCGCCGCGCACTGGCGAAACTGCAGGACGCGCGCGTCAGCGAGGCGCTGGCGGGGCTGGAACGGGCGCTTGAACTGAATCCTCGCCATGAGGCGGCCAGGCAAACCCTGGTCAGCCTGTTGATCGAAAGTGGCCGCAACGCGGAAGCGATCCATCACCTGGCCCTGGCGACCAGCCTGGATCCGCGCCAGGCCAGCATGGCGATGCTGCTGGCAAGGCTGCAGCTCGAAAACGGAGGGAATGCGCTGGAAACACTGCAACGCAGCCTGCCATATGCCGAATCCAATGCGGAATATCGTGCTGTCATGGCGGGCGTGCTGCAGCGGGCTGGCCGGCAAAAGGAGGCGGTCGAACATTACCAGGCAGCCGTGCGCCTGCAGCCGGCCAATGCGGTCTGGTGGATGGGATTGGGCATCTCGCTGCAGGCAGATAAGCGCAACGCTGAAGCAAAGGCCGCCTTCCAGCGAGCCGCTGAGAGCGGCCGCCTTTCGCCGGAACTGCAAAGCTTCGTTGAGCGCCGCTTGCAGCAGCTGAATTAGAGCGCGGCCTGTGCGCCCCAGATCTGCTTCATGCTGAAACGCAGGTCGGCCTGGTCTTCGGTGAGGGCCTCGAGGATGGCGCATTCCGGCTGGTCGGTGCGGCGATGAACCGACGCCGGCATGGCCTTGCCGGCCGCATCGCGCATGCAGTGCACTTCCAGTACGCCATCTCCGTTGTCCCGTCCCGTTACTACGCCCATTTCGCCGTTCGCCAGGCGCACCAGTACGCCGGGAGGGAATTTGCCTAGCTGGCGGTGGAATTGCTCCTGCAGGACCGGATCAGCCGGGTGCAAGGGATCGTGCAGGAGTTTTTCAAGCGCTTCGTCAGGCAGCATCGAGCAGCGGTAATTCCGCGCCGAGACGCGCGCACAATAGCGGTCCGCCAGGCTAAGCAGGCGCGCATTGTGCGTGATCTGCTCGCGCGTCATGCCGGCCGGGTAGCCGGAGCCGTCGTCATTTTCATGATGCATCAGGACGCAGGAAATCCATTCGTCGTCCTCGATGCCTGCATACTTCAGCATTTCCGCACTGTCTTCCGGGTGGCGGCGAACGATTGCCATTTCCTCGCTATTCAATGAGCCGGGCTTGCACTGGAAATTATCATGGTGGCGCAGCATGCCCACGTTCATGGTCAATGCCGCCGCCGTCAAAGAAATCACTTCATCGGAAGCCTTGCCCAGGCCGCGTGACACCAGGACCACCACGATGGCGGTTTCTATGCAATGGCGCACCGCGTAGGTGCCGGCGATCTGGTTCAGGAACAGGCAGGCCAGCGCAATTTCGGCATTCAGTTCAACGGCTCGCACCACTTCGCGCGCGATGTTGCGCAAATCGGCATCCGCATTGCGCTCGTTGCGCAAATCCCCCAGCAGCTTTTCCAGGCGCTTGTTGGCCAGGTTGAGTTCATGCAGCACGGAAGGCGGCGGTTCCAGCCGCGATCCACCTTCCATGCCTAAGTCCTGCAAGCTGCTGAGGTACTGGTTCATGATGGGTCCCCGTTCTTGTTACACGCGCGCCAGTCGCTCCAGTGCAAGCGCCAGCGTCTCGTCCTTCTTGGCAAAGCAGAAGCGCACAATGCCCGAATCCTTGGCGTTGCGGTAAAACGCCGATACCGGAATGGCTGCGACCTTGATTTCGCTGGTCAGCCATTCCGCGAAGTCCGATTCCGATTGCGACGAAATACGGTCATAGCGCACGCATTGGAAATAAGTGCCGTCTGACGGCAGCAGTTCGAAGCGGCTGCCTTCCAGCCCTTTTCGGAACAGGTCGCGCTTGCGCTGGTAAAAGGCGGGCAGCGCGGCATACGGCGCCGGATCGGCCATGTAGCTGGCGATGCCATGCTGCATCGGCGTATTCACAGAAAATACGTTGTACTGGTGAACCTTGCGGAATTCGAGCGACAGCATGGCCGGCGCAGCGACATAGCCGACTTTCCAGCCGGTGACGTGATAGGTCTTGCCGAAGCTGGAAACGACGAAGGAGCGCTCGGCCAGGTCCGGATAGCAGCACATGGATTCATGGCGCTGGCCGTCATAGACCATATGCTCGTAGACTTCGTCGGACAGGATCAGTATGTCGGTGTCGCGCACGATCGCGCGCAGCGCTGCCATGTCGGCTGCGCGCAGCACGCTGCCGGTTGGATTGTGCGGCGTATTGATGATGATCATGCGTGTGCGCGAGGTCACGGCAGCTTCCACGCGCGCCCATGGCACGCTGAAGCCGCCGTGCGGGGCAACTTCCATTTGCACCAGTACCGGCTCGCCGCCGGCAAGCTGGATGGCCGGCAAGTAGCTGTCGTAGGCCGGCTCGATAACGATCACCTCATCGCCGGGATGCACGCTGCACAGGATGGCCGTGGTCAGCGCCTCCGTCGCGCCAGGCGTGACGGTGATCTCCGTATTGACGTCGTAATGGTGGCCGTAGATACGGCCGATCTTGTCGACAATGGCCTGGCGCAGTTCGAGTGCACCAACGCCGGTGGGGTACTGGTTGTAACCTTCGCGCATGGCGACTGTGACCATGTCGACCAGCTTTGGATCGCAGGCGAAATCAGGGAAACCCTGGCCCAGGTTGACCGCGCCGTGCTGGCCGGCCAACGCCGACATGCGCGAAAAAATGGTGGTGCCGATATGGGGCAGGCGGGAAGTCAGTTGTTTCATCGTGCTTAAGAAAAGGACATTTTTTCCATTCTAGCGCAGGCGAATAAAACAAGTGTTGCCCTGAGGGTAAAACTAAAAAGTCAAGCTTCCAGGCTCCATTTTTCCGGCTGCATGACTTTGAACATACCGGCTTTTGCCAGCCGCTTGGCCAGCTTGAGCAGGGCTTTGTCCTTGGTGATCAGGATGTCGGCCTGGGCGTCGCGCGCCAGTTCCAGGAACTTCTGGTCGTCGCGGTCGGTGCAGACAGGCAGTCGCGCGCCGGATTCAGGCGGCTGTACCACCTTGATGTACTGGTCGAAGCGGGCCGCGCTTGCAGGGCGGGTGCTTTCGTCGAGCGGCAGGTGAGGGTAGTTCAGGACGAACAGGTACTCGGCCCGGCAGTCGGCACGCGTGATCGCTTCGACCGCGCCGCTTTCGATCGCCGCCAGCAGCGAAGCCCAGCGCGGATCCTGGAAAACGAACAGGTCGAGGCAGACATTGGTGTCGATGACGATGCGCTTCGGAGCATTTTGCGGTGGAACAGGTATCATGTCGGGGTTTTTCGTTTTGAATGTTGAATCTTATGCTGATTGTGCTGTCGCCTGCCAAAAGTCTTGACCTGGAAACTCCGCCAACCACCAAACTCGCAACGCAGCCTGCGTTCCTCGATCATTCGGAGCAGTTGATCGAGCGCCTGCGCGGCTTTTCGCCAAATGAACTGGGCGAGCTGATGGACCTGTCCGATGCCTTGTCGACGCTGAACGTGGCCCGCTATGCATCGTGGACCAAAGATACCAGCGAGGCGCGCCAGGCAGTCATGACCTTCAACGGCGACGTCTACGACGGACTCGATGCGCGCACCATGTCGGCGAAACAGCTCGACTACACCCAGTCGCGCATCCGCATCCTGTCCGGCCTGTACGGCATGCTGAAGCCTTTGGACCTGATCCACCCGCATCGCCTGGAAATGGGCACCCGCCTGCAAAACCCACGCGGCAAGAATCTCTACGAATTCTGGGGCGACATGATCACCGAGGCGCTGAACAAGGAAGGCTCGCCGGTGCTGGTCAATCTGGCTTCGGACGAGTATTTCAAGTCGGTCAAGCCGAAGAAGCTGGATATGCCGGTCATTACGCCAGTCTTCGAAGACTGGAAGGGCGGCAAATACAAGATCATCTCGTTCTTCGCCAAGCGCGCACGCGGCATGCTGGCGCGCTATGCGGCGGTGAACAACGTCACCGACCCGGTCAAGCTGAAGAAATTCGATGTGGATGGCTACAAATTCGAAGCCGACGCCTCGAACGATACTACCTGGGTATTCCGCCGCAAGATCGCAGCCTGACAAGGGCTTGGGGTCTGACCCTTTGGGTCGGACCCCGGTTTGCCGGTTTTACCAGATGTTATACCAGGCCTTCTTCTTGAGCCCGTCATCTGCCAGCATCTTGCTTTCAGGGAAGTTCTTGTCGAAGACGCGCTTGGTGTCATCGCGCAGGGTCGTGTTGCCCATCTTGTCGTAGCCGCGGTACATGATGGCCAGCGCTTCTTCGATGGACGGCGAGTCCGCGTAATCGGTCAGCACGCCCTGTGCACGGTTGATCGCTGCCAGGTAGGCGCCACGGCGGTAGTAATAACGCGCCACATAGACTTCATACTTGGCCATCGCATTGATCAGGTACTTCATGCGATCGATGGCGTCTGGCGTGTATTTGCTATCCGGAAACTTTTCGACCAGTGCCTTGAAGGCGGCGAAAGCTTCGCGGGTCGCTTTCGGGTCGCGTTCAGCCGGGTCCTGTTCGTAAAGGAAGTTCAGCAGGCCGATCGAATCGTTGAAATTGACCAGGCCGCGCAGGTAGTACATGTAGTCAACGTTCGGATGGTTCGGGTGCAGCTTGATGAAGCGCTCCACGGCTGCCAGCGCCTGGGCCTGGTCTTGTGCCTTATAGTGGGAATAAGCGATTTCCATCTGCGCCTGCTGCGCATAGGTACCGAACGGGTAGCTCGATTCGAGGCGCTCGAAGAGCTGGACGGCACGTTCATAGTTGCCGCTAGCCTGTTCATCCTTGGCCTCCGAGTATAATTTCGTTGCGGACCAGCCTCGAGTCTCGTCCGCACGTTCTGGTAACAGGCCACAAGCTGACAAACTAAACAGTACGACTGTTGCTGCAACTACCGATAATTTTTTTTGCATGTTGATGTGCAAGGAATCGTTAACCAAAATACTAAACTTGGCTGATTATAGCCGATGGGAATGCTGTGATATTGAAACCTGAGATGAATTCGGCAGAACAATTGCCTGATAACGATTTTGACGCCGATTTTGAAGGTGATTTAACGGCCGACCCCCTCGCGCCGATCGAACTTGAACTGAGTAAATCCGACTGCGGCGAGCGCCTGGACAAGGTCGTCGCACGCATGGTGCCCCAGTTTTCGCGCGGCCGCCTGCAATCCTGGATCGAAGAAGGCCATATTACCGTCGATGGCAAGCCGGCAAAAGTCCGCGCCACCGTGTATGGCGATGAGAAGATCGTGGTGATCCCCCAGCCGGCGCCGGAAGACGTGGCGTTCACCCCGGAAGACGTGCCGCTGGATATCGTTTTCGAAGACGACAACCTGCTGGTGATTAACAAGCCGGCTGGCCTGGTGGTCCATCCGGGCGCCGGCAACTGGTCCGGCACCATGCTGAACGGCCTGCTGTTCCGCTGGCCGCAGCTGGGCGGCGTGCCGCGTGCCGGCATCGTGCACCGCCTGGACAAGGATACCAGCGGCCTGATGGTGGTCGGCAAGGACCTGCCGACCCAGACCGACCTGGTGCGCCAGCTGCAGGCCCGCACCGTGAAACGCGTCTACTGGTGCATCGTGTGGGGCACGCCACGCCTGAGCGGCACAATCGACGCATCCATGGGCCGCGACCAGAAGGATCGCGTGAAGATGGCGGTTTCCACCAGCATGGGCTCCAAGCCTGCAATCACCCATTACCAGCGCCTGGCGGAAGGCACGCTGGACGGCCGCCCGGTCTCGCTGGTTCAGTGCCGCCTGGAGACGGGCCGCACCCACCAGATCCGCGTGCACATGGCGCATTTGGGCTTCTCGCTGATCGGCGACCAGGTGTACGGCAAGCAGCATATGGCCAGCGTATTCCCGCGCCAGGCGCTGCAGGCGCGCCGTCTGGGCCTGGTGCATCCGGTGACCGGCGAGCAGGTGGAGTGGCTGGTGCCGCTGGCGGATGACTTCAAGGAGCTGATGGAGCGCGCGGGCATCGAGGAGCCGGACGAGTCGGTCCTGTCGGCTGCCGCAGCGACGCATGGCGAGTACGAAGACTACGATATCTACGACGACGAATTCGACGACGAATAAATGCAGCAATCTTTCCAAGGGGTGCAATGGCTGGCAACTGACTGGCCCGGCGCACCCGCCAATATCGGTTTTGTCTGTACCACGCGGCGCGGAGGCATTAGCCCTGACCCTTATGGTCCGGGCCCGCAGGCTACGCCTTCTGCCGGCGGCGGCCTGAATCTCGGCGTTCACGTTGGCGACGATCCGTCCAACGTTGCGTTCAATCGCGCCATCCTGCGCGGGCGCTTGCCGACCGAACCTGCCTGGCTGTCGCAGGTCCACGGCACTGCCGTGGTGCGTGCTGACCGGCTCGGGCGTGGCGAAGTGCCGGAGGCCGATGCGAGCATCGCGGCCATGCCGGGGGCGGTATGTGCCATCCAGACTGCGGACTGCCTTCCAGTGCTGCTGACAAATCGGGCCGGAACGGTTGTTGGCGCAGCCCACGCTGGCTGGCGCAGCCTGGCCGGCGGCATCCTGGAGGCGACAGTGGACGCAATGCGCGCCGAAGCCGGCGAGGGCGAGATCATTGCCTTGCTCGGCCCGGCGATTGGCCCAAAGGAATTCGAGGTTGGGGAAGACGTCCTGGCGGCATTCCTGGCCGGCGCCGATGGCGCGGCGGTGGATGAAGCGTCGGTTCGCGCGGCCTTCGTTGCACGGCCGGGCATCCCGGGCAAGTACCTTGCGGACATCTATGCGCTGGCGCGGCTTGCGCTGCGCCGGGTGGGCGTGACGGACGTCAGCGGCGGCGATTTATGCACGGTCACCGACGCCAGCCGCTTTTATTCCTACCGCAGGGACAAGGTGACCGGAAGGCAGGCGAGTTTGATCTGGATCAAGGAGTAGGCGGTTCATTACGACGGGCGGCTTCGGCTGCCCGTTTGCGTTTGCGGCGTTTGCCGCCAGTTAGATAAAATAGTATTCCTAATGGCAACAAGCCGTAGAGCAGGAAAGTCATGATCCCGGCGACCACGGTTGGTTCCGTGAACGCCATCAGGATCGTGACGTAGAGCCAGGCAACAGCAACAATCAACATTTTTCTTCCAAAATTGTATTTTTAACGGACTCAAAAATGAACATGCCCGACCCGCAAGCTTTCGCAAACGCATGGATGGCGCAAATCAGCGATCCCAACCAATGGCAGACCTGGTTCAAGATGATGCCGGAAATGGATGCTGTTCCCGGCGCCGCCTTGCTGCGCGATGCAGGTGCAACCGTTCGCCCGGAGGCGATGGAGCAACTGCGAAACGAATACATGGGCGAGTTCGGTGCGCTGTGGCAAGAATTCCTGGCCGGTAAAGCGCCGTCCCTGAAGGACCGCCGCTTTTCGTCCGAAGCCTGGCAGGGCAATCCGGTGTCCGCGTTCAATGCGGCATCATACCTGCTAAACAGCAAATTCCTCATGCAAATGGCGGAAGCCGTTGACGCGAGCCCTCACCAGAAACAGAAAATCCGCTTTGCCGTGCAGCAGGTGGTCGATGCCATGTCACCGGCAAACTTCCTGGCTACGAACCCGGAAGCACACCAGAAACTGATCGAAACCAAGGGCGAAAGCCTGACCAAGGGCTTGGCCAACCTGCTGGGCGATATCCAGAAGGGGCATATTTCCCTGTCCGATGAAAAGGCGTTCGAAGTGGGCCGCAACCTGGCCACGACCGAAGGCCAGGTGGTGTACGAGAATGAGCTGTTCCAGCTGATCCAGTACACGCCGCTGACCAAGACCGTGCACGAGCGTCCGCTGCTGATGGTGCCGCCTTGCATCAACAAATACTACATCCTGGACCTGCAGCCGGAGAATTCGCTGGTGCGTTACGCGGTGGAGCAGGGCAATACCGTATTCCTGGTGTCGTGGCGCAATCCGGACCAGTCGCTGGCCAATACCACCTGGGACGACTACATCGAAAAGGGCGCGATCAATGCGATCAATATCGCCCGTGAGATCACCAAGCAGGACAAGCTGAACGTGCTGGGTTTCTGCGTCGGCGGCACCTTGCTGTCGACCGCGCTGGCCGTGCTGGCTGCGCGTGGCGAACAGCCGGCTGCCGGCATCACGCTGCTGACCACTTTCCTCGATTTCAGCGACACCGGCGTGCTGAACGTGTTCGTCGACGAGCCGCAGGTACAGCTGCGCGAGCAGACCCTGAAATCCGGCGGGCTGATGCCGGGGCGCGACCTGGCCAGCACTTTCTCCAGCCTGCGCCCGAACGACCTGGTGTGGAACTATGTCCAGTCCAACTACCTGAAGGGCAATGAGCCGCCTCCGTTCGACCTGCTGTACTGGAATTCCGATTCGACCAACCTGCCGGGCCCGATGTTCTGCTGGTACCTGCGCAACACCTACCTGGAAAACAGCCTGAAGGTGCCGGGCAAGCTGACGGTGGCGGGCGAGAAAGTCGACCTGTCGAAGATCCAGGCGCCAGCCTTCATCTACGCCTCGCGCGAAGACCACATCGTGCCTTGGAACTCGGCTTACCTGTCGACCCGGATCCTGAACAACAAGAACCCGGAGCTGAACAAGTTCATCCTGGGCGCTTCGGGCCACATTGCGGGCGTGATCAATCCGGCGGCCAAGAAGAAGCGCAGCTACTGGACCAATGACGCCCGCCCAACGTCGCACGAGGAGTGGTTGAAGGGCGCCGCAGAACATCCGGGAAGCTGGTGGGGCGAATGGTCGGAATTCCTGGCGGCACATGGCGGGAAGGACGTGAAGGCGCGTACCAAGCTGGGCAATACCAAATACGAACCAATCGAACCGGCACCTGGGCGATATGTAAAAGTTAAGGCTGATTGATTTTTGGTAACGTTAAGTTGCAATGCAATATTGTCGTGCCAAAAGCTTTTTTTTCGCCCTATAATGGGCTTGCAAATATTATCAACGGGACACAGCGATGAGTAGTGCAAAGAAAAGTACTGAACGTTTGATTAAGAAATACCCAAATCGCCGTCTTTACGATACCCAGACTAGTTCCTACATTACCCTGACGGACGTGAAACAGCTCGTGCTGGATGCCGAGGAATTTACCGTCGTTGACGCCAAGACGAATGACGACCTGACCCGCAGCATCCTGCTCCAGATTATCCTGGAAGAGGAAGCGAGCGGGGTTCCGATGTTCTCCACGGACGTTTTGGCACAAATCATCCGCTTCTATGGCCATGCAATGCAGGGCATGATGGGTTCTTACCTGGAAAAGAATATCCAGGCATTTACCGATATCCAGCGCAAATTCACCCAGGGCGCCGCAACTTTCGATGGCAAGACTTTCAGCCCCGAAATGTGGACCCAGTTCATGAATGTGCAAGCGCCCATCATGCAGGGAATGATGAATAACTACATCGACCAGTCGAAGAGCCTGTTCGTGCAAATGCAGGAGCAAATGCAGAACCAGAGCAAGAATATCTTCGGCAGCTTCCCGTTTGCTGCACCGCCAACAGATAAAAAGTAAGCAAAAGAGGCAGCAGAAAAAAGGGGACGTAACACATTTCGGCGAAGCCGAAATGTGTTACGTCCCCTTTTTTACGGCCCATTTTTGCTATAATGGTGGATTGCCCTGAATCATCATCAGCACTCTGCCATGCAATCCAAGCAAATCACCCGCATCACTCCCGCCGACGGCGCACCAGCTCCAAAAGTAGGTTTTGTTTCCCTCGGCTGCCCAAAGGCGCTGGTCGACTCCGAACAGATCCTGACCCAGCTTCGCGCTGAAGGCTATGAAACCGCCAAGTCGTACGACGGCGCCGACCTCGTGATCGTGAACACCTGCGGCTTCATCGACGCGGCAGTGCAGGAGTCGCTGGATGCCATCGGCGAAGCGCTGGCGGAAAACGGCAAGGTCATCGTGACCGGCTGCCTGGGCGCGAAGAAGGACAAGGACGGCGACGACATCATCCAGAAGGTGCATCCGAAGGTGCTGGCCGTCACCGGTCCGCATGCTGTGGGCGAGGTGATGGCCCAGGTGCATACTCACCTGCCTAAACCGCACGAGCCGTTCATTGACCTGCTGCCGCCGCAGGGCATCAAGCTGACCCCGAAGCACTACGCTTACCTGAAGATTTCCGAAGGCTGCAACCACCGCTGCTCGTTCTGCATCATTCCTTCGATGCGCGGCGACCTGGTGTCGCGCCCGATCGCTGAATTGATGCTGGAAGCCGAGAACCTGTTCAAGGCCGGCGTGAAGGAACTGCTGGTGATTTCGCAGGATACCTCCGCTTACGGCGTGGACGTGAAGTTCCGTTCCGGCTTCTGGAATGGCCGTCCGGTGAAAACCCATATGACCCAGCTGACCCAGGCCCTGGGCGAACTGGCCAAGCAGTACGGCGCATGGGTGCGCCTGCACTATGTTTACCCTTACCCGCACGTCGATGAAATCATCCCGATGATGGGCGACGGCCATATCCTGCCTTACCTTGACATCCCGATGCAACACGCGCACCCGGAAGTGCTGAAGCGCATGAAGCGTCCGGCGTCCGGCGAGAAGAACCTGGAGCGCATCCTGAAATGGCGCGAGATGAATCCTGAGCTGGTGATTCGTTCGACCTTCATCGCTGGCTTCCCTGGCGAGACCGAGGCGGAGTTCGAGTACCTGCTGGACTTCCTGAAGGAAGCGCAGATTGACCGCCTGGGCTGCTTCGCTTATTCGCCGGTGGAGGGTGCTACCGCCAATGAGCTGCCGAATCCGGTGCCGGACGAAGTGCGCGAAGAGCGCCGTGGCCGCGTGATGCTGCTGCAGGAGGAAATTTCGCGCAATCGCCTGAAGGCCAAGGTTGGCAAGACCGTGAAGGTGCTGATCGATGAGCTGACGCCTAGCGGTGCGATTGGCCGTTCGGCTGCGGATGCGCCGGAGATTGATGGCGTCGTGCATGTGAAGCGTCCGTTTGATCCGAAGAAGAAGCTGGCGGTGGGCCAGTTCTATGATGTGGAGATCACCACTGCCGATGCGCACGACTTGTGGGGCGAGGCTCAGTAAAAACCGGTAAACCAAGGTCTGACCCGCAGGGTCAGACCCTGTCTGCTCAGCGGCCGCGGGCGCACATCCGAGCCCCGGGTCGGCTGAGCTAAGAGTGTCAGACCCTTGGGTCTGACACTGGTTTACCGGTTTTGGCTAGAATAGGTGCCATGACCTCCAAAAAGCACCTCCAAACCCAAATCATCCACACGGACTACGTGCCGCCAGAGGGCTTCGCCGCCTTCCCCAGCGCGATCCACCACGCGTCCACCGTCCTGTTCAAGAACGTCGCCGCCATGCGCTCGGGCGACTGGAAAGAGAAGAACGCCTACACCTACGGCCTGCACGGCACGCCCACAACCTTCACCCTCGAGGCCCGCCTGGCCGAGATCGAAGGCGGCAAGCACTGCCTGCTAGCCCCGAGCGGCCTGGCCGCCATCGCCATGTGCGACTTCGCCTTGCTGCGCGCCGGCGACGATGTCCTGCTGCCCGACAACGTCTACAGTCCCAACCGCGACCTGGGCCGCTGGCTGACCGCCGATTTCGGCATCACCGCTCGCCTGTACGATCCAATGATCGGCGCCGGCATCGCAGAACTGATCCAGCCGAACACGAAACTGATCTGGACCGAAGCTCCCGGCTCGGTATCGATGGAAGTGCCTGACCTGCGCGCCATCTGCGATGCTGCGAAGCAGAAGGGCGTACTGGTCGCACTCGACAACACCTGGTCCGCCGGCCTTGCCTTGCGTGGGTTCGACCTCGGCGTCGACATCGTGATGCAAGCCCTGACCAAATACCAGTCCGGCGGCTCTGATGTGCTGATGGGCGCCCTGGTCACGCGCGATCCGATGTTGCACGAGCGCCTCAGCATGGCCCATATGCGCCTGGGCATGGGCGTCAGCGCGGACGATACGTACCTGGTGCTGCGCAACCTGCCTACGCTGAAGATCCGCTTCGAAACCCATGACGCCTCCGCCCGCAAGGTGGCGAGCTGGCTGAAAGCCCGCCCGGAAATCCGCAAAGTCCTGCATCCCGCCTTCGAAGACTGCCCTGGTCACGACAACTGGACGCGCGACTTCACTGGCGCCGGCGGCCTTTTCTCCGTGCTGTTCGATGAGAAATACACCGAGGAGCAAACTGACCGCTTCGTCGACTCGCTCGAACTGTTCGGCATCGGCTATAGCTGGGGTGGTGCGCACAGCCTGTGCATTCCCTACCGCATCCAGGCCATGCGCAAGAACTGGAAAGAAAAGGGCACCCTGGTCCGCTTTAACATCGGCCTCGAAGATCCAGACGACTTGATCGCCGACATCCAGCGCGCGTTGGCAACCATGTAGCTAGTTAGCTATCTATGCGATTGATCAATACTATGGCGTGCGCGTATTGATCGATGCTCTCTACTTGCTTACATTGGTCGGACATTAAGCAGGGGAGACCGTCATGCAAATTCTCAAGATTGCAGCAGGCGCCGTGCTGTGTGGCGCTACTTGTTTGATTTCTGCGGCGCCGCCAACCAGTTACATGCCCGTGGTGGCGAAGGAAGATTTCCAGACGACGTTTGAACGAATGAAGGCGGCGCGGGCTGGATTGCTGCGCGAGCAGGCGGCCTTCCTGGAAAGCCGGTATGACCTGGCGAACCGGCCTGCGAATGGCGTCACCATGTTCCGGGGCAAGCCAGTGCAGGAAGGCATACGGGTCAAACTGCCACGTGGCACCACTTGGGACAAGCTGGGCGCAATGAGCCCGGAGGAAATCCGCGATAAGGGCCTGTACCCGCAAGGTTTCCTGCCGCTGCCGCATCCGAATCATCCGGAAGGTGGCATGCTCTTCCCGCAGTTCCATATCGACGAAATCAAGAAGCAGGAACAGCGCGACCTGAATCGCTTCGACCTGGCTTTCGACTTCCCCGATCACCTGCTGCCTGAATTCCCGGCGCCGATGTTCCTGACTACGCGTCCGGACCTGGGCGACGTATCGAAGGGGAAGCTGCTGACCATCGACAATTTCCACCAGATGTTCAACGGGATCCTCAATCCCAAGCAGCTGGAAGGCCTGCGCCTGTTGCTGACGCCATTCCCACAGCAGCAATTCAACCAGACAGAGGATCGGCGCTCGGAACGCCCAAGCCGCGGCGTGACTTGCTTCGACTGTCATGCGAACGGCCACACCAACGCATCAACCCACCTGGCCGGCGATGCGCGGCCGCAGGCGTTCCGACACCGGATCGATACTCCATCGCTGCGAGGCGTGAACCTGCAACGGCTGTTCGGCTCACAGCGCGCATTGAAATCGGTGGAGGACTTCACTGAATTCGAACAGCGTGCGGCTTACTTTGATGGCGACCCCGTGATCGCCACCAAGAAGGGCGTGAATGTCCTTGAGCGCGGAAGCCAGGTGCATTTCATGGCCGAATTCCAGGAGCTGCTGGACTTTCCCCCGGCACCCAAGCTTGGCGTGACTGGCAAGCTCGATCCCCGCAAGGCCAATGAGCAGGAGTTGCGCGGGCAAGCGCTGTTCTTCGGCAAAGCGCAATGCGCAACGTGCCACATGCCGCCGCACTACAGCGACAACATGATGCACAACCTGCATACGGAACGCTTCTTCAAGCCGCACGAAGTGAAGGGCGCGATGATGGTGGGCGACGGCCCGATCAAGACGTTCCCGCTAAGGGGCATCAAGGAATCGCCGCCTTACCTGCACGATGGGCGGCTGCTGACGCTCGAGGATACGGTGGAATTCTTCAACCTTATCCTCGAGACGAAAATGACAGCGGCAGAGAAGGCCGACCTGGTGGCCTTCCTGCGTACCTTATGAGTTGCCGACCGGGGCGTTGTTGTTGAGGGCAGTGATGCCCCGGATCAGGCGATAAATCTTCCACAGCCAGGCGCCGACCCAAACCATCCACGCAAGCGGAATTCCGAGCAAGGTGATGAAAAGCGCCCAGCCTACCGCGATCCACACCAGGTACCACCAGAACGAGCGGATCATCCAGCCGTGGTGGCTGTGGACGAAGGTGCCGGCGCTGTCGTCGCGCTTGACGTAATTCAGGATCAGCGGGATGAAGGAAGCCGCGCCGAGCGTAAAGAAGATGCTCAGGCCGTGGCCCAGGTAAAGCCAGAAGGCCCAGTCTTTTGCGGATCGGGTCTGGTTGTCGAAGACGAGTTCTTGCGCCATGTTCGCTCCTTACAGTTTGCGTCCGTCGTAATGCTGGACCGCGTATGAGTCCAGCTCAATGTCTTCCAGCACGCGGGCATTGACCGCTGCCATGAAGCCGCCACCGGGCGCAATTCCTTCGCCATAGGTGTGGATGCCGCACTTCGGGCAGAAGCGGTGCTTGATCACGTGTTTGTTGAATTCGTAGCTTGCCTGGTCTTCTTCGGGCGTCAGCAGCTTCAGGCTGGTGCGCGGAATGAACCACATCAATGCGCCTTTGCGCTGGCAGATCGAGCAGTTGCAGGCTACCAGCCCTTCGATAGCGCCTTCTGCTTCGAATCTCACATTGCCGCAATGGCAGCTTCCCTTGTACAGCATTTTTCGCCTCCGGTTAGAATGATTAGCTTGGAGCTAATGATAATGTAATTGCAAGAGGAGTGGGCGAAATGGCGGGTCCGTTGCATGGAATTAAGGTTATCGAAATTGGGACGCTGATCGCGGCGCCGTTTGCGGCGCGGCTGATGGCGGAGTTCGGGGCGGAAGTGATCAAGATCGAGGCGCCGGGTGAGGGCGATCCGATCCGCAAATGGCGCAAGCTGCACAAGGGGACCTCACTGTGGTGGTACCTGCAGTCGCGTAACAAGAAGTCCATCTCCATCAACCTGAAGGCGCCGGAAGGCATCGCGCTAGTCAAGCAATTGTGCGCTGACGCTGATGTGCTGATCGAGAACATGAAGCCGGGCGCACTGGAAAAGCTGGGCCTGGGCTGGGATTTGCTGCATGCGCTGAATCCCAAGCTGACCATGGTGCGGATCTCCGGCTATGGACAGACCGGCCCTTACAAGGACCGACCTGGCTTCGGCGCCATTGGCGAGGCGATGGGCGGGATCCGCTACACGACGGGCGAGGCGGGCGGCGTACCGGCACGCGTGGGCGTGAGCCTTGGCGACTCGCTGGCATCCTTGCACGCTGTGATGGGCGCGCTGATGTCGGTGCTGCGCGTGAAGATGGGCAACGGCGACGGCCAGGTGGTCGACGTGTCGCTGGTCGAGAGCGTGTTCAACCTGATGGAATCGCTGGTGCCGGAGTATGACTTGCTCGGCCATGTACGCGAGCGTAGCGGCGGCGCATTGCCGGGCATCGCACCTTCCAATACCTACCCGACTCGTGACGGCTCGTACGTGGTCATCGCCGGTAATAGCAACCCGATCTACAAGCGCCTGATGCACGCAATTGGCCGCGCCGACATGGCGGAAGACCCGCAATTCGCGCAAAACGATGGCCGCGCGGCGCAGGAAAAGCTGATCGATGCTGCGATTGCCGGCTGGACTTCTGCGCATACGATTGACGAAGTGCTGGAAGTGCTGGAACGCGCCGAAGTGCCGGCGGGCCGGATCTATTCGGTCAAGGATATCATCGCCGACCCGCACTACCAGGCGCGCGACATGCTGCTGGATACCGAGCTGCCGGATGGCGTGCATGTGAAAATGCCGGGCATTGTGCCCAAGCTGTCTGAAACGCCGGGCGAAGTACGCTGGCAAGGCCCGACGCTTGGCGAACATACTGACAGCGTGTTATCCGGCTTGGGCGTTGCACCAGTCGAAATCGCTGCGATGCGTGAAAGGGGTGTTGTCGCTTGATGAAGCCACTCCTAGTCTTTGCATTCCTGTTGTCCAGTCTTGTCGTGAGTGGTACCGCATTCGCTCACGCAGACCGCATTCTTCCGATCGGATTCGATGGCGTGATGGCAGATGTCCCAGCCCAATATGGTCCGGCCAGTTTGAAGGTCAGCTTTGCTCGATCAATGAGCGGGTCTCCGCCAATTACTTCATTGGTCCTGAACTTGGGGCGGAAGCGGATCAAACTACCGGCATGCATCACGGGCTTACTACGTTCAAGGAAAATCGAGGAGGTGGTTGCGACCGGGTCGTGGTACCACGAGGAGTCCACCCTCCCGTACTATCTAAGCCTGACGTTTTTTGACCCAGGGTATTCGGAAAGTCGGTGGGCAAATTCCGGAGTCCAGCTACTCTTCAACCTGCGAACTGGAAAAATACTTGCAGTTGACTCACTTGTCGCGGGCGACAACGGTCGTTCAATCAAAAATGTTCCGGTGGAGCTCAAGTCTCGTTGCGCGACAGAGGTATCAGTGGAGTTTAATTCGTCATGAGTGCCCGGCTAACCCTGAAGTTTGGATAGATCAGTTCTAATGTCCTTAAAATTAAGTTTCGAAGACCTGCAGACTTCACATCTCGATGAACTGGCAACTGTACTGCTTCATCCAGCCGTATATCAGCACATCGAGGAGGAACCGCCAAGCCTTTTCGAGTTCAAGCTCGGGTTGGAGCGCGCAATTGCGGCGCCGGGGCCGGCTGTTACGGGCGAGACGTGGCTCAACTATCTTGTTCGCGATGCGACAGGGGCGATGCTCGGGCGCCTTGAGGCTACGCTCCATCATCAATTAGCGGAAGTCGCTTTCCTGTTCGGTCCTCAAGTTTGGGGGCGCGGCTTTGCTACCGCCGGCCTGTCATGGCTTCACGAAGAGTTGGCGCGAAACCATGCAGTCACGCAATTCTGGGCAACGACGACGCATGACAATCGGCGTTCGCAGGCGCTGTTACGGCGTTGCGGTTACCTTGAGGCGGAGCTGCCGGCGTGTCCGCTTTATAGCTATGAACCAGGCGACCTCATTCTTCGACGAAGCTCGAATTAGTAAGCCTCGCGCGATGGCTTACCTTGCGAATAACAGCTAACTTGGAGTCCACTTCCATGGGAAATCAGCGAGAAATCAGGCAAACGTCACCGCGAAGCGGGCTTGGTGCACTCTTGTGCGTGCGTGTGGGGCGAGGTGCAGATGTAAAGCGTTTGATCGACGACTGGAACCAGGCGGCGAGGTTCTATACATACTTTTTTCCGGCCGGGGAACCGTTCGAAATGCTGAACATGGACTTCGCTTGCAGTATTCGCCAGGATGCACCTGACCGCGATTACTTAGTTGTTCAGAGTGGCGGAAAAATGTACTGCGGCTATGAGAACTTCGTGACTCAAATCCGCATGCTGGCTCCGATGCTTGAGGATGCACAGTTCTTCGTCGCTGACGAGGAAGACTACATTGACGAGTTCCTGGTCGTTGATGGTGAATTGCGTTACGAACGCGTGCACCAGGGATCTTCTCCGTATCTCGAGGAATATCTCTCTTCGCGGCGAATACCTGCAATCCTGTCGGAAGATCTTGCTGGGTACAAATGGGAGCTCAGTACGGTTGGCCAGTCGGGAGGTGCAGTCTACCGGCTTCATGGCAAGCAGGGTGTTCCCGATTTGTTTTTGAAGTATGGTAAAGGTTTGCTTGCCGACGATGTAACGGATGAAATGGTAAGGCTGCGCTGGCTGGGAACACATGTGCCCATGCCAGGGATCGTGCATTTCGTACGGACTACCAACGAGGCATGGTTGCTGATGACGGCGGTGCCAGGGAATACTGCTTACCAGACGATGGCGTCATCCGCGGATCTCCGAATCGCTGTCGTGGACGCCATTGCGTTGTTCCTGCGCCGGATACATGCAATTCCAATCGGCGAATGTCCTTACTCTAGCAATCATGAACATCGCCTGCTTCGTGCACGAGCACGTATCGACGCGGATTTGGTGGATGAAGACGATTTTGATGATGATCGCGAGGGCTGGACTGCCGAACAAGTCTGGGATGCAATGCAAGGGCTGCTGCCCCTGGCGGCGGATCCGGTGGTCACCCATGGCGATTATTCGCTGGATAATCTACTTATCCATGATGGAGAAGTCGCGGGGTGTATTGATGCCGGGCGAGTTGGTATCGCTGATCGATATCAAGATCTGGCGATAGCCTGGAATTGCCTCAGCGAGTTTGGTGCATCCCTTCAGGAGCGATTCCTGGTGAAGTACGGTGTCCATGAACCGGACCGAAGAAAATTACAGTTCTATCTGACGTTGGATGAACTTTTCTAAACGAACCAGTGAAATGATCAACCCGGCGCCAGACTCGGCAATTTGCCGGGGGGCTGGCATTGGGAAGACTGAAGTGGCAAATTTGGGGGCAGGTCTGGCGACGACAAAATGGCGGATTGCCAGACCTGACCCCGACTCTTAATGCGCTAGCAGGTTGAGGATGCCATCCAGGCCGACGAAGTTGAGTGCGACGTTGGCTTGTTCGCGCACCACGGGCTTGGCGCGGAAGGCGACCGATAGGCCGGAGATGCCCATCATCTTCAGGTCGTTGGCGCCGTCGCCCATCACGATGGCTTGCTCCGGCAGGATGCCGATGGCTGCGCACACGTGCTCCACGGTGTTGCGCTTGACGGTGGCGTCGACGATCTCGCCGATCACTTTGCCGGTCAGCTTGCCGCCGACGATTTCCAGCTCGTTGGCGCGGGTGAAGTCGAGGCCGAGGCGGGGTTTCAGGCGTTCGGTGAAGAAGGTGAAGCCGCCGGATACCAGCAGGGTTTTCAGGCCGGCTGCCTGCACTGCCTTCAGCATGTCCTCGGCGCCCATCGACAGGCGCAGGCGTTCTTCGTAGACGCGTTCAAGTGCGGAGGCGTCGAGGCCTTCCAGCAGCGCCACGCGGCGGCGCAGGCTTTCGGAGAAATCGAGCTCGCCGCGCATGGCTGCTTCGGTGATCTCGGCCACTTGCGGCTTCAGGCCCTGCATGTCGGCGATTTCATCGATGCATTCGATGGTGATCAGGGTCGAATCCATATCCATCGCCACCAGCTTGAATTCGTCCAGGCGGCGAACGCCCATCATGTAGGTGGCGTCGAGCTGGGCGGCCTGGGCTGCGATCTCGATGGTCTGGCGCAGGGCCGGCGTAAAGCTGATGCCTTCGCAGCGCACGGCGTTGTCGGATACGGTCACCACATTCTTCGGCGCGGTCAGGGCGGCAATGCGCTGCAGGCGGGCGGCGCAGTCGCCGACGCCTTGCAGCACAAGGTTCATGGTCATGTCGTTGTTCATGTCAGTTGTTTGATGGCGGTCTTGATCTGGTTCACGCGGGCCGCCAGGTCGGGCATATTCGCTGTGATCTTGAGCTTGTCCTGTCCGTTCAGCTTGATGTGGCGCTGGTTCTGGATCAGGTGGATGATGCGCATCGGGTCGATCGGCGGCTTGGGCATGAACTGCAGGTTCACCGCTTCCGTGTGGGCATCGATCTTGACGATGCCGACGGTCTTGGCGGCGATGCGCAGGCGGTGGGTTTCCACCAGGGCCTTGGCGGAATCGGGCAGTTTGCCGAAGCGGTCGATCAGCTCCTCTTGCAGGTCGTCGATTGCGTTCTGGGTTTCGCAATTGGCCAGGCGTTTGTAGATCGACAGGCGTTCGTGCACGTCGCCGCAGAAGTCCGCTGGTAGCAGGGCCGGCGTGTGCAGGTTGATTTCGGTGGTGGTGGCCAGCGGCGCCGCAAGGTCGGGTTCCTTGCCGGCTTTTAGCGCACGTACGGCTTCGTTCAGCATGTCGGTGTAGAGCTGGAAGCCGACTTCCAGCATTTCGCCGGACTGGTTTTCGCCCAGCACTTCGCCGGCGCCGCGGATCTCCAGGTCGTGCATCGCGAGGTAGAAGCCGGAGCCCAGTTCTTCCATCTGCTGGATGGCGTCCAGGCGGCGCTGGGCCTGTTTGGTCAGGCCCTGCACGTCGGTCACCAGCAGGTAGGCGTATGCCTGGTGGTGAGAACGGCCGACGCGGCCGCGCAGCTGGTGCAGCTGCGCCAGGCCGAACTTGTCGGCGCGGTGCATGATGATGGTGTTCGCGGTCGGCACGTCGATACCGGTTTCGATAATCGTGGTGCACAGCAGGATGTTGTAGCGCTGCGCCACGAAGTCGCGCATCACTTTTTCCAGGTCGCGTTCGTGCATCTGGCCGTGGGCGACGGCGATGCGCGCTTCCGGCAGCATTTCGGTCAGCTTGGCCAGGCGGTTCTGGATGGTCTCGACTTCGTTGTGCAGGAAGTAGACCTGGCCGCCGCGCTTCAGTTCACGCAGCACGGCTTCGCAGATGATCGAGTCGTTTTCGCTGCGCACGAAGGTCTTGATGGCCAGTCGCTTTTGCGGCGCGGTGGCGATCACGGAGAAGTCGCGCAGGCCTTCCAGCGCCATGCCGAGGGTACGCGGGATTGGCGTTGCGGTCAGGGTCAGCACGTCGACTTCGGCGCGCAGGGACTTCAGCGCTTCCTTCTGGCGCACGCCGAAACGGTGTTCTTCGTCGATGATGACCAGGCCGAGGCGGTCGAACTTGACGTCGTCCGACAGCAGCTTGTGGGTGCCGATTACGATGTCGAGCGTGCCGTCCTGCATGCCCTTGATGGCGTTGGCGATTTCCTTGCCGGTACGGAAGCGCGACATTTCGGCGATGCGCACCGGCCAGTCGGCGAAGCGGTCGGCAAAGGTCTGGGCGTGCTGTTCGGCCAGCAGGGTGGTCGGCGCGAGCAGTGCGACCTGCTTGCCGCCCATGACGGCGATGAAGGCTGCGCGCAGGGCGACTTCGGTCTTGCCGAAGCCGACGTCGCCGCACACCAGGCGGTCCATCGGCTTGCCGGAGGTCATATCCTTGATCACGTTGCCGATAGCGGCTGCCTGGTCCGGCGTTTCGTCGAAGCCAAAGCTGTCGGCGAAGCGTTCGTAGTCGTGCGAGGAGTATTCGAACGAGTGGCCCTGGCGCGCGGCGCGGCGGGCGTACAGGTTGAGCAATTCGGCGGCAGTGTCGCGTACTTGTTCGGCGGCTTTGCGCTTGGCTTTGTCCCATTGGCCGGAGCCAAGGGTGTGCAGCGGTGCGTCGTCCGGCGAGGCGCCGGAGTAGCGCGAGATTACGTGCAGCTGCGACACCGGCACGTACAGCTTGCTTTCCTTGGCGTATTCCAGGTGCAGGAATTCGGTCTCGCCTTCTCCCAGGTCCATGCTGACCAGGCCCATATAGCGGCCGATGCCGTGGTTGATATGCACCACCGGGTCGCCGATCTTGAGCTCGGACAGGTCGCGCACCATCGATTCGACTTGCGTGACGGCTTCCTGCTTCTTGCGGCCGGCGCGGCGGCCGCTGCCGGCATACAGCTCGGTTTCTGTGATAAAGGCGATGCCGTCGTCCAGTTCGAAGCCGGCGTGCAGGGGCGAGACGCCAAGCACCAGCTTGGCGTCGCTGGCCAGGAAGCCGTCGAAGCCTTCGACCAGGGCTGGCGACAGGTCGAACTCGGCGAAGTACTGCTGCAGCGTTTCGCGGCGGCCGTTGGTTTCGGCGCAGATCATCACCCGGCGGCCGGACTGCATCAGGTAGGCGCGCAGGTTGGTCAGCGGGTCGTCCAGGTGGCGGTTGACCGCGATATTCGGGATCGGCGCCGACAGTTCGGACGACGGCAGCGACATGTCGCGCGAGATGGCGATGCGCGGATGCGGCTTGGCCAGCACGAAGAACTGTTCGTCGCCGAGGAAAATGTCCTGCGGCGGCAGGATCGGGCGCTCGCGATCGGCTTTCAGGAACTTGTAGCGCGATTCGGTGTCGGCCCAGAAGCGCTTGATGGCGGCGTCGATGTCGCCAACCATGGCCACGCTGGCCTCTGCCGGCAGGTAGTCGAAGAAGGTTGCGGTTTCGTCGAAGAACAGCGGCAGGTAGTATTCGATGCCGGCCGAGGCGATGCCGCTGCTGATGTCCTTGTAGACCACGGCGCGCGACGGGTCGCCTTCAAATGTTTCGCGCCAGCGGCTGCGGAACGCGGTGCGCGAAGCTTCATCCATCGGGAATTCGCGGCCTGGCAGCAGGCGTACTTCCTTGACCGGGTACAGCGAGCGCTGGGTGTCGGCATCGAAGGTGCGGATGGTTTCGATGGTATCGCCGAACAGGTCCAGGCGATACGGCAGGGCGGAACCCATCGGGAACAGGTCGATCAGGCCGCCGCGCACGGAGTATTCGCCGGGCGACATGACCTGGCTCACGTGGGTGTAGCCGGCCAGGGTCAGTTGCGACTTCAGCTTGGCCTCGTCCAGCGACTCGCCCTGCTTGAAGAAGAAGGTGTAGGCAGCCAGGAAAGAGGGCGGCGCCATGCGCACCAGCGCAGTCGTGGCCGGGATGATGGCGACGTCGCACTGGCCGGTCTGGATCTCATGCAGGGTCGCGAGGCGCTCGGACACCAGGTCCTGGTGCGGCGAGAAGGCGTCGTAAGGCAGGGTTTCCCAGTCCGGCAGCAGGTGGCAGCGCAGGCCACCGTTGGCGAACCACGGGATTTCGGCCAGCAGGCGCTGGCCATCGCTGGCCTGGGCTACGACCACGGCCAGCATCTGGCCGCGCGCTTTCAATTCGAGTGCCGTTTGCGCCAGCGCGTAGGCGTCACCGGAGCCGAACAGGTTGGGCAACGCGAAGCGGTTGCCCGGCTTGGGGAGTGCTTTTTTGAAGTCGAAAGGCATGCAAACGTGGCGCTAACTGGAAGACACTAATATGCTGGCCCCACATTATAGTGCAAGCACCTATTCGTAGGCGCCCAAGCGTTTTTGCTCAAATGATGTAAAAAGACTATCGCGCAGCTGCTGGATCGCGGCCTGGTTGCCGGCCAAACCGGCACTTGCCGAACGGTAGGCGGCGATCCGGCGCAACCAGTCGGCCTGTTCCCGGTCGAGCTGGGCCAGCCGGCCGGCGGCTTGCGGGTCGAATGCCGCTGCCCGCAGGCGGAACAGCTCATCTTCGCCGGCGCCGCCTTTGCGGGCTGTTTCCACCTGTTGTTCGATGTTTAATATGCGCTGCGGGGCCGTGCGTTCTTCCTGCAAGGCCGGTGGCAGCTTGCGGTCTAGGTCGGCCATGCGCTGCAGGCGCTGGGCTGGCGACAGGGTCTTGTCGTCCACCACTTCCAGGCGCGCGATGGCATCCTGGTCGCGCGCGTCGGTGTCGCCGAACAGGCCTGCGGCTTCGGCTGGACTGAAATGGCGTTTGCGCAGTTCCTGCATGGCCAGCAGGCGGTTGCGGGCTGCGGCGGCGAACGAAGCGCCGGAGGCGGGCGCGCCCTGGCCGCGCTCGGCCTCGGCCAGGGCGCGTTTGTAGGCCAGGTACTGGCCCAGGAGCCGCTTGGCTTCTGCGGCGGCGGCGGGCGCCAGCCGCTGCTCCAGTTCCCGCTCAATGCCGGAACGGATGGCGGGCAAATCGGCTTCGCCCAATGCCGACAGGTAGTAGTCGAACAGGTGGCGCAATTCCGCATCGACCTTCAATGCGGCGCCGGCGGCGGTATCCGGCAGGCCGTCGGGCCGGGTGCCGGCCATCGAGGGCACGAAGGGCGGCGGCGTCGAGGCGGCCGCCGTCGGCGCCGGCAGCGGGCCAGGTGCGGTGGCCTGCAGCGGTGGTGGTATGCCGAAGCCGTTCGCCCATAGCGCGAGCGCGCCGGCTAGCGCCAGGGCGCAGGTCGCCAGACACGCCCGCACCCGGGCGCTCACAGGCCCATTCCCTGCAGGCGGTTGGCGTGCTGACGGAACAGCGTCACCGGGCTGGTTTCGAACAGGTGGGTAATGCCGACCATCTGGTTGACTTCATCGAGGTGGTTCATCCAGTAGTCGTCGCGGATCACGCGTCCAAGGTGGGAGGAGCAACTGGCGACCAGGCCGTCGTTCTTCGCGCCCCCGAAGGCGATCGAAGTGACAGCAAGGAAGGGATCTGCGGGGTCAAAGATGTTGGTGTAGGGCGTAGCACCGCTCCAGGAGAAATAGTACACACCGTTGGCTTGATGCGCGCCTTCGCCGCACGCGGTCGACGGCAGGCCGGCTGGATGGCGTGCGTTGAAAGTCGCGGTGCCGGCGGTGCTGAGCGAATGGGCTGCTGCATAAGCATCCTGCGGCAGCGACGAACTTCCGGAGATCAGGCCAAGCAAGCCGCCCAGTGCGTTGCCTACGCTATAGACCAGGTCCGGCGCGGCGCCGACCAGCAGGTCCGCCACCCTGGAGCCCTTATTTACCCCGCCAATGCTGGTCACCGAGGCCACCAGGTCCGGGCGCACCGAGGCGACATAGCGCGAGGTCGGGCCGCCGTGGCTATGTCCTATCAGGTTGACTTTTTCGGCACCGGTTGCGGCAAGTATCTGGCGCACCTGGAGCAGGAGCTGCTCGCCGCGCACTTCGGTGCCGTTGGCCGCGGAAACCGATGTCACATAGACTTGCGCCCCGCCGCTGCGCAGCGCGCCTGGTATGCCGTAGAAGTATTCGAGTGGACCGAGGCTGTCAAAGCCAAACAGGCCGTGGACGAGGACGATGGGGTAACGGGTTTGCGTGTAGCCGGTTGCGGATGCGGGAAGTGCGGTGATGGCGATGAACAGGACCGAAAGCAGCTGCCAGACGAACTTCTTCATAAAGCCTCCTGTGCTGATTGGTTGTGGGAGAGTCCAATCTAGCACCGGCGATGCGTGGCGCGACAAGATTGCTGAATTAGCACGGTGGGTTCCTTCAGTGCCAAATCACTTTGTTGCATGGATGGCGCGCAGCGGCACGATTCCGTTGACGCACGGGAACTAAAGCCCGATATTCATTCGAAGGAGCACAATCTCACCAACTATCACCAAACAAATAAAGTTGCATCGCAAGAAAGGGTGACGTCATGTTCAAGAACCTCCTGATCAAATGGAAGCTGGCCGTGCTGGTGGCGGTGATGATGCTGGCACTGGCGGCGCTCGGCGTTTCCGGCTACCGCGGCATTGCCAGCGTGGGCGAGTCGGTCAACGAAATTGGCGTGGTGCGGCTGCCTTCCATTTATGGCCTGCTGGTCCTGAGCGAAGGCCAGACGGCTGTCGACAAGGCGACGCTGCAGACTGCCATTTACGAGAACGACTACGAGGCACAGGCCAAATTCGCCGACGTGGCGAAAGCACGCGATGCGGCATGGGCGAAAGCGACGGCTGGTTGGAAGAAGTATGAGCCTTTGCCGCAAACAGCCGAAGAGGCGGTGATGTGGAAGCAGTTTGTCGCTGAATGGGAAGCCTGGAAGGCCGCCGATGCGAAGCTTGGCGGAACCGTTGCTGCACTGGCCAGCAACAAGGACGAGGCGAAGCAGAAGGAGTTGTTTGTCCAGTTTTACCAGCAGTACAAAGCCTCGGGCCCATTATTCTCCAAGGCGGAACAAAGCCTGAACAAGATCATTGATCTGAATGACGGCATTGCGACCGATTCCATCAAGTCGGGGACCGAGGCTGCCGTCTCGGCTGAGCGCGCGATGGTGATCACGGCCGTGGTGGCAATGGTGCTGGCAATTGCAATCGCCTGGTATATCACGCTGGCGATCACGGGGCCGATCGAATCGGCCGTGAAAGTGGCGCAGACGGTGGCGGCGGGTGACCTCACCAGCGAGATTGCGGTGGAGACGAAAGAAGAAACCGGCCAGTTGCTGCAGGCGCTGAAAGATATGAACGAAAGCCTGATCCGTGTGGTGGGCCAGGTGCGCAAGGGTACCGGCACCATTGCCAATGCCACTTCGGAAATCGCCACCGGCAATATGGACTTGTCCAGCCGCACCGAGGAGCAGGCCAGTTCGCTGGAGGAGACTGCCTCGTCGATGGAGGAATTGACTTCCACTGTTCGGCATAACGCGGACAACGCGCAGCAGGCGAACCAGCTCGCCAAGACTGCCTCCACAGTGGCCGCCAAGGGCGGCGAAGTGGTAGCGCGCGTTGTGGAAACCATGGATTCGATCAATGAGTCCTCGAGCAAGATCGTGGACATCATCAGCGTGATCGATGGCATCGCGTTCCAGACCAATATTCTCGCACTGAACGCTGCGGTGGAGGCAGCCCGGGCGGGGGAGCAGGGGCGTGGCTTTGCTGTCGTGGCATCTGAAGTGCGCAACCTGGCGCAGCGCTCTGCGGCAGCGGCGAAAGAGATCAAGCAACTGATTGGCGACTCGGTGGAGAAGGTTGGCGCCGGCAGCAAGCTTGTTGGCGAAGCGGGAGCGACCATGGGCGAGGTAGTCACCAGCGTGCAGCGGGTGACGGACATTATCTCCGAGATCAGCCTGGCGACGCAGGAACAAAGCGCTGGCATTGACCAGATCAATACGGCGATCAGCCAGATGGATCATGTGACGCAGCAGAACGCGGCGCTGGTCGAGGAGGCGGCCGCAGCATCTGCCGCGCTGGAGGAACAGGCGGCGCGGCTGATGGAGGTAGTGAGTGTGTTCAAGCTGGATGCGTCGGCCATGGCGGCCCTGGGGGCGGAAGCGCCGGCCCGCCGGCCGTCAGCCAGGGCGGGAGCGCTGGCGGTGGTGCGGCCGGCACGCGGCAGCGAGCAGCGTGCGGCACGGCACAGCGACATGCCTGCGGGCGAGGGTGCTGCGCGGAGCGAGGCTGCGGCCGAGGCGCGTCAGGATGTGCCTGCAAACAGCCGGGCACGGCGCCCAGCCGCCGTCGTGGCCAAGCCGGACGACGATTGGGAAGAGTTTTAAGCTGGGCAGAGCAGCAGGATGGCCGTGATGTTATCGCGGCTGCCGTCCTGCTTGGCCTTCTCGACCAGTGCAGCGCAGGTTTCCGGCAGGTTATCCGGGCCGGCGTTCGCCAACAGCGCGGACAAGTCCTCCTGCGCAGAGGAGCCATACAAGCCATCGCTGCACAACAGGTAAAGGTCGCCTGGCGCATGCTTGTGCGTGAAGACATCCGGGCGGATTTCCTCGCCTGGTCCGATCGCCTGCAGCAGCAGGTTCCTCGGCGGCAGAATGCCCTTCATGCCGGCCTCCAGCGCCTGCTGGTACAGGGTCTGGTCGTGCGTGAGCTGGACCAGTTGCCCGTCGCGGTAACGATAAATGCGGCTGTCGCCGACGTGGAAGATGAAGGACGGGCCATCGGCATGCGGTCGCCACATGCCGGTCAGCGTCGTGCCCATGCCGTAGCCATCGGCCAGTCCGGCGGCTGCATTGTTGCGGAACAGGGTGCTGTTGGCGAAGAGGACCGCTTCATGCAACTGGCGCAGCGCCTCGGTATCGCTGCCCGGTGAATGCTGGGCGCGCAGGTGCTTCCACACCAGCATCAAAGCCTCGGTGCTGGCGATATCGCCACCGACATGCCCACCCATGCCGTCGGCGACGGCAACCAGGTTCAGTTCCGGAAGCAGCAACAGGTTGTCCTGGTTGCTGGGCCGTACAGTGCCGACGTCAGTCAAGCCATAGGCCAGGCCCATGGTCATTTGCTGCAATACCGGCGGCGACAGCGGGATCATTTGATTTGCTCCGCAAACTGCAGCACGCGGGCCGGCGGCATCATGCCGAGCTGGCGTGCCACGTCCATGTTGACGAGGTAAGAGTATGTGCCCGGCGTTTCAATCGGAAGCGCAGAGGGCTTGACGCGATGGTACAGGATCTGGGCCACCTTATGTGCAGTCAGGCGTCCGACGTTCTTATAGCCGGCCACCAGCCCAAACAAGGCGCTGCCGTCGCGCAGCGCTACTTCGGCCGCCGAAAAGACCGGCAAGCCCAGGGCCAGCGCGGCCTCCGTGACCAGGATGCGCTGGGAAGCGATGAAGCTGTCGGGGCCGATATAAATCAGCTGCGCCTTATGTTCTGCGAATTCCTGCAGCATTTCCGGAATGGCGGCGGCGCGCGGCTGCCCCTGTTCGTCCAGTGGGACAGGGTGGGGCGTGAACTCGGCTCCGACGCGATCCGCTTCAACGCGCATTTCGCGCATGGCGACCCGCGCGTTCACTTCGTTCGGATTGAAAATCGCGCCGATGCGGTCGAAGCGTCGATAACTGCGGATGGCGCTCATTTGCTGGCGTGCGGGAATCACGTGGCTGACGCCTGTCAGGTTGCGCTGCGAGCTGGCGAGGCTTTGGACCAGCCCGGCCGCGATAGGCGCGTAGACCATCGTGAATACGACGGGAATGTCGAATTCCCTGGCCGCGACGGCCAGGCTGACCGGCGTGCCCCAGGTGTAGATCAGGTCCGCGCGCCAGGCGCGGGCTTCCTCAAGCAGGGCCGGGACGCGGCTGGCATCCATGTCTACGCTGCGTACCATGAAGTCGGCCTGCAGGCGGTTGTCCTTGAACCATTGGTGGAAGCCGGCTTCGACGTCGGTCTCGCCGCGGAACAGGATCATGTAGATGCGGGGCACGTGCGTGCCGGCGCTGGCGGCCGGCGCGACGGCGGCCAGCGGCGCCAGCAGCGCCGCCGCGCCGAGCAGTCGGCGGCGACGGAACGACGGAGCCCTTTGGCCCGGCACGATCAGGTTCCCAGAGGGGCTTGCTGTTGCGGGATTTGTTGCAGCGCCGGCTGGCTGGGCGGCGTTGGCTGCGCCGGCGCCGCCGGCGTAGCGGGCGGCTGCTGCGTGCCGTCGGCCGGCACCGGCTGTTCGCCTTCGGCAGGAACCTCGCCCATGTCGATCGCCAGAACGGTCGGGTCGTTGGCGTATTCCTCAAGCAGCCAGTCGCCGTTCAACTGCACGACGCCTTCCGGCGCCGGACGGTCGACCGGCGGGTGCTTCGGCAGTGCCGAGCGCATATAGTCCATCCAGATCGGCAGCGACAGCGTTGCGCCGAACTCGCGTCCGCCGAGCGACTTGGGATCGTCGTAGCCCATCCAGGCCACGGCGACAACGCCGCCGCCGTAGCCGGCGAACCAGCCGTCGAAGGAATCGCTGGTGGTGCCGGTCTTGCCGGCCAGGTCGGGGCGGCCAAGGCGGCCGGCGGCCGCGCCGGTACCGCTGCGGGCGACGTCGCGCATCATGCTGTCCATGATGAAGACGTTGCGCTCGTCCAGCACGCGTTCGCCGGCAGTGGCTGGCGCAGGCGGCTGGATGTCCATGATGGGCACGCCCTTGGAATCGGTGACGCGGGAGATCAGGTAAGGCGTGGCCTTGTAGCCGCCGTTGGCAAATACCGCATAGGCGCCGGCCAGTTGCAGCGGCGTGACGGCGCCCGTACCCAGCGCCATGGTGAAGTTCTTTGGATGGCGCGACAGGTCGAAGCCAAAGCGCGACAGGTAGGCGTGGGTGTCATCCAGGCCGGCAGCGCGCAGGATGCGCACCGAAGGCACGTTCTTCGACGCCGCCAGCGAGCGGCGCATGGTGACCTGGCCGTCGAACTTTCCGTCGTCATTTTGCGGACGCCATGGCTGGCCAATCGAGCTGCCCGGCAGTTCGAGCGGCTCGTCGGCAATGACCGTGCCCGGGCCGAAGCCTTTGGACACCGCTGCGGAATAGATGAAAGGCTTGATCGAGGAGCCTGGTTGGCGCCATGCCTGCGTGACGTGGTTGAACTTTTGCAGGCCGTAGTCGAAGCCGCCCACCATGGCCTGGTAGGCGCCTGTGTTGGCATCCAGCGCCACGAAGGCGGCGGCAACCTGCGGCACCTGGCTGATGGCCCAGCCCTTCTTTTCGGTCTGCATGACGCGGATGACGGCGCCGGGACGGATCGCGGAAGCCGGCTTGGCCTTGCTGGACAGCGCGGATGCGGCCAGTTTCAGGCCGTCGCCGCTGATCGACAGCACGTCGCCGTCCGACGTCTCGGCCTTGACCAGGGTTGGGCTGGATTCGAGTACCACCGCCGGGATCAGGCCATCGCTGACGACGCGCTTGCCCAGTACTTCGTCGATGGCGTCGCCACGCTCTTCTTCATCGGCCGGCAGTTCAATATAGGTTTCCGGGCCGCGGTAGCCATGGCGCTGGTCGTAAGCCACCACGTTGCGGCGCACCGAATCGTAGGCGGCTTCCTGGTCGCGCGACTGGATGGTGGTGTAGACGTTGATGCCCTTGGTGTAGCTCTCTTCCTTGAACTGCGCAAACACGGCCTGGCGCGCCAGTTCGGCCACGTATTCGGCGTGGACGTCGAACTCCTGGCCGCGGTGGTTGACGTGGAGCTGTTCTTTCTTCGCCTTTTCGTACTGCGCCTCGGTGATGTATTCGAGCTCGAACATACGGCGCAACACCACTTGCTGGCGCGAGCGCGCTTTTTTCGGATTGACGGCAGGATTGTTGCGCGAAGGGTTTTGCGGCAGGCCTGCCAGCATTGCCGTTTCGGCAATCGACAGTTCCTTCAGCGATTTGCCGAAGTAAGCCTGGGCGGCGCTGGCGAAGCCGTAGGAGCGTTGGCCCAGGTAGATGTTGTTCATGTATAGCTCAAGGATCTTGTCCTTGCTCAGCGCATCTTCGATGCGATAGGCCAGCATCGATTCGGCGATCTTGCGCGTGATGAACTTGTCCTTGCTGAGGTAGAAGTCGCGCGCCACCTGCATGGTAATGGTCGACCCGCCCTGGCGGAAACTGCCGCGCAAGTTGGCACGGGCAGCACCCAGCACGCGGCGCCAGTCGATGCCGCCATGTTCGTAGAAGCGCGAGTCTTCGATTGCCAGCACGGCCTTCTTCATCAGGTCCGGCACTTCCTCGATCGGTGTGAAATCGCGGTGTTCTTCGCCGAATTCGCCGATCAGCACCTTGTCGGCCGTATAAATGCGCAGCGGGATCTTGGGGCGGTAATCGGTGACCGCTTCCAGCGTTGGCAGGTTGGGGCGGATCACGAAGGCCGCATAGCAGGCCAGGGCGATGCCGCCGGCCAGGCCGGCGAGGCCCGCGCCGATGCTGGCGCGGATGATGTTACGGCGGTTCAGCCAGGAAGGACGATTGATCAAATCAGCTCTCACAGTTGCTAAGTCGGGGCATTATAGACTACTCGATAGTTGCTACTTCATTGCTATTTATGCCATAGTCCTAGGTGTTTTAGTCTAAAAGGATTTACGTGTTCCGTCCCTATATACCCGACGAGGCGCGGCTGCCGGAGATGACATTCCGCGCCCTGGTCCTCGGTACCTTGCTGGGCATGGTGTTTGGCGCTTCTTCGCTGTACCTCGTACTCAAAGTCGGCCTGACCGTCAGCGCATCGATCCCGGTGGCGGTCATCGCGATCACTTTTTTCGGCCTGGCCAAAAAACTGGGCGGCAGGGATGCCAGCATCCTGGAAAACAGCATTGCGCAGACGGCCGGTTCGGCCGGCGAGTCGATCGCCTTCGGCCTGGGCGTGACCATGCCGGCCATCCTGATCCTGGGCTTTGAACTGGAAATCTGGCGCGTGATACTGGTGGGCGTTCTGGGCGGCCTATTGGGCATCCTGATGATGATCCCGATGCGCCGCACCATGATCGTGGACCAGCACCAGGAACTGAAATTCCCCGAAGGTACGGCATGCGCGGAAGTGCTGAAGGCTGCTGCCAGCGATTCTTCGCGCCAGGCGGCCGGCGAGCCGGTGCAGGGCGAATCTGAAGCGGCACGCGATGCGCGGCGGCGCGCAAGGCTGATCTTTGGTGGCTTCGGGATCGGGCTTCTATACAAGGCGCTCAATGTGTCGCTCAAGTGGTGGAAGGACACGCCGGAAGTCGTGCTGGGCGCGCCATTGAAGGGCGGCTCCATCGGTGCGGAAGTGTCGCCGGAGCTGCTGGGCGTGGGCTATATCATTGGTCCGCGCATCGCCCTGACCATGACGGCAGGCGGCGTTCTGTCCTACCTGCTGCTGATCCCGATGATCAAGTTCTTCGGGGATCCGCTGACCACCATCCTGGCGCCGGGCACCATGCTGATTTCCGAGATGGCTCCGGATGATGTGCGCGGCGCTTACATCCTGTATATCGGCGCCGGCGCGGTGGCGGCGGGCGGCCTGATTGCGCTGCTGCGGGCAATGCCGATGATCTGGCGCAGCCTCGCTGCCGGCTTGTCCGGGGTGGGCAAGGGCAGCAAGGCCGACGTTACGCGGCGCACCGAGCAGGATATTCCGATGAAGTGGGTGGTGCTGGGCTGCCTGGGCCTGATCGCGGTGATCACGGCGTCCGCGCCGCTGCATATGAATTTGCTGGGGGCGTTGCTGATCCTGGTGTTCGGCTTCCTGTTCTCAACGGTGTCGTCGCGCCTGACCGGCGAGATCGGCTCGTCCTCCAACCCGACTTCCGGCATGGCGGTGGCGACGCTGCTGTTCACCTGCCTGATTTTCCTGATGGTTGGCTGGACCGGCGGGCAATATTACGTGACGGCGCTATCGGTCGGCGCGATTGTCTGCATTGCCTCGGCCAACGCAGGCACGGTATCGCAGGATTTGAAGACGGGTTTCCTTGTCGGCTCCACGCCGCGATTGCAGCAGTACGCCATGCTGGTTGGTTCGCTCGCATCGGCTCTTTTGCTTGGCCCGATCCTGCTGCAACTGAATAATTCGAGCACGGTCTACGTGCCGGCGGCCCAGGTTGCGCCGGGGCTGGCAACCGATGCCGCTCGCCTGAGCGCCACCGCGCGCCTGGAAGGCCCGCAATCGGCCAGCGACAGCGCTACCTACAAGGTCTGGCAGAAGCCTGACGCGCAGGGCGGGCCGGAAGGCAAATACCTGGTCGCGCCGGACGGCAAGGCGGTTTGGTTCGTCGACCCCGGCATCAACGGCACGCACCACAAGCGGCCGGACGGCACCGAGGTGCGCAAATACGATGCGCCGAAGGCGGTGCTGGTCTCCTATATCATCAAGGGCATCCTTGACCAGCAGTTGCCGTGGACGCTGGTCATGCTGGGCGTGATGATCGCCGTGGTGCTGGAGATGTCTGGGGTGCAGTCGCTGTCGTTTGCGGTCGGCGTCTACCTGCCCCTGTCGGCGACGCTCCCGATTGCTGTGGGTGGCGCGCTGCGCTGGCTGGCCGACCGGCGCAACAACAAGCTGCCGCAGTACGCCGGAATGAACGAAGAAGAGCGGCAGGCCGCGGGCGACCGCAGCGAAGGCGTGCTGCTGGCATCGGGTTATATCGCAGGCGGCGCCCTGGCCGGTATCGTGATTGCGATTACTGCAGGGGTGATGACGAACTTCGACGCGGCGGTCACAGCGTGGGCCGAAACCAGCAATCCCTTCTTCAGCGGGCCGACAGCGGATTTGCTGTCCTTGCTGCCTTATGCTGTAATCATGGCGCTGCTCCTGTGGGCGGCACGCGAAAAATCCACTTCTTGAGGGAGACTGGGCGATGAGGAAACTGGGGGCAGCGGGAATGCTGCTGGCAATGGGAGCTGCGAATGCCACGACCGTCGACTGCGGCCGCCTGCTGGACGTCAAAGCCGGCGTCTGGCGCGAAAACGTCACGGTTCATATCGAGAACGGTTCCGTGAAAGCGATCGAGCCCACCAAAGGCAAAGGCGACGTGGACCTGGGTTCCATGTCATGCATGCCAGGCTTCATCGACATGCACGTGCACCTGACCAGCCAGACCCAGCCCCAGGTGGAAGCATTGCGCGGCCAGATGACGCTCGATGCCATCGACCGAGCTTACGACTCGGTGGCCTTTGCGGAGCGCACGCTGAAGGCAGGTTTTACCACAGTGCGCGACCTGGGCGCCAACGAAGGCCTGAACATCGCGATGAAGCGTGCCATCAATACCGGCGCGATTGTCGGCCCGCGCATGTTCACCGCCGGTAAGACCATTGCCACGACCGGCGGCCACGGCGACCCAAGCAACGGCCAGTCGCGGGAACTGCGCCACCTTCACGGCACGCCGGGGCCGGACGAGGGCGTGATCAATAGCCCTGACGAGGCCCGCCAGGCCGTGCGCGCCCGCTACCAGGAAGGAGCCGACGTCATCAAGATTACCGCGACCGGCGGTGTCCTGAGTCAGGCCAGCAGCGGCATGAATTCGCAGTTCGACGACGCCGAGTTGAAGGCGTTGATCGCGGCTGCCCGGGATTACGGCTTCAAGGTCGCAGCGCATGCCCATGGCGCCGAAGGCATGAAACGGGCGCTGAAGGCTGGTGTGGACTCGATCGAGCACGGTACCTTCATGGACGACGAAACCATCGCATTGTTCAAGAAGACCGGCGGCTGGTATGTGCCAACCATCAGCGCTGGCCGGTATGTGGCCGACAAGGCCAAGGAGCCGAACTACTATTCACCGTTGGTGCGCCCAAAGGCAGCGGCCATCGGGCCGCAGATCCAGGGCACTTTCGCCCGCGCTTACAAGGCCGGCGTGAAGATCGCATTCGGTACAGATGCCGGGGTGTTCCCGCACGGTGAAAACGCGAAAGAATTCGCCTATATGGTGGAAGCGGGCATGCCGGCACTGGAGGCAATCCGTTCCGCTACGCTGAGCGCCGCATCGCTGCTTGGCCAGTCCAGCCGCCTTGGTTCGCTTGAGCCGGGCTTCGCAGCGGATATCGTAGCGGTGGCGGGGGACCCGTTGAAAGACATCACCTTGCTGCAAAAGGTCGGCTTTGTGATGAAAGAAGGCGTCGTTTATAAACAGTAGTCGGGGAATGCATGGCGGACGTTGATTGTGATGTACTGGTAGTTGGCGGCGGGATCAATGGGGCGGGCATTGCGCGCGATGCAGCAGGCCGTGGCCTGTGCGTCGTTTTGTGCGAGAAGGACGACCTGGCGTCGCACACTTCATCCGCCTCCACGAAGTTGGTCCATGGCGGACTGCGCTACCTCGAATACTATGAATTCCGGCTGGTGCGCAAGGCATTGGCGGAACGCGAAGTGCTGCTGCGCAGCGCGCCGCACATCATATGGCCGCTGCGCTTTGTGATGCCGCACGATGCTGGCCAGCGGCCCGCGCTGCTGATCCGTGCGGGACTTTTCCTCTACGATATGCTGGCCAAGCGCGAACTGCTGCCGGGCTCGCGCGGCATCGACTTGCGTTGCCATCCGGCCGGGCGGCCGCTGAAGGAGTCCTTCAGTGCCGGCTTCGAGTATTCCGATGGCTGGGTCGACGATGCCCGGCTGGTGGTGCTGAACGCGATGGACGCGTGCGCCAAAGGCGCCTGCATCCTGACCCGCACCAGCTGCGTTGGCGTCGAGCGCCATGCCGACCATTGGGTAGCGACGCTGCGCAAGGCGGACGGTACGGAAAAGCGGATCACGACCCGAGCGGTGGTCAATGCTGCCGGACCGTGGGCGCAATCCTTCATTCAGTCGGCAGGCGGCAAGCAGCAGTCGCGCCATCTGCGTCTGGTCAAGGGCAGCCACATCGTGGTGCGCCGCATCTTCGAGCATAACCAGGCCTATATCTTCCAGAACAAGGACGGCCGCATTGTGTTCGCCATCCCTTATGAACGCGACTTCACGCTGATCGGGACAACCGATCTTGAATACAAGGGCGATCCGCAGCGCGTAGCGATTGAAGAAAACGAGATCCGCTACCTGTGCGAACTGGCCAGCGACTATTTCCGTGAACCGGTGCGCCCGGCAGACGTGGTGTGGACCTATGCCGGCGTGCGCCCGCTACTGGAAGATGCCGCCGCCGACGCCAAGGCCGTGACGCGCGATTACTTCCTCGAGCTCGACAAGGAGGGCGCACCGCTGCTGAACATCTTCGGCGGCAAGATCACGACCTTCCGCAAGCTGGCCGAAGACGCGGTCGACATTCTTTGCAAGACGCTCGACCGGCCGGAAAAAGGCTGGACGGAGAAGGCGTGCCTCCCCGGCGGCGACCTGTTTGGGGCCATGCCGCAGAACCGTTCCGTGCTCGAGTTCTGCGACTGGGCCGCTGCGCTGCAGGTGAAGTATGACTGGCTGCCGCCGGAACTGGTGAAGCGCTATGCGCGAGCGTATGGCACGCGGGTGCATACATTGCTGGAAGGGTGCGCATCGCTGGCCGACATGGGGGAAGAAATCCTGCCGGGCGTGTATGCAGCGGAAGTGAATTACCTGCGCCGTAAAGAGTGGGCTGTCACGGCGGCTGACATCCTGTGGCGGCGTTCCAAGCTCGGACTGCATTTGCCTGCGGGAGCCGAGACCAGGCTCGACGCCTGGCTTACGGCAAACGCATAAAGAAAAAGGCAGCCGAAGCTGCCTTTTTTGTTGCCTGATAAATGGGGTACGTCCCCATTTATTTTTTTATTTCACGCCGTGCATCAGTTTCTGGATGAACGGAGCCAGGATGAACAGCAGCACGCCGCCGCCGATCAGGATCCAGAAGCCCTGGGTGTAGCCGGTCAGTGCGGAATCCACGGTCATGCCGTGCTCGCCCGACATCATCGATGCCACGATACCGGACAGGTTGTTGCCGATGCCGGTAGACAGGAACCAGCCGCCCATGCCCATGCCAACCAGGCGGGTCGGAGCCAGCTTGGTGACCATCGACAGGCCGATCGGCGACAGGCACAGCTCACCGATGGACTGGATCACGTAGACCATGAACAGGGTCCAGAACGGGATCATTTTCTTGTCGTCGACCAGGTGGGTCAGCGCGTACATCAGCAGGCCGAAGGCCAGGCCGTTGCCGATAATGCCGAGCGCGAATTTGCGTGGAATCGATGGATTCTTGCCGCGCTTGCCCATCCAGACCCAGATCGCTGCCACAACAGGCGCGAAGAAGATGATGGCGAGGGAGTTCACGGACTGGAACCAGGCAACCGGGAAGGTCATGAAGCCCAGTTCGCGGTTCACGATCTGGTCGGCCAGGAAGGTGAACGAGGAACCTGCCTGTTCGAAGAAGCACCAGAACATGATGTTGAAGGCGAAGATCACCATCATGGCGATGGTCTTGTCGCGGGCCACAGGGCCGTTACGCACGCCTTCGACGATCAGCATCACCACCAGGATCAGGAACAGCACGGTCAGCACGCCTTGCAGTGCGGCTGCGCCAACTGCCAGCAGCGAGTACACGACCGGGATCACGGCCAGTGCGCCCAGCGAGACGTATGCGATGCGTTTTGGATCCTTGGCTTCCGGTGCCGGTTCGCCGATGCCCTTCAGGCCGCGGCGCCCCAGGTAGAACCAGAACAGCGAAATGATCATGCCGACGCCGGCGGAGATGAACACGATCTTGTAAGCAGGGGTGTCGCCGGTGTTGAAGACCTTCTGCGCCAGCAGCTGGGTAATGATCGGTGCCAGGAAGCCGCCGACGTTAATGCCCATGTAGAAGATGGTGAAGCCGGAGTCGCGGCGGGTGTCGCCCAGCGAATACAGCTTGCCGACCATGGTCGAAATGTTCGGCTTGAACATGCCGTTACCGACGATGATGGTGGCCAGGCCGAATTTGAAGATGGTCGGGTCGGGGATGGCGATCATGAACAGGCCGGCCGCCATGAAGCTTGCGCCAACCAGGATCGAGCGCTGGTAGCCCAGCACGCGGTCGGCCACGTAGCCGCCAAACAGTGCGCCGGCGTACACCAGCGCCAGGTAGGAACCGTAGGTCAGGTTGGCTGCAGCCTGGCCCGAAGCGTCGCCGTTGTAAAACTGCGAAACGATGTACAGCACCAGCGCCCAGCGAATGCCGTAAAACGCAAAGCGTTCCCAGAATTCGGACATGAACAGCATCCAGAGCGGAGCAGGGTGACCCATGATCTGCCTGAATTCAGGGATTTTAACCTCGGTGGTTTGCGCGATAGGACCGCTCATGCGGCTTCTCCTGGTCGAAAAAAAGCCGAATTGTAATCTACCCCGCGCCGTTGAAGGGAATTTCGCGTGCTGCAAAGCAGCATTGTGGTATGTTTGCCAAGCTTGCGTCTGTGAATTGGCACAGCGAGGGCGTATATTGAAGGTGCAGTCCCCGAAAAGTTAAATAAAAGGATTTATGTATCATGGACAGCAACGTTGTCGATACCCTTATTGCTCCGGAGGGCAGGCTGGAAGTCCTGTCCAAGGCGGAGGTGGTGCAACTGCTCGACTCGGGCAAAGGCGGCCTCTATAACATCTTCCGCAACTGCGCCCTGGCGGTGCTGAATTGCGGCAGCACGATCGACGATGGAAAGGAATTGCTGGATCGTTTCAAGTCGTTTGACATCAACATCCTGCAACGTGAACGCGGCATCAAGCTGGAAATCAAAGGGGCGCCGGCCATCGCTTTTGTCGATGGGAAGATGATCAAGGGTATTCACGAGCACCTGTTTGCGGTGCTGCGCGATATCGTCTTCGTGAGCAACGAAGTGACGGGGAATCCGAAGTTCGACTTGGCCCGCAGCGAAGGGATTACCGATGCGGTCTTCCATATCCTGCGCAATGCCAATGTGCTGAAGCCGCAGCTCAATCCGAACCTGGTGGTGTGCTGGGGCGGGCATTCGATCAACCGCGCTGAATACAACTATTCGAAGGAAGTGGGGTACCAGCTTGGCTTGCGCGGGCTGGATATCTGCACCGGCTGCGGCCCAGGTGCGATGAAGGGCCCGATGAAGGGCGCCACCATCGGCCACGCCAAGCAGCGCTTTACCGGCGGGCGATACCTGGGCATCACCGAGCCGGGCATCATCGCGGCCGAGTCGCCGAACCCGATCGTGAATGACCTGGTGATCATGCCGGATATCGAGAAGCGCCTGGAGGCCTTCGTGCGCGTCGGCCATGGCATCTGCGTGTTCCCGGGCGGCGCCGGTACGGCGGAGGAAATCCTGTACATCCTCGGGATCCTGCTGCATCCGGATAATGCGGACATTCCGTTCCCGCTGATCTTCACCGGCCCCGAGACGTCGCGCGACTACTTCATCCAGATCAATGAGTTCATCGGCCATACGCTTGGCCCGGAAGCGCAGAAGCGCTACAAGATCATCGTCGACGATCCGGAGCTGGTGGCGCAGGAAATGGCGGAAGGAATGAAGCAGGTACGCGAATTCCGCAAGTCGCGGTCGGACGCCTATTACTTCAACTGGGCGCTGAAGATCGACGACGAGTTCCAGCGCCCGTTCGCGCCGACGCACGAAAACATGCGGAACCTGAGCCTGCACAAGAACCAGCCGGTGCACGTACTGGCGGCGAACCTGCGCCGCGCATTTTCAGGCGTAGTGGCGGGCAATGTGAAGGAAGAGGGCATCCGCACCATTGAGAAGTATGGCCACTTCGAAATCCACGGCGACAAGGAAATCATGGGGCCGATGGATGCCTTGCTGGCCTCTTTCGTGGCGCAAAGCCGCATGAAGCTGGCGGGCAAAGCCTACACCCCCTGCTACCGCGTGATCCAATAGATACGGAAGAGGCCGTGTCAACCTTGGGGTCAGACCCTTTGGTTGCCACGGCCTCAGCCAATTGCGGTCCTAGCGAAGAGCTCGTGTCAACCTAAGAGCCTGACCCCAAGGTTGACACGGGCTGGGCTGTTAGTCTTCCTTGCGCAGGTGCGGGAAGAGCAGGACGTCGCGGATGTTTGGAGAGTCGGTCAGCAACATCATCAGGCGGTCGATGCCGATGCCGCAGCCGCCGGCTGGCGGCATGCCGTATTCCAGCGCGCGGATGAAATCGGCGTCGTAGTACATCGCTTCGTCGTCGCCGGCTTCCTTGGCTTTCATCTGGGCCAGGAATCGGGCCGACTGGTCTTCCGCGTCGTTCAGCTCGGAGAAGCCGTTGGCGATTTCGCGGCCAACCATGAACAGTTCGAAGCGTTCGGTGATGCCTTCGCGGGTGTCGGAGGCGCGGGCCAGCGGGGACACTTCAATCGGGTAGTCGATGATGAAGGTCGGTTCCCACAGTTGCGCTTCGGCGGTTTCTTCGAACAGCGCCAGCTGCAGCGCACCCAGGCCGGAGGTGGCGAATGGCTTGACGCCGAACTTCAGCAGCTCGGCTTTCAGGAAGTCCATGTCGTTCAGCTGCGCTTCGGTGTAGTGCGGTGCGTATTTGTTGATGGCGCCGCAGATGGTCAGGCGCTGGAACGGCTTGGACAGGTCCAGTTCGCGGCCGCCGTAGGTCAGCACGGCAGTGCCTTTGGCGTCGATGGCGGCCTGGCGGATCACCTTTTCGGTGAAGTCCATGATCCATTCGTAGTCGGTGTAGGCCGCGTAGAACTCCATCATGGTGAATTCAGGGTTGTGACGGACCGATACGCCTTCGTTTCGGAAGTTGCGGTTGATCTCGAACACGCGGTCGAAGCCGCCAACCACGAGGCGCTTCAGGTACAGCTCAGGCGCGATGCGCATGAACATCTGCATGTCCAGCGCGTTGTGGTGGGTGATGAATGGCTTGGCCGATGCGCCGCCCGGGATTGGGTGCAGCATCGGGGTCTCGACTTCCATGAATTCGTTCGCTTCCATGAAGCGGCGGATCGACGAAATCGCAGCGGTGCGCGCCTTGAAGGTGCGGCGGGTTTCTTCGCTGGTGATCAGGTCGACGTAGCGCTGGCGGTATTTGGTTTCCTGGTCGGCCAGGCCGTGGAACTTGTCCGGCAGCGGGCGCAGGGCCTTGGTGATCA
>Ga0207425_1000059_pt1 | contig 146258 bp, 140 predicted proteins | sample AraplaF_Col_mTSA_FD_184255 | JGI IMG/M metagenome (GOLD analysis project Ga0207425, IMG submission 184255) | Arabidopsis root microbial communities from the University of North Carolina, USA - plate scrape MF_Col_mTSA (SPAdes) (version 3) | ecosystem: Host-associated > Plants > Roots >...
TGATGCTGCTGGCAGTGAACATGAACTTCATCGCGTTCTCGCACTACCTGGGCGACGCGGCCGGGCAGATCTTCGTCTTCTTCATCCTGACCGTGGCGGCTGCCGAATCGGCAATCGGCCTCGCGATCCTGGTGGTGATGTTCCGTAACCTGGACACCATCAACGTGGAAGACCTGGATAGCCTCAAAGGCTGAGTTAATAACCTCGAATAATACGCATAAGGTAAATCATGACGGGGCAACTTAACCCAACCCTCCTTCTGGCCGTACCGCTGGCGCCGCTGGCAGGTTCCGCAATCGCGGGCCTGCTGGGCACCAAGTTCTTCGGCAATGTCGTCGGCCGCAAGGTGTCGCATACCGCGACCATCCTGGGCGTGCTGATCGCTTTCCTGATCTCGTTCCAGACCCTGCTGCAGGTGATGGATGGCGCCACCTTCAACGGTGACGTCTACCGCTGGATGACCGTGGGCAGCGTCAAGCTGGCCGTCGGCTTCCAGATCGACGCGCTGACCGCGATGATGATGAACGTGGTGACCTTCGTGTCGCTGATGGTTCACATCTACACCATCGGCTACATGGCGGAAGACGAAGGCTACAACCGCTTCTTCTCCTACATCTCGCTGTTCACCTTCTCCATGCTGATGCTGGTGATGTCGAACAACTTCCTGCAGCTGTTCTTCGGCTGGGAAGCTGTGGGCCTGGTGTCCTACCTGCTGATCGGCTTCTGGTACACCCGCCCGACCGCCATCTTCGCCAACATGAAGGCCTTCCTGGTCAACCGCGTGGGCGACTTCGGCTTCATCCTGGGCATCGGCATCATCCTGGCCTACACCGGTTCCATGGACTACCAGGAAGTGTTCGCCAAGAAGGACGTGCTGGTCAACGGCACCCTGCCGGGCTTCGGCTGGGCGCTGATCTCGGTGGCCTGTATCTGCCTGTTCATCGGCGCCATGGGCAAGTCGGCGCAGTTCCCGCTGCACGTCTGGCTGCCTGACTCGATGGAAGGCCCGACCCCGATCTCCGCACTGATTCACGCGGCAACCATGGTTACCGCCGGTATCTTCATGGTGACCCGCATGTCGCCGCTGTTCGAAATGTCGGACGCCGCGCTGTCGTTCATCCTGGTGATCGGTTCGATTACCGCGCTGTTCATGGGCTTCATGGGCATCATCCAGAACGACATCAAGCGCGTGGTGGCTTACTCGACCCTGTCGCAGCTGGGCTACATGACCGTGGCGCTGGGCGCCTCCGCCTACTCGGTGGCCGTGTTCCACCTGATGACCCACGCGTTCTTCAAGGCACTGCTGTTCCTTGGCGCCGGCGCTGTCATCATGGCGATGCACCACGACCAGGACATCCGCAATATGGGCGGCCTGAAGAAGTACCTGAAGATCATCTGGATTACCTCGCTGCTGGGCTCCCTGGCGCTGATCGGTACCCCGTTCTTCTCCGGCTTCTATTCGAAAGACATGATCATCGAAGCCGTGCACGCAACCCACCTGCCGGGCGCTGGCTTTGCCAACTTCGCCGTGCTGGCCGGCGTGTTCGTGACCGCGTTCTACTCCTTCCGCATGTACTTCGTCGTGTTCCACGGCCCGGAGAACTTCGGCAAGGAACACCACCACGCGCACGATTCGCACCATGCTGACGAAGGCGAAGAGGACGACCACGGCCACCACGGCCTGGCTCCGGGCGAGAAGCCGCATTCGCCAGGCCTGGTAGTGACCCTGCCGCTGATCCTGCTGGCTATCCCGTCGGTCATCATCGGCGCGATCGCGATCGAACCTATGCTGTTCGGCAGCTTCTTCAAGGACGTGATCTTCGTCGGTGAAAACCACCACGCGATGCACGAACTGGCGGAAGAATTCCACGGCCCGGTTGCCATGGCAATCCACTCCCTGACTACGCTGCCGCTGTGGCTGGCGATTGCAGGCGTGGCTTCGGCTTACTACTGCTACATGGTCAATCCGAAGGTGCCTGCCTGGTTCTACGAGAAGTTCAAGTTCCTGCACACCCTGCTGGACAACAAGTACTACATGGACAAGTTCAACGAGGCTGTCTTTGCCCGCGGCGCGCGCCTGCTGGGCGAGGGCCTGTGGGCAGCGGGCGACCGCGCCATCATCGATGGCCTGCTGGTGAACGGTTCGGCGAAAGTGGTGGGCTGGTTCTCCAGCATCACCAAGGTGTTCCAGACCGGCTACATCTATCACTACGCCTTCGTGATGATCATCGGTATCCTGGGCTTCCTGGTGTACTTCCTGCCGTTTTGGCACGCTTAACAGCTGACGCAAAAGAGATAACAAATGCAGTCAACGATTAATACTCTACCTCCTTACCTCAGCCTGTCGATCTGGGTACCGATCGTCTTCGGCCTGATCGTACTGGCCATCGGCCGCGATACGCGTGCCGGCATGGTGCGCGTGCTGTCGCTGGTGGGCGCCCTGGTATCCCTGGTGCCGACCATCCCGCTGATGACGCAGTTCGACAAAGCTGCCCACGGCATGCAGTTCGTGGAAAAGGCCGCCTGGATCGACCGCTTCAACATCTTCTACTCGCTGGGCATTGACGGCCTGTCGATGTGGTTCATCCCGCTGACCGCCTTCATCACTGTCATCGTGGTGATCTCGGCCTGGGAAGTGATAACCGAACGCGTGGCGCAGTACATGGGCGCGTTCCTGATCCTGTCGGGCCTGATGATCGGCGTGTTCGCGGCCATGGACGGCCTGCTGTTCTACTTCTTCTTTGAAGCGACCCTGATCCCGATGTACATCATCATCGGCGTGTGGGGTGGTGCCAACCGCATCTACGCAGCGTTCAAGTTCTTCCTGTACACCTTCTTCGGCTCGCTGCTGACGCTGGTTGCCATCATCTACCTGTACAACAAGTCCGGCAGCTTCGATATCCTGGCCTGGCACAAGCTGCCGCTGACCATGGGCGAACAGGTTGCGATCTTCTTCGCCTTCTTCATGGCCTTCGCCGTGAAGGTGCCGATGTTCCCGGTCCACACCTGGCTGCCGGACGTGCACGTGGAAGCGCCGACCGGCGGTTCCGCCGTGCTGGCCGCGATCATGCTGAAGCTGGGTGCTTACGGCTTCCTGCGATTCTCGCTGCCGATCGTGCCTGACGCTTCGCACAAGCTGGCGCCGTTCGTCATCGTGCTGTCGCTGATCGCCGTGATCTACATCGGCCTGGTGGCCCTGGTGCAGAAGGACATGAAGAAACTGGTGGCGTATTCGTCCATCGCGCACATGGGCTTCGTGACCCTGGGCTTCTTCATGTTCAACGAGATGGCAGTGCAGGGCGGTATCGTGCAGATGGTGTCGCACGGCTTCATCTCCGGCGCGATGTTCCTGTGCATCGGCGTACTGTACGACCGCATGCACTCGCGCCAGATCGCCGACTACGGTGGCGTCGTGAACAAGATGCCAAAGTTTGCCGCACTGTTCATCCTGTTCTCCATGGCTAACTGCGGCCTGCCTGCCACCTCCGGCTTCGTGGGCGAGTTCATGGTGATCCTGGGCGCCGTGCAGTTCAACTTCGTGACCGGCATCCTGGCGGCGACCGCCCTGATCTTCGGCGCGGCTTACTCCCTGTGGATGGCCAAGCGCGTGATCTTCGGCGCCATCACCAACAAGCACGTGGAAGAGCTGACCGACGTTAACAACCGCGAGTTCCTGATGCTGGGCATCCTGGCGATCGCTGTGCTGGTGATGGGCCTGTACCCAGCGCCATTCACCGACGTGATGCAGGTTTCCGTGGCCGACCTGCTGGCGCATGCTGCTCAAAGCAAGCTGCCAGCCGTCGTGGCCCCTTGATTGCAGATAGGACCAAGTTTTCATGAATACCACTAACCTGATCCCGCTCTACGCAGAAGTCTTTCTGCTGATCGCCGCTTCGGCGATCCTGCTGATCGACATGTTCCTGGCAGAGGGCAAACGTGCGATCACTTACATGCTGACGCTGGCCACCCTGGTGGGCGCGGCCTTCTTCAGCTTTGCCGACTACACGGCCGGCAGCACGGTGTACGCGTTCTCGAACATGTTCATCAGCGACCCGATGGGCAACCTGCTGAAACTGTTCTCCTACCTGACCATGGCGATGACGCTGGTGTATGCACGCCAGTACTCCACCGACCGCGGCATGTTGGGCGGCAACCTGGGCGGCGAGTTCTACGTCCTGGCGCTGTTCTCCCTGCTGGGCCAGATGGTGATGATCTCGGCTAACAACTTCCTGACCATCTACCTGGGCCTGGAACTGATGTCGCTGTCGCTGTACGCCCTGGTGGCCCTGCGCCGCGACGACGCCCGCGCTACCGAAGCTGCGATGAAGTACTTCATCCTGGGTGCGCTGGCTTCCGGCTTCCTGCTGTATGGCATGTCGATGCTGTACGGTGCGACCGGCTCGCTGGATATCTCCCGCGTGGCCGCCGTGATCGGCTCCGGCACCGTCAACCCGACCATCCTGACCTTCGGCCTGGTGTTCGTGGTGGCTGGCCTGGCCTTCAAGCTGGGCGCCGTGCCGTTCCACATGTGGGTACCGGACGTCTACCAGGGCGCGCCAACCGGCGTGACCCTGCTGCTGGGCGGTGCGCCGAAGCTGGCGACCTTCGCCATCTGCGTCCGCCTGCTGGTGGAAGGCATGCTGCCAATGGCGTTCGACTGGCAGCAGATGCTGATGATCCTGGCCGTGCTGTCGCTGGCGATCGGTAACCTGACTGCAATCGCACAGTCCAACCTGAAGCGTATGCTGGCTTACTCCACCATCGCGCAGATGGGCTTCGTACTGCTCGGCCTGATGGCCGGCGTTGTTGGCGGCCACGATACCACCCATGCAGCAGCTGCCTACTCGGCTGCCATGTACTACGCGATCACCTACGTGATGACCACGGTCGGCTCCTTCGGCCTGATCATGGTGCTGGCGCGCCAGGGCTTCGAAGCGGAAGAAATCAACGACTTCAAGGGCCTGTCCAAGCGCAGCCCGGCATACGCGCTGCTGATGTCCGTGCTGATGTTCTCCCTGGCCGGCGTGCCTCCGATGATGGGCTTCGCCGCCAAGTTCGCGGTGCTGCAATCTGTGCTGGCGACCGGCGCTGTGTGGCTGACCGTGTTTGCCGTGATGTTCTCGCTGGTGGGCGCGTTCTACTACATCCGCATCGTGAAGGTCATGTGGTTCGACGAGCCGGCTGACAGCACCCCGCTGTCCGTCAATAGCGACAAGGGCATCGTGCTGGCACTGAACGGCCTGGCCGTTGTGGTGCTGGGCATGATTCCTGGCCCGCTGCTGAACGCCTGCCTGGCAGCCATGCAGAAGACCCTGGCTTCCTGATTTCCTGATCAATGGACGTCAATGCATCATCCTGGCTGGTCATCCTGCTTGCAGTGGTGGCCGCCAACCTGCCTTTCCTGAACGAGAAGGTATTTGCCCTGGTTCCGCTGAAAGCCGCACGCAAGCCATTTGTGGTGCGGCTGGCGGAACTGGCAGCGCTGTATGTCGCCGTCGGCGGCATCGGCATCGCGCTCGAATCCCGCATCGGCACCGCGTTCCCACAGAACTGGGAGTTCTACTGGGTCGCGGCTTTCGCCTTCCTGGTGTTTGCTTTTCCTGGCTTCGTGGTACGCTACCTGCGTAAACACCACTAATAGAACCGGTAAACCTGGGTCTGACCCGCGGGGGCAGACCCCCAACGGTCTCCAAGCTTGCGATTGGGTTTTACGCCTTTGACGTTCTCAATAAGTCAAAGGCCCAGAACCAACCCCATGACCTGGCGACCGTTGTGGGTCAGACCCTGCGGGTCTGACCCAGGTTTACCGGTTTAAAAAGCAACCATGGACAAACACCTAAAAGAAACCAAGATAGACGGCAGCATCGCCTACGACGGCGGCTTCCTGAAAGTCCACCGCGACACGGTCAGCCTGCCCGACGGCAAGCACACCAAGCGCGAATACATCCGCCACCCCGGGGCTGTAGTCATCATCCCCGTGCTCGACAACGGCAAGATCCTGCTGGAGCGCCAATACCGCTACCCCAACGACCGCGTCTTCATCGAACTCCCCGCCGGCAAGATCGACCCGGGCGAAGACCCTCTGGCCTGCGCCATGCGCGAACTGGAAGAGGAAACCGGCTACACCGCCACCGACTGGCAATTCGTGAGCACCATCCACAACGCCATCGCCTACTCGGACGAGCACCTGGACATCTACCTGGCGCGCGGCCTGACCGCCGGTGAAGTGAAGCTGGACGACGGCGAATTCATCGAAACCATCACCGCCAGCGTGGACGAGATGCTGGACTGGGTCCGCAGCGGGAAGATCACCGATGTCAAGACCGTGATCGGCGCCTTCTGGCTCGACAAGCTGCGCTCCGGCGCCTGGAAGCTGGACTGAAGCCATGCACGCCCTGCGCAGCCTGATGCTGGTTGGAGCCCTCGCGGCAAACCAGGCGCAGGCAGCGCAGGTCCAGCGTACGCCGTTCCAGATCCGCTGCGAAGATACGATCAGCAAGACAGTGTCGGTGCTGTCGGCGCGCCAGAACGGCTATACCGTCAACACCCAGCTCTCGTACAAACAGCTATCTGCCATGCGCACCGAGAAGATGCCTGCGACAGGCTATGTGCTGGGGCTGACCCGCACTGAGTCGCGTGTGCAGATCGGGCTTGATGGCCCGATGCTTACCGATCCGGTCAGCGGCTATGAATGCGTGGCGCCGCAGATCAAGGTGCAGTTGACGTATGCTCCGGTGCGTATCTACGTAGGCAATGAGTTCCCGCCGGGGACTTGCGGCTATGCGGAGATCCTGTCGCACGAGTTGCGGCACATGAACGCCTACATGGACCACCTGGCCAAGGTCGAAGTGATCGTGCGCGCAGCGCTGGCGCGGCGCTTCGAAGCCAAGCCGCTGTATGCCCCGGCCGGCACCGCGCGTTCGGCGCTGGCGCACGAAATCGACAGCGGTTGGCTGCCTTACATCAAGGCCGAAATGTCCAAGGTGGAGGTGCAGCAAGCGCTGATCGATTCGCCGGCCGAATATGCCCGCCTGGGCAAGGCCTGCAACGGCGAAATACAAACCATTTTGAGGAAGTCACGTAGCAGAAAATGAAGCGATACTTCGCACTGATCCCCGCCGCCGGCGTCGGCGCCCGCATGGCTGCCTCCAGCCCCAAACAGTACCTGCCGATCAACGGCGTGCCGATGCTGCAGCACACGCTGGAGGCATTCCGCCACAGCGACCTGATTGCGCACACCTATGCGGTGGTGAGCGCCGGCGACGGCTATATCGATTCCATCACGCCCGAGCGCGGCGTGACCATCCTGCGCTGCGGCGGCGCCACGCGCATGGATTCGATCCTTAACGGTCTGCGTGCCATCCGCGCCAACGTGGGCGACGACGACATGGTGCTGGTGCATGACGCGGCGCGTCCCGGCCTGACGCCGGCCCTGATTGCAAAGCTGATTGCCGCTGTCGGCGACCACGAAGGCGGCGGCCTGCTTGCGCTGCCGGTGGTGGACACGGTAAAGTCCACGCGCACGGGTACTGTGCAGACCACCCCGCGCGACGGCCTGTGGCTGGCTCAGACGCCGCAAATGTTTTCCTATGCGCTGCTGCTGCGCGCCCTGGCGCTGGCGCCGGATCCGAACGCTATCACCGATGACGCCAGCGCCGTCGAGATGCTTGGCTTTTCGCCGAAGCTGGTCGAAGGCCACCCGCGCAACATGAAGGTAACGCTGCCGACCGATATCGCGATCGCAGAAATGTATTTAGGACAGGATTCAAAATGACGCAACTCCCATTCCGCATCGGCCAGGGCTATGATTCCCACCGCCTGGTTGAAGGCCGCAAGCTGATTCTTGGCGGGGTCGAGATCCCGCACGAACGCGGCCTGCTTGGGCATTCGGACGCCGACGCGCTGCTGCATGCGATCACCGACGCCATCCTCGGTGCGGCGGCGCTGGGCGATATCGGCAGGCACTTTCCGGATACGGCCGAAGAATTCCGCGGCGCCGATTCGCGCGTGCTGCTGCGCGAAGCTGCCAAGCGCGTGCGCGCCACCGGCTACGATATCGGCAATGTGGACTGCACCATCATCGCCCAGCGTCCCAAGATGGCGCCGCACATCGCCACCATGGCTGCCAATATTGCGGCCGACCTGGGCGTGCCGGTCGGGAATGTGAACGTGAAAGCCAAGACCAACGAGAAACTCGGCTATCTCGGCCGCGAAGAAGGCATCAATGCCGAAGCTGTAGCGCTGCTGGTGCTGCGCCAGGGGGCGTAAGGCCATGACGTCACGCCAGCCGTCGCGCGAACCAGCGCCCGGCGCAGCGCTTGCCGCGTCACGGCTGCCGCCGCTCGAAGCCTCGCGCAACGTGCCGGATGGGGAGGCGGCGCAAGCCGCCAAAGCCGAAGCGCGCGAGCGCCGCGATGCAGCGGTACGGGGCGTGTCGTCGATGCAGGAGATGCGCGACGCGATCCGCACCGCAGCCCGTGCCTTGCCGGCGATCGATGCCGTGCCGCGCGTACGCCCGATGAGCGCAACCGCGTTCCGCACGCGGGCGCGTGAAGGGCTGCCATTCCTGATTCCCGGCGCAGTTGCACGCTGGCCGATCTGCGCGCTCGGCCCGGAAGTGCTGCGCGAGCGTTTTGGCGGGGTGCACGTACGCGCACGCGTTGGCGACTACATCGGCACAGCGTTCGCGCCAGACCGCGCGATGCAGGACATGACCATGCGCGAGTATCTCGATCTCGCCGATGCCACTGAAGGCTTGCCGCCATACCTCGGCAACCTCGAACTGCGCGAGTTGAATAGCCTGTGCCACTGGCCGGCTTACTTCGAGAAGATGGGGCCGCCGCGTTTCTGGATCGGCCCCGCGGGAACTGTCACGCCGCTGCACAGCGACTTCGACGACAACATCTTCGCGCAGGTGTGGGGCACCAAGCGGATTTTCCTCGCGCCGCCGCACCACGACGAATTCCTTTACACCCGCGAGGCCAATCCGGTCTTGTTCGGCAGCCCATTCGATCCCGAAGCACCGGACTTCGACCGCTACCCGCTGGCGCGCCAGGCCACGATGATCGAAGTGATCGTCCAGCCTGGCGACATGCTCTACGTCCCGGCTGGGTGGTACCACCAGGTGCGTGCACTGACATTCTCGCTGTCGTCCAACCGCTGGGCGCGCGGCAAACCTTTTGCCTTGGCTTGAAAAAACTGTATGTGGTCGTTTCTAAAGCGAACAAAATTGCGGGCACTTGTCACGCCAGAATTGGGCGCGCAGCCGACGTAATTGCCACCTGAGATCGTTACTTTCCTGTCCTAAATGGCGAATACTCGGAGCGTTGGGACATCGGAATCAATCTTCTCGATCGTATTCAAGCTGAGACGAGGGAAATTGAAAAGAGACCGGCCCTTTACTTGATGCGATTGGCGGAGCGTTGCGCTCAACACGAACATATCCAGGTCCGCCAGGCCGGGAATAGGTGTCTTGCCTGATGCTCACCTGCGACTCTTTGCGCCTTGTGAGCGGTTGAGGTACTGAAGGATGATGCGAATTCCTTCTTCTATTTCTTCGAGTGTTGGCTGGCGTCCATTGAAAAGCAGTCTGCCTCGTTCGAAATCGTGCGCTTGCATCTCGGGACATTCCTCAGTCAGGACAATGTCATCGTCTTTCATCGCGTCAATTGCGTCCCAATCCGTCTCGCTCACGTAGGATGAGGTGGTATTGAAGGGCTTCTCGCCTGGTGGCTTTTCGAAAGGAAATGACACGGAGGTTCTCGCTTTCATAGCAGTAGGTCAACTTGGCAATTCGCCCTTCCACGAATCCGATCGTGTTGTAGCGCCGCTCGGCGTATGGAAAACGATCATCTTCAAAGGTGAATTCCAGGCCATTGAAGATTTTCCAGGCATCTCGGAAATCGTATTTATGTACGCGGAGGTTTTCTATGCGCTTTGATTCATCCCAGAGAATCGCCATAGTCAGTGTAGGCCTTTGAAAAAGGAGGTCAAGCAGCCGGGGCGGTAAGTTGATTCTCAAGCGCTTCGACGGCACATGTGTTGAGGTGGATCAGGTAAGATCGCGGGATGACTAGGGATACTTTTGATTACCGCGATGTGGCGGTGGAATCGGTCGAGGAATACGGCCAGGTGGTGGTGCGGCCTGTGAATGGGCAGGCGTTCAGTCCGGAGATGCGGGTTCAGTGTTCGCGGCAGTTGCGTGATACGGCGGTTTATCCGCTGGGTACCTGCTTCCTCGTGCTGGCGAAAATGACGGACCGTCTTGGTGGGGAGCCTTACCTGTACGTTTTCCACGGCGACCCGGTCAAAGTGCTGGCGCCTGCGCAATTGGAGACTTTCCTCAATGACCGCCGCCGCTTGCGGATCTAGGAGAATAACGATGAAGCTTGCTCTTGCAGCTTTGCTGGTGGCGCCCGCGCTGGCGATGGCGCAGGCAGCCGATCCGCAGCCTGACGAACTGTTGCAAATTGCATTCCCGAAGTGGATGGACGAGGAGGGCGGGCGTGTGCAGTCGATCCCGACCAGCGCCGCAACGCGTGGCTGGAATGCGAAGCAGGGCAAGAAGCGGAACGTCATCGTGACGCCACGCCAGGTAGTGCGCGTTGCGCCCGACCGTATCGTGCTGCTGGCGACCATGACGCCGGCCGGTGACGGTGGCGAGCCGCAAGTCGCGCATGGCACGCCGGCCGGCCTTGCGGCCTATACCTTCAAGCCCGGCAAGGATGGCTGGAAGGTCGCCAAACGCCAGGAGCCATTTGCCCTGCAGGGCTTTGAGGGGCGGGCGCAGGTGGCGCCTGTGGCCGTATCGGCGGCGTCGCAAGCGGTGCAAGTTACCTGGGGAAGCTGCTGGCAAGGACACTGCGTGGATGTTTTCGCGCTGTATGCAATCGGCGTCGATGGCGTGAAGGCGCAGCCGCTTCTGCTGCAGAAAATTAAGGGCAACAACGTCTACTCGCGCCCCGATTGCGTCGACCGCCTGGGCGGCATCGTGCAAGGCCTGCAGCCTGCCGATCCAGCCTACGCCGACGAGAAAGTGCCGCCGGGCCAATGCTATGCCATCGAAGGCCGCTGGGATGTTACGGGCGCAAACGCGCTGACGCTGCGTTTCACGGGCGCGATGAGCAAGGCAGGCAAGGATGGCAATTCTCCCGCGCAGCGTATCGACCAGGCGATGAAATTCGAATTCCGTGGCGGACGCTACGTGCCCGTCTCCGGCAGCAATCCCATACCAGACGCATAAATCAAAGGAGACAAACGTTGATCAAGATTCGCGAAATTGACCACATCGTGCTGCGCGTCGTCGATGCCGACCGCATGATCCGCTTCTACACCGAAGTGCTTGGCTGCACCATCGAGCGCCGCCAGGACGAGATCGGCCTGATCCAGCTGCGCGCCGGCAGCTCGCTGGTGGACCTGGTGCCGGTCGATAAGAAGCTGGGCATGATGGGCGGCGCCGCGCCGGGCAAGGAGGGCCGCAATGTCGACCATTTCTGTTTCCGCGTCGAGCCGTTTGACGAGGCGGCGATCCGCGCCCACCTGAGCGCGCATGATGTGGCGAATGGTCCGTCCGAATCGCGCTATGGCGCGGAAGGCGAGGGGCCGTCGATCTACGTCAACGACCCCGAAGGCAACACCGTCGAACTGCGCGGCGCGCCTTACGCGAGCTGATTACTCGTCGTCGTCCTCGTCGTCTTTCTTGAGCTTCGAGGACTTGCGCGCTTCATCCGCAGCTGCTTTCAGCTTGGCTGCGTCGCCCATGAAATCATCCACGCTGTGGTCTTTGCTCTGGCGTACTTCAGGCGGCAGGATGACGGACATATAGAGCTCATCGCGCAGGCGGCCTGCGCCTTCGTAGTTGCGCATCAGGATCAAGCCGGAACCCAGGGCCAAAAACACGGCACAGGAAGTAATGAAGGCGCGTGGCTTGTGCGGCTTCACGGTGCGCAAGTGGTTGTAGATCATCGCCACCAGGATCAGCATCACCACATGGTTGCCGTAGCGCGTGAACACTTCGGCCGACCAGGCATAGGCAAGCACGCTGCTCAAAGCTTTCCAGGCGCCTATCGCAACCAGCCCGCTGCCAAGGATGAACAGGTGGCGCCCGAGGCGCGCATGGCCGCCGAAAATGCGATTGGCCAGGGCCCAGACGCCGCTCCACACCATGCCGGCGCCAATGCCGGTGACAATCACCAGCAGGTAGCGGATGGCCTGGAAGGCGCCGGTGTCGGACAGCGCTTCGGTCACGCCCACGAACAGCGCAATCAGCGCCATGCCTGCCAGCGCCGGCACACCGCCTTCCCAGGCGTGCATGGTGGTGTCGGTGACCTCGGCTTCGACCGGGAATGCCGCGTCGCGCACGCGCAGGCGGGTGTGGCCGAGGCGGACCACGGTGGTGCCGTTGATCGGAACCGTGGCCTGGCGCTTGCCGTGCGCAACGATGCCGTTCTGGCTGCCCAGGTCGCGCATTACGAGCGCGCCGTCTTCCGCCAGCTCCACTACGGCGTGGGTCGGGGCAGTATGCGCATCGTCGAGGATGAAATCGTTGTTGTAGCCGCGGCCGATGGTGATCGGCAGCTTGTCGACGCGATGGCGATGCAGGACGTCGCCATTACGCGCCAGGGTCTCGATAAAGAAGGGGCCGTTCATTTCTTGCCCTCGCGCGCCAGCGATTCGAGGAAGGCGCGCGAGGCACGCAGGCCGTTTTCATACGAGACGCCTCGGGCATCGAGGCGGCTTTGCAGGTTCATCTTGCCTTCGTCGGTGCTGGAGGTCAGCAGGGAGAAGTCGTACAGGCCGTCGAACTTTCGGTAGGCGCGCACGCACATCACGGCGCGCATCGGCAGGGTGCTGTTCTTGACGAATTGTTCGGTGCACATCGGGCCGGTCAGGCGCTTGTCCTTGTGGCTGCCGAAGCTCTCGTTCTTGAACGAGTTGCTGGACAGGACGGCGAAGCGTACTTCATCCAGTCCTGTGCTCTTCATGTACTGGTGCTGGATCTGCACCTGGCCGGTCTGCAGCGAGCCGGAGACGAACAGCGAGGATTCCATCTGGCAGTTGGTGACTTCCACCTGGAAGGAATCGCGGTCGTTGGAACGCCCCCAGCAGCGCATCTGTTCCGACTCGCGCACCGGCACGGAATACGGCCCCATGGCTTTGGCGGTCAGCGGCTTGGCCAGCAACTGGTCGATCATGGCCTTCTGGTGCACCAGCAGTTGCTGCGCGACGACGGCGGTGAAATCCTTCGGCGGCTTGGCTTCCGGATCGACTTTCTTCAGCAGCTCCTGTGCGTAGCGCGCCGGGACCAGGAAGGACACCAGCTCGCCATCCAGGCGCTTGGAGACGTTGATGCCGGCCACTGCGCCGTCGACGGTGACGCTCGGGCCGCCGCTCATGCCGGCATTGATCGGGCCCGTGAACATCAGCTGCTCGTAGAAGCTGCGCGCGATCACGCCGTTGAACGAACCTTCCGAGATGGCAAAGCCCAGGTCGAGCGGATTGCCCAGCGAGTACAGGTACTGGCCTTGCGTCAGCGTGACCGGCTTGTCGCCCAGCTTGAAGTAGCCGGTGCCGTAGCGGTTGACGCGCACCACGGCCAGGTCGTGCAGCACGTCCACTGCCAACAGTTCGATGTTGCCGCGCTGGCCGGCGGTATCGACCCATTCGCCGGTGTAGGTATCCGGATCAAGCGCAAACTGCGAAACGACGTGGTAGTTGGTCAGGACCAGGTTGGAGGTACCGACCAGGAAGCCGGAACCGACCGACGACTGGGTGCGCCCGGTTTTCAGCAGCGAACGTACCTGCAGCAGGTCGGCCTTGGCAGCGGAATAGAGTTTTTGCGCAGTGCTCGATGGTGTCGGCAGGGCGACTGCATCGGGGGCTTGGGCCGGAGCCTGCTGGGCGTTGGCTGCTGCGCAGCCCCAGGCCAAAGTCAGTAATAATGCAAGTTTAGTGAATTTCATCTAATCCTTTGGCCGGGGGAGTGAGGCGGGATTACAGTTCGCCGTCTTCGGCGGCTGGCGGGGTGACCGGGGTCATCATGTGCCCCAGCTTGAGCGCCTTGGTGTTCAGGTAGTGCTGGTTGAAGGCATTGCGGTTGACCAGCAGCGGCACCCGTTCGGCGACTTCGACGCCAAGGCTGCCCATGGCGGCAATCTTGCGCGGGTTGTTGGTCATCAGCTTCAGGCTCTTCACGCCGAACTGTTTCAGCATCGGTTCTACCAGGGCGTAGTTGCGCTGGTCCGGCTTGAAGCCCAGTTGTTCGTTGGCTTGCACGGTGTCTGCGCCTTGCTCTTGCAGGCGGTAGGCGCGCATCTTGTTGATCAGGCCAATGCCGCGGCCTTCCTGGCGCAGGTAAAGCAGCACGCCGCGGCCTTCTTCGGCGATGCGTTTCAGCGCGCCTTCAAGTTGGGCGCCGCAGTCGCAGCGCTGGGAGAACAGCACGTCGCCGGTCAGGCATTCGGAATGGACGCGCGCCAGCACTGGCTCGCCATTGCCGATATCGCCCAGCACCATGGCCAGGTGTTCCTTGCCGGTGGCGTGTTCGACGAAGGCATGCAGCGTGAACTGGGCCCACGGCGTCGGCAGGGCGCACGAGGTGACGTAGTCCAGGTCTTCTTTTACCGGTTGTTCTGCTACGGGCTGCATGATGCTCTTTCAATCTTTGTATTGTGTAACCCTGCAATCATAACAAAAACCCGGTAAATCTGGGTCAGACCCGCAGGGTCTGACCCACAACGGTCTCCGAGCCAGTGGTTGCTCAAACCGTTGGCCGCGCCGCAGACTGGGTCTGACCCTGCGGGTCAGACCCAGGTTTACCGGTTTAAGGCAAGTCAAACAGCAGCACTTCGACATTATCGGCGCCAGACAGCGTCACCGACTCCTCGCCAGTAATCTTGGCAGCATCGCCACCTTTCAACTGAGTGCCGTTGACAGTCAGCGTGCCCCGGATTACGTGGACATAAGCCTGCCGTCCCTTGCCCAGCGCATGCACCGCGCCTTCACCGCCATTCAGGATGGAAGCGTAGATAAAGGCATCCTGGTGCACCAGCACCGACCCTTCGCGCCCGTCCGGCGAGGCAATCAGGCGCAGGGCGCCGGTCTTGCTCTCCGGCGTGAAGTGCTTTTCCTCGTAGCCTGGCTCGATGCCGCCTTGCGAAGGCTGGATCCAGATCTGCAGGAAGTGCACGCCTTCACGGTTCGAGTGGTTGTACTCGGAGTGGCGCACGCCGGTGCCGGCCGTCATGCGCTGCACGTCGCCATAGTGCAGGACCGAGCCATTGCCCATGCTGTCCTTGTGTTCCAGCGCGCCGCTCAGCACATAGGAGATGATCTCCATGTCGCGGTGGCCGTGGGTGCCGAAGCCCTGGCCGGGCGACACTTTGTCCTCGTTAATCACCAGCAGCGGGCCGAAACCGACGTGGTTCGGGTCGTAGTAATGGCCGAAAGAGAAGCTGTGCTTCGAATCCAGCCAGCCAAAATTGGCAACACCGCGGTCTTCAGATTTGCGAACTTGCAACATGTTTATCTCCTTGTGCGATAATTTCGATCAGATGTTTCACAGTATAGGGGCGCTTCATCGTGTTAAAAAGCGAATAATTTGCCTGTTTATGATCGAAAAAATCGAATGCTCAGATTAAGCCTGGAAGCCTTGCAGATCGTGGACGCCATCGACCGTGGTGGTTCCTTTGCCGCCGCCGCACGGGAGCTGTACCGCGTGCCCTCGACCATTTCCTACACCGTTGGCAAGCTGGAAGAGGAGCTTGGCGTGCAGGTTTTCGAACGCTTCGGGCCGCGCGTTGAACTGACGCCGGCTGGCCACGAGTTGCTGAAAGAAGGGCGCTACCTGCTGAAGGCGGCGGGCGACCTGGAACAACGGGTCCGGCGCGTGGCCTCGGGCTGGGAAACGGAGCTGTCCGTGGGGCTCGACTCCATGTTCGGCTCTGCCGTGCTGGCGCCCGACGTGCAGGCCTTTTACGAAGTGACGCAGCAAACCCGCCTGCGCCTGGTGCAGGAAACACTGGGCGGCAGCTGGGAAGCCTTGCTGGACCGGCGGGTGGATATCGTGGTCGGCGCGCCGGGCGACGGTCCGGCCGGCGGCGGCTATGTCTCGGAGCCGATCGGCCAGTTGAAATGGGTGTTTGCGGTCGCGCCGCAGCATCCGCTGGCCCAGGTGCAGGGCCGGCTGGGGCGCAACGAGCTGCAGCGCCACCGCGCGATCGCCACCGCTGATTCCGCACGCATGCTGGCGCCGCGCACGGTGGGCCTGGTACTCGGGCAGGACACGCTGACCGTGCCGACCATGCAGGCCAAGTTCGATTACCAGCTGGCGGGCCTGGGTTTCGGCTTCCTGCCCGAGCGCTGTGCGCGAGAAGCGATTGCGGCCGGCCTGCTGGTCGAGAAGGACGTCGAAGAGCCGAAGCCGGACGAAACCTTCTACCTGGCGTGGCGCAGTGGTGAATCCGGGGCGGCCTTGCGCTGGTGGCAGCAGCGCATGGCCGATCCGGGCCTGTTTGAGCGGCTTTGCTGTCATCTGCCGAGTGTGACAGGTACTCTGGCTCCATAAAATCCACCATTCCTGGATCTTTGTTGGAGCCATGTCGCGGCGCAAACTATCCCTGACAACATCGAAAGGGATTGCCATGCTGGACTTCTACTACGTCGCGACACCCCAAGGGCAGCAATTGCTGATGTTCCTGGAAGAGACCGGATTGCCATTCCGCCGTATTCCCAAGGCGAAATCGCTGGCGATCGTCGACCACTGGCCGATGGATGCCGGCGCACCGCTGCCTCTGCAGGAATCGGGCGCCATGCTGCTCTACCTGGCGGAAAAGTCGGGCTTCGGCATGCCGGCCGGCATGCGCGCGAGGGCGGAAGTGCGACAGTGGCTGTTCTGGCAGAAGGCGTTCGAATGCCAGGGTAACGAAACCGCTGAATTGTTCGGTGCGCTCGACAGGCAGCTTGCTGGCCGGGCCTACCTCTGCGGCGAGCAGTATTCGGTGGCCGATATCGCTTGCTTCCCCTGGGTCAGTGCACGCGGCGCCTACCTGGCCGCCTATCCCAGCCTGGCGCGCTGGTTCCATTCAGTGAGCCAGCGTCCGGCCACGCAGCGCGCCTATGGCGCCCCGGACCGCGTGGCGCTGGCTGAAGGCGAAGCACTGGCTGGGGTGTTGCCATGAGGCGCGCGGATGCGGGGAGCATGCTGTCGGTGGCGGCAATCTGGGGCGCGTCCTACCTGTTCATCCGCGTCGGTGCGCCGGAGTTTGGCGCGGCGGCGATGGGCGGCGTGCGGGCAGTGGCGGCGGCCTTGCTGCTGTTGCCGCTGCTGCTGTGGCGCGGCCAGCTGGCTGCGTTGCGCAAGCACTGGCGCGGCATCAGCTTTGTCGGCGTGACCAATGCGGCGCTGCCGTTCCTGCTGTTCAATTTCGCGGCGCTGACGATCCCGGCCGGGCTGTCGTCCATCCTGAGCGCGACCACGCCTTTGTTCGCGGCCCTGATCGGCGCCATCTGGCTGGGCGAACGCCTGACCCTGACCCGCATGGCCGGCTTGTCGCTGGGCTTTGGCGGCGTGGTGCTGCTGGTGGCGGGCAAGCTGCATTTCCTGCCGCAACAGGACATGCTGCGCACGGTACTGGCGTCGCTCGCTTGCCTGGCGGCGACTCTGCTGTATGGGATTTCGGGCAATTTCAGCAAGCGCTACCTGGCCGAAGCGCCGCCGCTGGCGGTGGCAACGGGCAGCCAGATGGTCGCTGCCGTGCTGCTGGCCGGCCCGGCATTGGCGCTGTGGCCAGCGGAAGCGCCATCGGCCAAGGCCTGGGGCGCGGTGCTGGCGCTGGCTGCTTTGTGCACGACCTTTGCGTATGTGTTGTTCTTCGGACTAATTGCGCGGCTCGGCGCGAGCAAAGCGATGAGCGCCCTGTTCCTGATCCCGGCGTTTGGCGTGCTGTGGGGCTGCCTGTTCCTGGGGGAGACGTTCTCGCTGCAGATGGGAGTGAGCTGCCTGGTGATCCTCGCGGGTTGCGCGCTGACCACCGGGCTGGTGGAACCGTCGCGCTGGACGGTCCCGTTCATGACTAAACGCGCTTAACGCTTGTCATCGTTTTTGTGGCTTTGGCGGCCGGCTTCGGCATGCTGTTCAGGCGTGCCGCCGCGGGTGCCGCCACCACTGCCGCCGCTACCGCTTTGACGGCTGCCCGATTCGGAGGAACCGGACTGGCGGTTGCCGTCATTTTTGTGGCTCATGCTGCCGGCCTTGCGTGCTTCTTCCGAGGTGAACTCGTGCGCATTGCCGGATGCATGGGCTGCCTTGCCGCCTTCGCTGGCGATCTCACGCTGGCGTTCCGGGTCCATCGAAGCGAAGCCACGGTTGCTGGTATCGCCCGACTGTTTGTTCCCGCCGCGGTTGTCTTGATTACTGGATGCCATGATCATCTCCCATTTCGGTTCAAGGAGTCGTCATGGTAGGCGCGGCAGGGGGGGCAATTAATCAGAACACGCTACCAGACTTTGTAGGACAATGGCTCATTGAAAAGTAACTTTTTTGAGGCAGGCCATGTACCAGCTGGAGCGCTTTGTCGCTGCGCAGGAAGGTGTCTACCAACAGGTGGTGAACGAACTGTCGGCTGGACGCAAGCGTAGTCATTGGATGTGGTTCATCTTCCCGCAACTGGCGGGGCTCGGTTCCAGTGCGATGGCGCAGCATTACGCGATCAGCGGCCTGGCCGAAGCAGGCGCCTACCTGGCGCATCCCGTGCTGGGGGCGCGCCTGCGCGATTGCAGCGCGCTGGTGCTGGCTGTCCAGGGAGCCACAGTCCATGGTATCTTCGGGTCGCCGGACAATATGAAATTCCATTCGTCGATGACGCTGTTCGCGCAAGCGGCGCCGGATGAGGCGCTGTTCCGCGCTTGCCTCGACAAATATTTTGGCGGCGTGCCCGACCAGGCCACGCTGGACTTACTGCACAAGGAAAAACAATGACCCGTACCATCCTCGACGACGCCCACCTGCATCCCGCCATCCGTGAGCGCGTGGCGAAGAACCATGCTGACATCGTGGCGGAAGTGCAGGCGGCCATTGCGGCCAACCGCGTGGTGGTCGTCGGCATGCGCCAGAACCCGTTCCCGAAAAAGACCTGCCGCCTGCTGGACGCGCAAGGCACCAAGTACGCCTACCTCGAATACGGCAGCTATTTCAGCATGTGGCGTCGCCGCACGGCGCTGAAGATGTGGAGCGGCTGGCCCACCTTCCCGATGATTTTCATCGACGGCGTCCTGATCGGCGGCTTCAGCGACCTTGAGCGCCTGATCGAGAAAGGTGAGTTTACGTCGCTGCTGGCGCCGCGCCTGCAGGGATGATGGACGCGCTGCCACTACGCCTGAACCCGGGCGATGATTTGCGCGGCGCCGTCGAACAGGCGCTGCGCGATGCAGGTGCGGCAGCGGGCTACCTGGTGCAGGGCATCGGCAGCCTGTCGGTGGCCCAGGTCCGCTACGCCGGACTGGCGCAGCCAACCGAGCTGCTGGGCGACCTGGAGATCCTGACGCTGGCCGGTTCCGTGGCCCCGGACGGAGCCCACCTGCACATCATGCTGTCCGATGCGCGCGGCCGGGTTTTCGGCGGGCATGTGGGCCGCGGCTGCATCGTGCGCACCACGGCCGAACTGCTGCTGGTGCTGCTGCCGTCGCACCAGTTCTCGCGCGAGCACGACCCGCTTACGGGCTTTGCGGAGCTGGCGATTCGACGCGCGCCAGGCTAGGCTTGCGTTCCTTCTGCAGGCGGGCCGCGACCTGTTCGGCGCCGGCAAAGGCGCGCACCAGGTTGCCGCCGGCGAGCTTGGCCAGGTCCTTGTCGCTCCAGCCGCGGCATATCAGTTCCGCGAACAGGGCAGGGTAGGTCGATACGTCTTCCAGGCCTTCCGGATTGATCGAGCCGTAATAGTCGCCGGCGATGCCGACGTGGTCCTTGCCGGCCACGCGCGCCACGTGCTCGATGTGGTCGGCCACCATGGACAAGGTGGCTTTCGGCTGCGGACCGGCCTTGGCGATATACGCTTCCCTGACGGCCTTGAATTCCGGGCTGTCCGGCTTGGCGCCGGCAGCTGCTGCGGCGTCGCCCAGCCCTTTGCCCCATGCCGCCACCTGCGGCGAAACGAAGGCCGGCACAAACGTCACCATCACCACGCCGCCGTTGGCCGGCAGCCGCTTCAACACTTCGTCCGGCACGTTGCGCGGGTGGTCGTCCAGGGCGCGTGCGCTGGAATGCGAAAAGATCACCGCGCCGCGCTGGTGTCCAGCGCCTGCTGCATCACTTCGGTGCTGACGTGGCTCAGGTCCACCAGCATGCCAAGGCGGTTCATCTCGCGCACCACCTCTTTGCCGAAGGGCGTCAGGCCGCCGTGCCTGCGCTCGCCCATGGCGGCGTCGACCCAGTCCAGCGTGCTGTTGTGGGTCAGCGTCATGTAGCGGGCGCCGAGGTCGTAGTAGGCGCGCAGCGCGCCCAGGCTGTTTTCGATTACGTGGCCGCCTTCCATGCCGATGAAGCTGGCGATCTTTCCTTCGCGTTTGGCCTTGGCGATATCGCTGCTGCGGGTGGCCAGCACCAGGCTTTCGGGATATTTCGCGATCATGCGGCGCGCCAGGTCGATCTGCTCCAGCTGCGCGACGGCCCAGCCGCTTTTCAGCTCGCCCGGCACGTACACGCTCCAGAACTGGGCGGACAGCTTGCCTTGCTTCAGGCGCGCCAGGTCGGTTTCGTGCGGGGTACGCTGGCGCAGGTCGTAGTGGTCAACGTCCATCGGATGTGCGGCGTCTTCGCGGATGGTCCAGGGCAGGTCGTTGTGGCCGTCGACCAGGGGCACGCGCTCCAGCAGGGCCTGGGCATGGCGCAGGGCGGCATCGCCAGCGAAGGCGGACGGGCAGCCCAGGACTCCGCACAGGATTGTGATGTACAGTCGGTTCAAATTATCTCCGTTGAAATAGCGATTATTTTTCAAGTATGCCGCAGCGCGAAACGCCGGTATACTCAGGCGGTTTCGCAAGGACTGAATCCGGAATTCTTCATGCATCGACATCGCGCGCCTGCCAGTGGTTTTACAATCATCGAACTGATTGTCGTTATGGTCATCCTCGGCATCCTGGCCGCCGTGGCGCTTCCGAAAATGATCAACTTCGGGGCCTCCGCCCGCATCGCTTCGATCCAGGGCCTGGCCGGATCGGTCAAGACTTCGATCAGCCTGGTCAAGTCGATCACTGCGGTCAGGGGCGAAGGCACGCCTGGCAGCCAGGCCAACATCACGTTTGTCGACCTCGATGCGGCCACCAAGATGCGGGTCTGGAGCGGTTATCCCGACCGCTGGTGCGACGGCATCGGCATCGCGCTGCAGGGCACCAAGATCCCGACCGGCGGCTGCTATCTTTCGCCCAGTGCCGTACCGACCGGCGACTATACCTTCTACGGCTACGGCAATAGCCAGATACCCGGCGGCGATGCCGGCTGGCGCATCGAAAACGCGCCGGACCCGAAGCTATGCTCCGTCCAGTACACTTATAACGGCTCTGGCGTTCCGGTCGTCACGGCGAACACCAGCGGCTGCTAACGGCGGCCGGGCGCGCGCAGCGGGTCGAGCAGGGCGCGCAGGTTGTTGTGGTCAATCTCGTACATCAATGCCAGCAGCGCGCCAAGCTCCCCTTTCGGGAAGCCTTCGCGCGCCATCCAGCCCAGGTAATGGCCTGGCAAGTCGGCCAGCTTGCGGCCCTTGTACTTCCCATAGGGCATATCGCGCGCCACCAGCATTGCCAGGTATTCCGCGTTCATTCTCTTAAAGTGCTTTCACGGGTATGCAGATTTCGCAGGTGAAGCTGCCGTCGGTCTGCGTCGCGAGATTCTCGTAGCGCTCGAAACAGGGGCGCTCGTCGCATTGCAGGCCGCTGGAGGGCAGCCATTCCTTCATCATGCGGTTCCACACCGGGCCGATGTCGCGCGGCGAACCGGTGTAGCGGGTGACAGCATAGCGCCCGCCGGGCAAGTGGGCAACGCTGAATTGCCCGCCGGGCTCAAAGCCTTCCGGAATCTCGACGCAGGCGTCGTAGCGGCATTTGTCGGCCGGGGTGACGCTCGGGTCGTCGTGGCCGATGCCGTAGCAGGTGGCGCCGCCCAGGCCATGGCCGAGCATCCAGGGCATGACAGCCTGGGCCCAGAACTGGCCGACGGCCGGGCCGTAGGGGCCGATGTGGCGGCGGTAGGCGATGCGGGCCGGTGGCAGGTCGACGATGTTGACTTCCATGATCATTTCTCCGAATGGGTTGTTGGAGAAGCCATGTTCGCCGTTCGCGCCTGCGCCGGCCTGACCGTACTTGCTGTTCGCCTGATCCAGATTGCTATTTTGCGCCGCCAGGAACGCTGCCGTGCGTTCGGGCGTGCTGTTGCGCCACTCGGTCGGCGTGCTGCCGAAGCGGGTCTTGAAGGCGCGGGCAAAGGCTTCGCCCGAACCGAAGCCGGTCGACAGCGCGACCTCGAGCACCGTGCCGCCGGCGGCCAGCTTGTGGGCCGCGACCTCCAGCCGGCGCCGGCGCACATAGTCGCCGATGGTCTCGCCCATCCAGCCGGCGAAGATGCGGTGGAAGTGGTAGCGCGAGAAGTTGGCGATGTCGGCCAGGGCCGGCAGGTCGAGCTGCGCGTCCAGGTTGCGGTCGATGTGGTCGAGCACCCGGTTCATGCGGCGCTCGTATTCGCTGCGCGGATCGTTCATGTGAGTGGATAGATGCGATCGAGGCTGCCGGGGCCGAAGTATTTTTCGTATTCCTTGGCAGCGTAGGAATCCATCATGCCGGAAATGTAGTCCACCACCAGGCGCTCGCGCGAGTCTTTCAGGCTGCGGATCGCCGGCGGCAGCAGGATTCCGCCCTTGTTGTAGTTCTTGTCGGTCAGGACTTCGAACAGGCCGCGGATGATCTTCTCGCCGCGCTTCTCGTAAAGCTGCACGTCCTTCTTGCGCAGGATGGCGCGCCACAGCAGGCTTTTCAGGCCGCGCGCCAGCAGGCCCTTGGTGCGGTAACCGAGTTCGGGTCCGTGCTTGCCTTCCACCACGGCGATGTCGCGGCACAGCTCGTGCACGATCTGCGAGGTCAGCTCCTTGCGCAGCACGATGGAGTATTCCTCCGAACTTTCCTGCATATCGCATTTCAGCGCTTCTTCATGGGCGTGGTTGGCGATGCTGGCAAACTGCTCGTAGGCGGCGGAAAAGTCCTTGCTGATCCTGAATTCGTGGACGATCTCGCCCCAGGTAATGATGCCGAAGCTCAGCGCGTCCTCGACGTCGTGCGCGGCGTAGGCGATTTCGTCGGCCAGGTCCATGATCTGGGCATCGATGCTCTTGCGGACGGCGACGCCGGCGGCATTGAGCTGTCCGATCAGAAATTCATAGTCATCGTCATAAAGGAATTTCTTCGGATTGTCGGCGCGGCGCTGGAAGTACTTGGTGATGCCGAGCAGGGAGCGCACGGTCAGGTTCAGGCCTGCGTAGGCGTGGTGCTTCTTTTCCAGCGTGCGCAGGGTGCGGAAGGCTTGCGCATTGCCCTCGAAGCCGCCGGAACCGGCCACCAGCTCGTCCAGGATCTTTTCGCCATAATGGCCGAAGGGCGGGTTGCCGATGTCGTGCGCCAGCGAGCAGGTCTCCGATACCACGCTGCGCTCCAGGCCCAGGTCGGCCGCGATGGAACGGGCGATCTGCGCCACTTCCAGGCTGTGGGTCAGGCGGTTGCGGTTGAAACGGTTGGCGTCGACGCCGAGCAGCTGCATTTTTCCCTGCAGGCGGCGGAAGGAGGACGAATACAGCACGCGCGCATAGTCGCGCATGCATTCCTCGCGACCCTCGCTGCGGCCATCGGCCTGGGCGTGGACGCGGTATTCGAGAGGGAGCACCAGCGCCTCCTGGGCACGGGCGAAATCGATAGTCTGTTGGTCGTACATGGTTTTCCTCAGGTTTGCAGGCGATTCTAAGGCGCTTCCGCATTCCGGTGTATATTGGCGCCCAAATTGTTTCATGGCTGGATAAAAAAATGTCACCTGTTTCACTGTTCCTCGTGGTGCTGGCTTACTTTGGCCTGCTGCTGGGCGTGGCCTGGGCCACTTCCCGCAACGCCAACAACGACAGCTTCTTCATCGGGAACAAGAGTTCGAACTGGATGCTGGTGGCCTTCGGCATGGTGGGCACCACGCTGAGCGGCGTGACTTTCATCAGCGTGCCGGGCGCGGTGGGGCGCGACGGCTTTGGCTACATGCAGATCATGATCGGCTACGTGCTGGGCTACATCGCCGTGGCCTATATCCTGCTGCCGCTGTACTACCGCCTGAAACTGACTTCCATCTATCACTACCTCGACGTGCGCCTGGGCCGGCGTTCCTACCAGAGCGGGGCGGCATTCTTCATCCTGTCACGCACCCTCGGCGCCACGGCGCGCCTGTACCTGGTGGTAAACATCCTGCAGGCGGTGATCCTGGACAGCCTTGGCGTACCGTTCTGGCTGACCAACCTGGTGATCCTGGCGATGATCCTGCTGTACACCTACGAGGGCGGGGTCAAGACCATCGTCTGGACCGATACGCTGCAAACGACCGGCATGCTGTTTGGCCTGGTGGCCTGCACCGTGTTCCTGCTGAACGAAATGAACCTGGGCCTGCTGGAAAGCCTGGAGCGCATGCGTTCTTCCGGCCTGGCGCGCGTCTTCACGACCGACATCAATAGCCCCGGCAATGCCTGGAAGCAGGTTGTGGCGGGCTTTTTCATCGTCATCACCATGACCGGCATGGACCAGGAAATGATGCAGAAGAATATCTCGGTCAAGACCCTGGGCGATTCGCAGAAGAACATGCTGGCGCTGAACGCCATCCTGGCCGGGGTGCTGACGCTGTTCCTCTTCCTCGGCGGCCTGCTTTACCTGTATGCGCAGCAGGTGGGCGTAACGGCGAGCGGCGACAAGATCTTCCCGGCAGTGGTGATGGGCCATTTGCCGGCCCTGCTGCAGCTGGTCTTCATCATTGCCCTGATCAGCGCCTTGTTCCCGAGCGCCGACGGCGCGATTACCGCGCTGACCTCATCCTTCTGCATCGACATCCTGGGCCTGAAACGGCGCGACGACCTGGGCGAGGGCGCGCAACTGCGCATCCGCCACCGGGTGCACCTGGGGTTCTGCGCCTTGTTCCTGCTGATGGTGATGGTGTTCAAATGGATTGACAGTGCCAGCATGATCGGGATGGTCCTGAAGCTGGCGGGCTATACCTACGGTCCGCTGCTTGGCCTGTTCGCCTTCGGCCTGCTCAGCAAGCGTACCGTGAACGACAAGCTGGCGCCATGGGTGGCGCTGGCCGGGCCGCTGCTGTGCGCCCTGGTGGACTTCAACCAGCAAATGCTGTTCGGCAGCTACCGCATCGGCCTGGAACTGCTGGTCATTAACGGCCTGCTGGTGATGGCTGGGCTTTACCTCATTTCTTCACCCTACAAGGCGAATGTCGCTTATAGTGTGAAGTAGTTACATTTTTTGCACTAGGAGTAAAGATGTCCCGCTCTGTTTTCTCGTATGTCCGCGGTGGATTTGCCTGGTTCTGGGGCGCCGTGGATAAAAGCCGCCGCGCCACCATGAACTTCCTGTTCCTGCTGGTGGTGGTACTGCTGATTGCCGCCATTTTCGGCGGCGGCGTCAAGCCTCTGGGCGACAAGACCATGCTGGTCCTGAACCTGGAAGGCGCTTTGGTGGAGCAATCGTCCGGCAGCAGCCGCGACGCGCTGATGGCCGGCCTGGCCGGTGGCGAAGTGCACAAGTCGGTGCAACTGCGCGATGTGTTGAACGTGCTCGATGCGGCGGCCAAGGACCCGCAGATCGGCGGCGCCGTGCTGGTGCTGGACGAAATGCAGGGCGGCGGCCAGGCCATGCTGCGCGAAATCGGCGCTGCGGTGGACCGCTTCAAGGCCAGCGGCAAGAAAGTGGTGGCCTGGGGTTCCAGCTATAACCAGCGCCAGTACCAGGTCGCTATCCATGCCGACGAAGTCTACCTGCACCCGATGGGCGCAGTGTTCCTCGACGGCTTCGGCAAATACCGCAATTATTACCGCGATGCGCTGGACAAGGTGGGCGTGACCGTTAACCTGATGAAGGTCGGCACTTACAAGAGCTTCGCCGAGCCGTTCATCGCCAACGGCCCGTCCCCGGCAGCGGCGGAAGCGGATGCCTTCCTGTACAACGACCTGTGGGCGCGCTACACAGCCCAGGTGGAGCAGTTGCGCAAGATGCCGGAAGGCGCGCTGATGAAGACCATCGACAATATTCCTGCGCTGGTGGCGGAAACCAAGGGCGACTTGGCCAAGGTGGCGCTGAATGCGAAGCTGGTCGACGGCCTGAAAACCAAGGACGAGCTGCGCGTGATGATGACCAAGCGCGGCGTCGACGATCCGGCGGCCAAGTCCTTCCGCCAGGTCAGCTACCACGATTATCTGGCGCGCGTGTTCCCCAAACTGACCGGCGACGCGATCGGCGTGGTCATGGCGGTTGGCGAAATCAGCGACGGCGATGCGCCGGCCGGCCAGATCGGCGGCGCGTCGACGGCCCGCCTGGTGCGCATGGCGCGTGAAGACAGCTCGATCAAGGCGGTGGTGCTGCGCGTCGATTCGCCTGGCGGCAGCGCCTTCGGTTCCGAGCTGATTCGCCGCGAACTGGAATTGACCCGCGCGGCAGGCAAGCCGGTGGTGGTCTCGATGGGCAATGTGGCGGCATCCGGCGGCTACTGGATTTCGATGGCTTCGGATGAAGTGATTGCCGACCCGGCCACCATTACCGGCTCGATCGGCGTGTTCGCGCTGTTCCCGACCGTGGACAAGGTGATCGACAAGCTGGGCATCCATACCGCCGGCCAGACCACCACATGGCTGGGCGATGCGGGCAATCCGCTGCGCCCGATGGACCCGCGCTTCGGCCAGTTGATCCAGAGCGCGATCGGCCACACTTACGAGGAATTCACCTCCAAGGCGGCCAAGGCGCGCAATACCACGGCCGACAAGATCGACGCCGTGGGCCAGGGCCGTGTCTGGACTGGCGCACAGGCGCAGGAGCGCGGCCTGGTCGACACGCTGGGCGGCTACCAGGATGCCTTGAAGTCCGCGGCGCGCCGCGCCAAGATGACTGGCGAACCGCGCATCGTCTACATCGAGCGTGAAGTGTCGCGCTTTGACAAGGTGCTGGAGTACTTCGGCGCTTCGTCAGCGAAGGCTGCCGCCGCCAAGGCTTTCGGCGACCAGGCGCGCGCCTCGCTGCTGCCGGCCGGCGTACCGGCGGGCGTGGCCAGCGAAGTGGTGCAGGACCTGGGCTGGCTGAACGAGATGACGGCCCAGCGCAAGCCGTTCATGGCGCTGACCCACTGCCTCTGCAACTCGCCCGATTAGTTTGTAGCATCTTTGTAAGCAGTTATTACAGGAAACAAGCCGCCAGCCAGTCTGGCGGCTTTTCTTTTGGGGCGCCGGTTCGTTCGAATTGTTTCTGATGTTTCTTGCCTAACGCATTTGGGCTGGGGCGCTGTGCTAGAGTCAATTCGACTACCTACCAAAAGAAGAAAGGGTCACCGTATGGAGACTCCAACAACATCCAATGCCCCGTCGAAACCTCGCGCCAGCAATCGGGCGCGCTGGATCGGGGGAGTCGCCGCCCTGGCCGGGATGCTGGCCCTGGGTGGCCTGGCCTGGTACCTGACCCACCGCGGCCCTGCCGAAAGCGGGCCGGGTGGTCCGGGTACCCCGGTCGCCAGTGCGGCGGGACAAGGCGCCGGCGGCCGTGGCGCCGCAGGCGGTGGCGCGGGCCGGGGCGGTAGGGGCGGGCGCGGACCGGCTGCCACGGTCGGCGTGGCCACGGCTGAAAAAGCCGACCTGCCCGTCACGCTGGACGCGCTGGGCACGGTCACCGCAGCCGCCACCACGACCGTGCGCCCGCAAGTCTCCGGCATCCTGCAGAAAGTCCTGTTCAGGGAAGGCCAAATGGTGAAGGCGGGCCAGGTGCTGGCCCAGATCGATGCGCGACCGTTCGAGCTGCAACTGATGCAGGCGACCGGCCAGCGCGAACGCGACGAAGCGCAGCTGGAAAACGCCCGCCTGACCCTCGAACGCTACCGCACCTTGCTGTCGCAGGATTCCATCGCGCGGCAGGACGTCGATACACAGGCGGCGCTGGTCAAGCAGCTCCAGGGCACCGTCACCACCGACCGCGCCAACGAGGGCACGGCGCGCTTGAACCTCGGCTACACCAAGGTGGTGGCGCCGATCAGCGGGCGTGTTGGCTTGCGGGTGGTCGATATCGGCAACGTGGTGGGTTCAGGCGATGCCGGCGGCATCGCGGTGATCACGCAACTGGCGCCGATCGACGTGGAGTTTGCGGTGCCGCAGGACCGGGTCGCCGAGCTGGCGCCGCGCGCTGCGGATCTTGCCGGACAGCGCATGGTGGCGCTGGCGTACGACCGCACGCGCAGCACGGTGCTGGAGAAGGGCGAGTTTTATGCGCTGGACAACCAGGTCGACACCCAGACCGGCACGGTGATGGCCAAGGCGCGCTTTGCCAATGCCGGTTCTTCGCTGTTCCCCAGCCAGTTCGTGAACGTGCGGCTGGAGCTGCGCACCATCAAGGATGCCGTAGTGGTGCCGGTGACGGCCTTGCGGCACGGCTCTTCGGGCGATTACGTGTACGTGCTGCAGGATGGACAGACGGCGTCGCTCCGCCCGGTCAAGCGCGGGATTGCCACCGTGGACAAGGTGCAGATCGAGAGCGGCCTGGCGGCGGGCGAGCAGGTGATCACCGAGGGCGCGGACCGGATCAAGGACGGGGCGCGCGTGACGCTGCCGGCGCAACGGCCGGGGGCAGACGGCGAACACCCGGGCCGTTCGCGCGGCGAGGGCCGGGCAGGAAGGCATCGCGGAGATGCAGCGGCCGGTGGTGCTGCGTCCGGCGCGGCCGCAGGGGAAGCCGGGGCCGGCGGCGAGGGCGGCGGCCAATCGCGGCGTCATCGCGACGAAGCCGGTGCCACGACGCCGGATGCCGGCGGTGATGCGGCCGGAGCAACCGGCCGGCGGACACGCGATGGCGCGGCTGGCTCGGGCGGCGCGGCGCGGGGCGAGGGCCGGGCAACGGACGGCGTGACGCGATGAGCCCCTCGGCGCCATTCATCCAGCGGCCGGTGGCGACGGCGCTGTTCATGCTGGCCATCGTGCTGGCCGGCCTGCTCGGCTATCGCTTCCTGCCGCTGTCGGCGCTGCCGCAGGTTGACTTCCCGACTATCCAGGTGCGTACCCTGTATCCCGGCGCCAGCCCGGAAGTGATGGGCCGCACTGTGACGGCGCCGCTTGAGCGCCAGTTCGGCCAGATGTCCGGCCTGCAGCGCATGAGTTCCACCAGCGCCGCCGGCGTCTCCATCATCACGCTGCAATTCAGCCTGGGCCAGACGCTGGACGTGGCCGAGCAGGAAGTGCAGGCCGCCATCAACGCCGGCGGCTCGCTGCTGCCGACCGACTTGCCGGCGCCGCCGGTGTACGCCAAGGTCAACCCGGCCGATGCGCCGGTGCTGACCCTGGCCATTACGTCGAAAACCATGCCGCTGACGGAAGTGCAGAACATCGTCAATACGCGCCTGGCGCTGAAAATCAGCCAGGTCAACGGCGTCGGCCTGGTGACGCTGAGCGGCGGCCAGCGGCCTGCCGTGCGCATCCAGGCCGACACGCAAGCCCTGGCCAGCTACGGCCTTGGCCTCGATACGCTGCGTACCGCCATCACGGCAGCCAACGCCAACAGCGCCAAGGGCAGCTTCGACGGTCCGACGCGTGCCTTCACCATCAACGCCAACGACCAGTTGCTGGCGGCGGACGACTACCGCCAGCTGATCGTCTCCTACCGCAATGGCGCGCCGGTCAGGCTGCAGGACGTGGCGCGCGTAGTGGACAGCGCCGAAAACGTCAAGCTGGGAGCCTGGGCCGGCCTGACGCCTGCCATCATCCTCGACGTGCAACGCCAGCCGGGCGCCAATGTGATCGCCACAGTGGACGCCATCAAGGAGCGCCTGCCGGAACTGCAGGCCAGCCTGCCCGGCGCCATCGAGGTGACGGTGCTGAGCGACCGCACGCACGGCATCCGCGCCTCCGTGCTGCACGTGGAGCTGGAACTGCTGCTGGCCGTGGTGCTGGTGGTGCTGGTGATCTTCGCTTTCCTGCGCAGCCCGCGCGCGACAGTGATCGCCAGCCTGGCGGTGCCGATCTCGCTGGTCGGCACCTTCGGCGTCATGTACCTGCTTGGCTACAGCCTGAATAACCTCAGCCTGATGGCGCTGACCATCGCCACCGGTTTCGTGGTGGACGACGCCATCGTCATGATCGAGAACATCGCGCGCCATATCGAAGAAGGCGAGAGCCCGATGAACGCTGCCTTCAAAGGCGCGCAGCAGATCGGCTTTACCATCATTTCCCTGACGGTGTCGCTGATCGCCGTGCTGATCCCGCTGCTGTTCATGGGGGACGTGGTGGGCCGCCTGTTCCGCGAGTTCGCGGTGACGCTGGCCATTACCATCCTGATTTCCGCCGTGGTGTCGCTGACGCTGGTGCCGATGATGTCCGGCCGCTGGCTGGCGGAACACAAGGAGCATGAGGCGACCCTGTTCGACCGCCTGGTCAAGCGCTATGACACCAGCCTGCAATGGGTGCTGGAGCGCCAGGGCCTGACTCTGCTGGTGGCGCTGGGCACCTTGCTGCTGACGGTGCTGCTGTACCTGTGGATACCCAAAGGGCTGTTCCCGACCCAGGACACCGGCCAGCTGCAAGCCCGGCTCGAGGCCGCGCAAACCGTGTCCTACGAGCGCATGGCGCAACTGCAGCAACAAGCGGCCCGCGTCCTGCTGGACGACCCGGCCGTGGCTTCGCTCAGCTCCGTGGTCGGCGTCGACGCCGGCAACAACACCATGCTGCATACCGGCAGCATGCTGGTCAACCTGAAACCGGACCGCGACAAGCTGCAGGTGGTGATGGAACGGCTGCGCAACCGGGTGGCGCAGGTGGCGGGCGTCAAGCTTTACCTGCAGCCCACGCAAGACCTGACCATCGATGCCGAAAGCGGCCCGACCCAGTACCGCGTTTCGCTGGAAGGCGCCGACAACGCCACCGTGTCCGAATGGGCCAGCAAACTGGCCGAGCGCATGGCGGCGAAGGAGCGCCTGCGCAATGTGGTGTCCGACGTGGGCGCCACCGGTGCCGGAGCTTATGTCAGCATCGACCGCGACACGGCGTCGCGCCTGTCGATTACCGCCGCCGCGGTGGACGACGCCTTGTACAGCGCCTTCGGCCAGCGCATCGTGTCCACCATCTTCACCGAGACCAACCAGTATCGGGTGATCCTGGAAGCCGACCAGGACCGCATGGAGACGCCGGAAGCGCTGGGCAACCTGCAGCTGCGCACTGGCAGCGGCAAGCCGACGCCTTTGTCGGCCATCGCCAGCGTGCAGGAGCGCCCGGCGCCGCTGCAGGTCACCCACGTGGCGCAATACCCGGCCACCACCATCGGCTTCGACGCCGCGCCGGGCGTGGCGCTGGGGCAGGCGGTGGACGCCATTCGCGATGCGGCGAAGGAAGTCGGCCTGCCGCAGTCGGTCAGCCTGACTTTCCTCGGCGCGGCGGGCGCCTACCAGGCTTCGCTGAGCAACCAGCTTTGGCTGATCCTGGCGGCCGTGGTGTGCGTCTACATCGTGCTGGGCGTGCTGTACGAAAGCTATATCCACCCGCTGACCATCCTGTCCACGCTGCCGTCGGCAGGCGTCGGCGCGCTGCTGGCGCTGATGCTGACGGGGCAGGAGCTGGGCGTGATCGGCATCATCGGCATCATCCTGCTGATCGGCATCGTCAAGAAGAACGCGATCATGATGATCGACTTCGCCATCGAGGCCGAGCGCGAGCAGGGCATGGCGCCGCGCGACGCGATCCACCAGGCGGCGCTGCTGCGCTTGCGGCCTATCCTGATGACCACCATGGCGGCGCTGTTTGCCGCCGTCCCATTGATGTTCGGCTGGGGCGAGGGCGCCGAGTTGCGCCGGCCGCTTGGCCTGTCGATCTTCGGCGGCCTGATTGTCAGCCAGCTGCTCACGCTGTACACCACGCCCGTAATCTACCTGGCCTTTGACCGCCTTGCGCAGCGCCGCCGCCGGGGGCGCGAGGAGCTGGCATGAACCTGTCCGAGCCCTTTGTCCGCCGTCCGATCGCCACGGTGCTGCTGACGATCGGGCTGGCACTGGCCGGCATCGCAGCCTTCTTCGTGCTGCCGGTATCGCCGTTGCCGCAGGTGGACTATCCCTCGATTTCGGTCAGCGCCAGCCTGCCGGGCGCCAGTCCGGACACCATGGCCAGCAGCGTGGCGACGCCGCTGGAACGGCGGCTTGCGGTGATCGCGGGCGTGAACGAGGTGACCTCGTCATCCGGCAGCGGCTCGACGCGCGTCAACCTGCAGTTTGAACTGAACCGCAAGATCGATGCCGCGGCGCGCGAAGTGCAGGCCGCCATCAATGCCTCGCGCGCCGACCTGCCGGCCACGCTGCGCAGCAACCCGACCTATCGCAAGGCCAATCCGTCCGATGCGCCGGTGATCATCCTGGCGCTGACGTCGGCAACGCGCAGCCCGGGGCAGGTGTATGAGTCGGTGTCGAATATCGTGCAGCAGAAGCTGGCGCAGGTGAAGGGCGTGGGCGACGTGGAGATCGGCGGCGGCTCGCTGCCGGCGGTACGCGTCGAGCTGCTGCCATTTGCGCTGAACCGCTATGGCGTGTCGTCCGAAGACGTGCGGGCGGCGATCCAGGCCACCAACGCCAATCGGCCAAAAGGTGCGATCGAGGTGGAAGGCCGGCGTCTGCAGATTTATTCTGCCGCTTCCACGGCCAGCGGCGGGCGCAGCGCGGCCGATTACCGCGACCTGGTGGTGGCCTGGCGCGACGGCGCCGCGATCCGCCTCGACGACGTGGCGGAGGTGACCGACGGCGCGGAGAACCGCAACACGCTTGGCCTGTTCAACGGCGAGCCGGCCGTGATCGTGCTGGTGACGCGCCAGCCGGGCGCGAACGTGATCGAGACGGTGGATGCGGTGCGTGCGCTGCTGCCGCAATTGCAGGCGCAGTTGCCGCAGGACGTGAAGCTGCAGGTGGCCTCGGATAGCACAAACTCGATCCGCTCCTCTCTGCACGAGATCGAGTTCACCCTGCTGATCTCGATCGTGCTGGTGGTGCTGGTGGTGAGCGCTTTCCTGCGCAGCGCGCGGGCCACCGTCATTCCGGCGATTGCCACGGTGGTGTCGCTGCTGGGCACCTTTGGCGTGATGTACCTGCTGGGCTTCAGCCTGAACAACCTCAGCCTGATGGCATTGACGGTGGCTACCGGCTTCGTGGTCGACGACGCCATCGTGGTGCTGGAGAACACGGCGCGCCATATGGAGCAGGGCATGGAGCGCTTCGCCGCCGCGCTGCAGGGCGCCAAGGAAGTCGGCTTCACCGTGCTGTCGATCAGCGTGTCGCTGGTGGCGGTGTTCATTCCGTTGCTGTTCATGGGCGGGCAGGTAGGACGGCTGTTCCGCGAATTTGCCGTTACCCTGTCGGCGGCTGTGATGATTTCCCTTGTGATTTCGCTCACCACCACGCCGATGCTGTGCGCATGGCTGCTTCGGCCGGGCGTTGAACAGAAGCCGCCGGGGCGGATATCGCGCTGGTTCGAACGCGGCTTCGACTTCATCTTGCGCATGTACGAAAAGTCGCTGGATTGGGCGCTGTCCAGCGCCTGGCTGGTGATGCTGATCCTGGTGTTCGTGGTGGGACTGAACGTGTACCTGTATGCGGCGGCGCCGAAGGGATTCTTCCCGCAACAGGACACGGGGCAGATCAACGGCGGCATCCGCGCCGACCAGAGCATTTCCTTCCAGGCCATGCAGGGCAAGCTGCGGCAACTGGTGAACATCATCCGCGACGATCCGGCGGTGGCGACGGTGGTGGGCTTCACCGGCGGCTCGCGCGCCGGCGGCGGTTTCATGTTCGTCAGCCTGAAGCCGGCGGCCGAGCGCGACGTGACGGGGCAGCAGGTCATTGCCCGCTTGCGGCCCAAGCTGGCGCGGGTGACAGGCGTGTCGCTGTTCCTGAATACGGTGCAGGACTTGCGCATGGGCGGGCGGCAGAGCAATTCCACCTACCAGTACACGCTGAAGAGCGATAACCGGGCCGATTTGAAGCGCTGGGCATCGCGGCTGGCGGACGAGATGAAGCGGCAGAAGGCGCTGGTGGACGTCGACACCGACCAGGCCGACAACGGCGTGGAAACTTTCGTCGCAGCGGACAAGGATATGGTGGCGCGCATGGGGCTGACCATGCGCGACGTCGACAACGCGCTGTACAACGCGTTCGGCCAGCGCCAGGTGGCGACCATCTACGATGAGCTGAACCAGTACAAGGTGGTGATGGAAGTAGCGCCGGAGTACGCGCGCAGTCCCGAGGCGCTGGCCGACGTCTATGTCGCGCGCCGCGCGGCCGCCGGCGCGCAGGAGCTGGGCGGCGGCACCAGCGCGGCAAGCGCCGGGAGCACGTCTGGCAGCACGACTGGCACCAGCGCCGCTGGCAATGCCGCGGGTGCCAGCGGCGCCACGGCCGGCGCGGGCAGCGTGGTGGGAGCCGGGATGCGCGACCCGTCCGGCGGCTCGGCCTTGAGCGCGCAGGCGGAAGCGATGGTGCCGTTGTCGGCGCTGGCGTCTTTCGCCGAGCGCTCCACCCCGGCATCGGTGAACCACCAGGACGGCGAGCTGGCAACCACGGTGTCCTTCAACCTGGCCGACGGCGCCAGCCTGGGCGAGGCGCAGCAGGCGGTGAAAGACGCGGAAAACGCCATCGGCATGCCGAACAATGTGCGCGGCAGCTTCCAGGGGACGGCGCGCACGGCGCAGGAAACCAACCAGCAGCAGCCGCTGTTGATCGCCGCCGCGCTGGTGGTGATCTACATCGTGCTGGGCATGCTGTACGAAAGCCTGGTGCACCCGATCACGGTGCTGTCGACGCTTCCCTCGGCAGGCGTGGGCGCGGTGCTGGCGCTGCTGCTGTTCCGCATGGAGTTCTCGCTGATCGCCCTGATCGGAGTGTTCCTGCTGATCGGCATCGTGAAGAAGAACGCCATCCTGATCATCGACTTCGCGCTGGAGGCGGAGCGCACGCGCGGGCTCGATTCGCTCAGCGCGGTACGCGAGGCGTGCCTGCTGCGCTTCCGTCCTATCCTGATGACCACCATGGCCGCGGCGCTGGGTGCGCTGCCGCTGGCGATCGGTTTCGGCGAAGGCTCGGAGCTGCGCCAGCCGCTTGGCATCGCCATCATCGGCGGCCTGGTCGCCAGCCAGCTGCTCACCTTATTGACCACGCCCGTGGTCTACCTGTTGCTCGACAAGATGCGCCTGCGTGGCGCGAAGGCCACATCATGAAAAAAATTCTTGGCGCGTTCACGCTCGCACTGGCCGGCTGCGCCACCGGCCCGGCCTACCATACGCCCAGCGCGCCGCTGTCGGCCGAATTCAAGGAAGCGCAGGGCTGGCAGCCGGCCGCGCCGGCCGACCTGCTGGAAAAAGGTCCATGGTGGGAGCTGTTCGGCGACGCCACGCTGAACACCCTGGCCAGCCAGGTGGAAGTGAACAACCAGAACGTGGCGGCGGCTGCGGCGCGCTATGCGCAGGCGCGCGCCGCCGTGGCCGAGCAGCGCGCCGCGCTGTTCCCGGTGGTGACGCTGGACGCCAGCGCCAACCGTAGCGGCGGGGGCGGCGATACGCGCACCGGCAACCAGTACCGGGTCAATATCGGCGCCAGCTGGGAGCCGGACGTGTGGGGCCGGCTGCGCGCGGGCGTCAGCGGGGCCCAGGCCAGCGCCCAGGCCAGCGAGGCTGACCTGGCGGCAGCGCGGCTGGCGGCACAGGGCGAACTGGCCGCCAACTACATCGGCCTGCGCCTGGCGGATGCGCAGCTGGCGCTGCTGGGAGAAACGGTGGAGGGCTACCAGCGCGTGCTGCAGATTACGCAGAACCGCGTGAACGCCGGTGTTGCGCCCAGTTCGGACCTGTTGCAGGCACAAACCCAGCTGGCCAACGCCAGCGCCGACCGCTTGACGCAGCAGCGCCAGCGCGCCCAGCTCGAACACGCCATCGCCATCCTGCTCGGCAAGGCGCCGGCTGACTTCACGCTGGCGCCGGCGCCCTGGACGTTGCAGGTGCCGCAGGTCCCGGTCGGCCTGCCATCGACGCTGCTGGAACGGCGGCCCGACATTGCCGCCGCCGAACGCCGCGTGGCGGCGGCCAATGCGCAGATCGGCATCGCCCGCAGCGCCTATTTTCCGAGCCTGAGCCTTGGCGTAAGCTACGGCGTGGCGGGCAGCCAGGCCGGCGGCTTGTTCAGCGCCTCCAACACCCTGTGGTCGCTCGGCCTGTCGGCAGCGCAGGCGGTGTTCAATGCCGGCGCCACCGGCGCCCGGGTCGACCAGGCCAGCGCCGCCCGCGACGTGGCCGTGGCGACCTATCGCCAGTCTGTCCTGGACGCGCTGGCGGACGTGGAAGACCAGTTGGCAGCCAGTCGTGTGCTGGCGCAACAACAGTCCTTGCGCCAGACTTCTGCCGCCGCCGCCAGCCAGGTCGAGCAGCAGATGCTGAACCGCTACCGCGCCGGCCAGGTGGGCTATACGGATGTGGTCACGGCCCAGGTCACGGCGCTCAATGCGCGCCGCGCGCTGTTACAGGCGCAAGCCGACCGGCAGTCAACCGCGGTGGCCCTGGTCCAGGCGCTGGGCGGCGGCTGGCACGCCCGCTAAGTCCTGCTGCAGGGTGTAACTGGCGGTTTGCCATTTCCTTGCCGCACTGGCATCATGGTGGAATGACTAACCCCCTAGTTTCATCCGATCCGGATTCCAGTGAAACGTTACGGCACCGCCAGGCGGTGCAGATCGTCGGCATGGGCGCGTCGGCCGGCGGCCTGGATGCGATTTCCGAATTCCTTGCCTCCATGCCGACCCGCACCGGCATGGCGTTCATCGTCCTGCAACACCAGGATCCCTCGCGCCGCGGCCTGCTGCCGGAACTGCTGCGCCGCATCACCAGCATGGAAGTGTGCGAGATCGCCGATTCGATCGAAGTCCGGCCGGACCACGTCTACGTGGCCCCGCCCAGCCACGACCTGGCTTTTTCCAACGAAAAGCTGATGCCGGTGGAAGCTGCCGACGCCCATGCCCGCTACCCGATCGATTCCTTCTTCCGTGCGCTGGCCGCCGAAAAAGGACAGGCTGCCGCCGGGGTGGTGTTCTCCGGCATGGGCACCGACGGTACCGCCGGCTTGTGGGCGATCCAGGAGGCGGGCGGGGTGACCCTGGCGCAGGAGCCCAATTCCGCCAAGTTCGACTCGATGCCGCGCAGCGCCATCACGGCCGGCGTGGCCGACTTTGTCGCGCCGCCCGGCGCCATGCCGATGTGGCTGTGCCAGGTGCGCTCGGTACCGCACGGCGGCGCCCACGGCGCGGCGCGTGCCCGGCGCCAGGCCTTGCGCGAACTGATGTCGCTGCTGCAGCGCCATACCGGCAACAACTTCACCGAATACAAGATGAGCACCGTGCTGCGCCGCATCGAGCGCCGCATGAAGCTGCACCAGCTTGAGTCGATGGAAGAATACGTAGCGTTCCTGCGTGAGAACGCCGCCGAAGTCCAGTTGCTGTTCCGCGAAATGCTGATTGGTGTAACCAGTTTCTTCCGCGACCCTTCCGTGTGGGACCACCTGGCCAACGAGACCATTCCGGCACTGCTGGCGGCGCACCCGCACGGCGCCGCCTTCAAGGCCTGGGTGCCGGCCTGCTCGACCGGAGAGGAAGCCTACACCCTGGCCATGGTGTTCGACGAGGCCATCACGCGCAATAACGAGGCGGGCAAGTATTCGCTGCAGATCTTCGCCACCGACCTGCATGGCGACGCCATCGACAAGGCGCGCCAGGGCATGTTCGGCCGCGGCGTGGAGGACAATGTCTCGCGCGAGAGGCTGCAGCGCTACTTTGTGTCGGACGGCGCCGGCTATCGCATCCGCAAGGAACTGCGCAATTTGATCATCTTCGCGCAGCAGAACATCATTTCCGATCCGCCGTTCACCAAACTCGATATTCTGAGCTGCCGCAATCTGCTAATCTATTTCAACCCTAAATTGCAGGAACAACTGATACCGTTGTTCCACTATGCCTTGAAACCGGAAGGCTTGCTGGTGTTGGGAAGCGCGGATACGCCCGGCAGTTACAACGAATTGTTTACCCCGGTACCCGGTTGCGGACGCATTTACCGCCGGCTGGATGCCAGCACGCAGCGCGTGGCGAATTATTTCCCGACCAAGATAGCGAAGACCGCGCAACCCAGTTCCATCGAAGTTACGACCATGACCATGAATGGCAATATCCAGACACAAGTAGAACACCTGCTGCTTAAAGCCCATACGCCGGCGGCAGTCATGATCAACAGCGACGGCGACATCCTGTACATCCACGGCCGCACCGGCACCTTCCTGGAGCCTGCCTCCGGCCGCGCCAACTGGAACATCCACGCCATGGCGCGCGACGGCCTGCGCTACGAGCTGGCGGACCTGATCGAGCGCGCCAACCGCAGCGAGAGCACGGAAATGGTGCGCGAGCTGCTGTTCAAGGACGGCGCCGCGTCGCTTCTGGTCGACATGACGGCCGAAGTGGTGCGCGAAGACGGCCAGTCCGGCCACAACCTGTTGGTGACTTTCAACGCCTCGCCGATGCCGCCCCGCAAGCGCGGCAGCCGCGGCGCCGACCCGCGGCCGCAGGAGCTGGAGCAGCAATTGACCATGGCGCGCCTGGAATTGCAGGCGGTGCGCGAAGAAATGCAGACCTCGCGCGAGGAACTGAAGGCCGCCAACGAAGAACTGCAATCGACCAACGAGGAGCTGCAGTCGACCAACGAGGAGCTCACCACCTCGAAGGAGGAAATGCAGTCGCTCAACGAAGAACTGTACACCGTCAACGCCGAACTGCAGTCCAAGGTGGACGACCTGTCGCTGGTCAACAGCGACATGAAGAACCTGCTGAACAGCACCGATATCGCGGTCATCTTCCTCGATAGCCAGATGAACATCCGGCGCTATACCAACCAGGCCACCCAGCTGTACAAGCTGATTGCCACCGACCTGAATCGTCCGCTCAGCGATATCGCCAACGACCTGGTGTACCCGGACATGGAAGACGATGCGGCCGAAGTGCTGCGCTCCCTGGTGTTCTGCGAGCGCCAGATCCCGACCCGCGACGGACGCTGGTTCATGGTGCGCATCATGCCTTACCGCACCGTCAACAACGTGATCGACGGCTTGGTGCTAACCTTTGTCAACGTCACCGAACTGAAACTGCTGGAAGCGCGTTTGACGCCTGAAGGAGGCAGCACCAAATGAGCCGCACCGACGCCCTGCGCCAATGGCATGAGCTGCAAGTCAGCCAGCTGGAACTTGAAGTCCAGAGTGCCGCCCTGGCGGAGCTCGAGCGTCAGAAACGCGAAGTGGAGCAGGGCCTGCTGCGCTATGCAGGCCTGTTCGACCAGGCCCCGGTGAGCTACCTCGCCCTGGCGCGCGACGGCATGATCGCCGGCGCCAACCGCGCGGCGGCAGCCCTGTTTGCGATGCCGCTGCCGGACCTGCCGGGGCAGCCTGTGGAGCGCTTCATTGCGCCGGCCAGCCAGCCGGCGCTGCGCCAGCTGCTGGCCAACCTGCATGCCGACGGCGCCAGTGCATCCATGGAGGGACTGCTTTTCGAGGGTGTCGGCGGCGCGCGCGTGCGCATCGAGGCCAACCTTGACCACGACGGCGAGGCGATCCGCATGGTGCTCAGCGAAGTGCGCTCGCATGAGCAGCACGATACCGCGCTGCGACGTGCTTTTGCCGTGCTGGACAACCTGGGCGAAGGCGTGGCGGTGGCGGACGCCAACGGCGCCATCGTGGCCGTCAATCCGGCTTTTTCCGCCATCTGCGGCCACAACGAAGCGCAGGCGATCGGCAGCGACCTGGCCATGCTGTGCGGGCACCAGGCAGTGCTGGCGGCATTGGACGGCGGTAGCTGGCAGGGCGAACTCACCGGCCAGCGTCCCGATGGCGGCGATTACCATGCCACGCTGTCGCTGCGCGCCCTGGCGGGGAACGAGGGCGGGGTGGCCGGCGTGGTGGCGGTGCTGTCCGATATCAGCCGCCGCAAGCAGGTCGAATCGGCCCTGCAAGACCTGCACCGCAACCTGGAAACCCGCGTGGTGCAGCGCACCGCCGAACTGCTGCATGCCAACGGCCAGTTGCGCCAGTTGTCGGCCCATATGGCGGCGGTCAAGGAGGAAGAACGCAAACGCATCGCACGCGAAATCCACGACGAACTGGGGCAAAACCTGCTGGCGCTGAAGCTCGATATCGTGCAGCTCAACGAACGCATGGGCGGGCGCCAGAACCGCTTCGCGCGCCGGGTCGCGGCCGCGCTGGAAAACATCGACGCCACCCTGCGCAGCGTGCGCGGCATCATGAACGAACTGCGGCCCGCGGTGCTGGACCTGGGCCTGGCAGCGGCGCTCGAGTGGCTGGTCAACGACTTCCGCCACCGCAGCAGCCTGCATTACGAGCTCGAGCTGCCCGGCGAGGCGCAGCTGGCGTCGATTGGCAGCGACGCCAGCCTGGTGCTGTTTCGCATCGTGCAGGAAGCGCTGGTCAATGTGCTGCGCCATTCGCGCGCCAGCGTGGTCACCGTGCGCCTGTGGGTGGAAGAGGGCGTGGTGCTGCTGGAAGTGGAGGACAACGGCATTGGCATCGCACCGTCCTGCCGCGAGCAGCCCGGCTCCTTTGGCCTGATCGGGATGCAGGAGCGCGCCGACGCCCTGCATGGCAGTTTTACCCTCAATGAGTACGAACCGGGCGCTGGATGCTGCGTGACGGTACGCCTCCCTTTGTAAGCAAAAAGTCAATAGCCCTGCGCGCCGGGAACGCATATACTGCCGGTGCTTTTATACGTTCAGGGGACTGACTTGACTAAAAAACTCGCACTTTCGGCAGCGTTGCTAACAGCATTCGCTCCCGCCATGGCCGACGAAGGCCAATGGCAGCCGCACCAACTGCCACAACTGAAGGCAGAACTGAAACGCATCGGCATCACCATCCCGGCCGAGCGCCTGGCCGACCTGACCAAGCATCCAATGAGCGCCATCGTGTCGCTGGACGGCTGCTCCGCGTCGTTCGTGTCCCCTGATGGCCTGGTGGTCACCAACCACCACTGCGCTTACGGCGCCATCCAGCGCAATTCGACCGCAGACAAGAACTACATCGCCAACGGCTTCCTGGCCAAGACCCGCGCCGAAGAACTGCCGGGCGGCCCGACCACCCGCGTCTACGTGACCGACAAGCTGGAAAACGTGACCGCGCGCGTCAACGACGGCCTGGACAAGCTGACCGGCAAGGACCGCAACGCGGAAGTGAAAAAGCGCATCAAGGCCCTGATCGCCGAATGCGAGACCGACAAGAACTACCGCTGCTCCGTGCCGGCCTTCCACCGCGGCGCCGAGTACTACCGCATCCGCCAGATGATGATCAAGGACGTGCGCCTGGTGTATGCGCCGCCTGAATCGATCGGCAACTACGGCGGCGACATCGACAATTACGAATGGCCGCGCCACACCGGGGACTACTCCTTCCTGCGCGCCTACGTGGGCAAGGACGGCAAGCCTGCCGACCCGTCGCCGGACAACGTGCCATACAAATCGAAGGACTTCCTGGTCGTTTCGGCCGAAGGCCTGAAGAATGGCGACCCGATCCTGCTGGCCGGCTACCCTGGCCGCACCAGCCGCTACAAGCTGCCGGTCGAGATCCGCTACGCGCGCGACCAGAGTTATCCTGCCATGGTGGCCGACTACCAGGCGGACCTCGACGCGATTGCCGCTGCCACCAAGGGCAAGGAAAACGACGTGGTGCGCTACGCCAGCGTGGTCAAGTCGATCAACAACCGCATGAAGAAAACCCAGGGCCTGCTGGACGGCTTCGCCCGCAAGGACATTGCTGCCATCAAGGACAAGCAGGACGCTGAATTCCGCACCTGGTACGGCAAGCAGACCAGCTCCTCGCCGGCCATGCTGGCCGAACTGGATGCCGCCATCACCGCCGACATGGAACTGAGCGAGGACGAATTCGCCTACGGCGTGGCGACCTACAGCGACCTGCTGAAATCCGCGCGCACCCTGTACCGCCTGGCGCTGGAGAAGCAGAAGCCTGACGCCGACCGCGAATCGGGCTTCCAGGAACGCGACCTGGCCAACATCAAGGCGCGCCTGAGCCGCCTGGAGCAGTCGCTGGTGGCATCGGTCGACCAGGCCCGCTACGTCGCAGGCTTGCAGCGCTACGCCAAGCTGCCGCCGAAAGCGCATCCGCAGTGGCTGGACAACCTGGTGCCAGCCATGGCCGACGTGCCGGCCATGTATCAGAAGTCCGGCCTGGCCGATACCGCAACCCGCCTGGCATGGATGGACAAGTCGCCGGCTGATTTCGAGCAGTCCACCGACCCGTTCATCAAGCTGGCCGTGCGCATGCATGGCGCTGCGATGGTGCTGGAAGAGCGCCGCAAGGAAGTCGACGGCAACCTGGAAAAGATCATCCCGCAGTACATGGGCGCCGTGATCGCGTGGAAGAAGTCGCAAGGCAAGCCGGTCTACGCGGACGCCAACTCCACCTTGCGCGTCACCTACGGCACCGTGTCGGCCTATCCGGGCCGTGATGGCATCACCAAGGGTCCGTTCACGACCGTGGAAGGCATCCTCGAGAAGCACACCGGCAAGGAACCGTTCGACGCGCCGAAAGCGCTGATCGAAGCGGTGAAGGCCAAGCGCTACGGCCAGTTCAAGGACCCGGTGCTGGGCACCGTGCCGGTCGACTTCCTGTCTTCGGCTGACACCACCGGCGGCAACTCCGGCTCCGCGATCATGAACAAGCGCGGCGAACTGGTTGGCCTGAACTTCGATTCGACCTACGAGTCCATTACCAAGGACTGGTACTTCGACCGCGACATCACGCGCGCCATCCACCTGGACGTGCGCTACATGCTGTGGGTGATGAAGGAGGTTGACCACGCGGACAACCTGCTGAAGGAAATGACGATCAAGTATCCGCAGAAGTAAGCGGCAAAAAGGGGCTCCTGGTGAGCCCCTTTTCAATTTGGGGCGAAACTCTTAAACGCTCTTAAGCACTCTTATTTCCTCTTGTTCGTTCTTTTTTGCTCTTAAAACGAAGGGTTTTCTTACGCAGGTTCATTGCCTGTTTCCATTCACCTTCATTCGGAAAACGAATCCAAATCGTTGCCCATGCGTTGCGAAACGAACCGCCGACTCTATTAACAAACTGAGCTGGCGAAACGCTTTTGCCATCGAAGAGCAATTCGCGTCCTTCGACATGTGCAAGATAGCTTACTCGCTTATAGACATTTCGCAGTGTTGTCCCATCGGGAAGAAACACATTCTTCCATTGATAGCCATCAAGAGTTGGTGCGGAGCGTCGGGACTGCGCCGCCAGGAATCCATCCATCCACGCTTTGATCGCTTCGTCGACGATCTCAAACATTTCCTGTTTCAGGCCGTGCGTGTACATAAAATTTCCGAGGCCTTGGTATGTTTCAAGTGAGGCAGGCAAGCTGAAGAGTACTTTGGTCATGACATCCTCCGTCTTTCAAAAAAGCATGCGGAGTTTGACCAATCTAAGAGAAAAATAGTTCAAACAAGAGGTTCTAAGAGTGGATAAGAGCGAATAAGAGTTTCCCTCCAAATCGGAAACCCACTACTACTGCCACCTGAGAATGATTCATAAGTTGCAACTTATGGGTTTTGCCGGGGCGGCAGGTCGTGGCATAATCCCGGGTCACCCAAACGCAATCCCATGAACGAAACCATTTCCTTGTTCGGCCTTGCCACCACCACGCCACTGGAGCTGGTGTCGTTCGTACTGTCCGTGCTGACCGTGTGGCTGAACATCCGCCAGAACCACTGGGCCTGGTTGTTTGCCATCCTGTCTTCCGCCATGTACGGCGCTGTGTTCTTCGGCGCCAAGCTGTATGGCGACATGGCGCTGCAGGGCGTGTTCATCACGGTTTCGATTTGGGGCTGGTACCAGTGGCTGCACGGGAACCACGGCAATCAGCTGGGCGTGTCGACCCTGGACACGCGCGGCCGTGTCGTGTGCGTCGTAGCGTGGCTGGTGGGCTTCGGCATCCTGGCCTGGTTCCTGCGCCGCTTTACCGACACCGACGTACCGAATGCGGACGCCTTCCTGACCGCCGGCAGCCTGGTGGGCCAGGCCCTCCTGTCGCGCAAGAAGATCGAGAACTGGCACGTCTGGATCATCGTCGACGTGCTGTACGTTGCGTTGTACGTGCATAAAGGCCTGATGCTGACGGCCGTCCTGTACGGCATGTTCGTCGCCATGGCTGTTGCCGGCCTCCTGGCCTGGCAGGACAGCAGCGACGAGCCGGAAGAAGCAGTCATCTGGAAATGAAGCGGCCATACCGCGTCGCCATCATCGGCGCCGCATCCTCCGGCAAGACCACCCTGGCGCAGGCACTGGCTGAGCGTTACGGCGCCATCTGGGTGCCGGAATACCTGCGCGAATTCTGCGACACGCGCCAGAGCGTGCCCGTATCGACCGACCAGTTCCACATCGCCACCACCCAGGTCGCGCGCGAAGACGCACTGGCCGCGCAGGGCAGCCGCTTCCTGTTCTGCGACACCACGCCGCTGATGACGGCGGTCTACAGCATCCACTACTTCGGCGGCATCGACGAGCAACTCGAAAGCCTCGCATCGTCGCGTCAATACGACATTACCCTGGTCTGCAAGCCGGAATTCGCCTGGATACCCGACGGCCTTCACCACGAAGAGCAAGATGTCAGCGGTATTATTGATGCGATCCTGCTCGAACAACTTGTCCGTCGCGGCGTGCCGTACACGCGCATCTCGGGCGAACTTGACGAGCGCCTCAAGCAAGTAGCTCAACTCCTGGGAGATTGAAGCATGAAAAAACTGCTCGCGTTGGCCGCCATGCTCCCCCTGGCGGCGTTTGGCGAGACCGGTTACTACATGGTCACCGTCTATGACGTGGAAGGCCAGGCTTCAATCGACTACAAATACTGGAACGCCCACTACAAGAACTCGCGCAACACCGCGAGCCCGGAGATCGGCGTCGGCTACGGCGTGACGTCGCGCTGGTACACCGAGCTCACCACGCAATGGTTCCAGCGCGACGGCCGGCAGACGCGCAATACCGGCATCGAATGGCAGAACGACTTCCTGCTGACACAGGGCCAGTACGACGTCGACGTCGCGCTGCACACGCTGGTCGAACGCGCGCGGCGGCGCGATAACGGCTACTACATGGAATTCGGACCAGTACTGCAAACGCAGATCTGGCGTACCCAGTTGAACTTCAACGTGTTCTTTCAGCGCGAGATGGACAATGGGGAACACAACGAAACCGAACTGGCCTACCAGTGGCAAGTCAGGCAGCGCTGGAAGCGCTGGTTCTCGCCAGGCTTGCAGGGCTTTGGCGAAGTAGGGAAATGGAACGACTGGCTGCCGTCGAAAAAGCAGTCGCACCGCGCCGGCCCGGCATTCTTCGGCGAAGCAGGCCGCTTCAAGTACGAAGCAGCCTATTTGTTCGGTAAAAATTCAGGACGCGCCGCGAATTCTTTTTCGATGCGCGCGCAGTACTTGTTCTGACAGTGCTTATGTCGCGGAATGATATTTTTCAGGTCATCATGTTATATTGCAAATTTACAACAATGGCTGGCTCATGAGCCTGTCTCACGCGAAAGGATGCAATGTCGGCATATAGCCATTTAATGACTCACGACGGGCCGGAGCCTGTGCGTGAAAGGCAATTGCCTGAAAGTAGAATGCCGCTGGGGGCCAACTATCAAGTACCAATACTTTGGCTGACATTATTCAGTGCGGCAGACTTTCAGCACATTAGCTTGCCGCCTTCCGAATCCGAAGATGACGAATCGCCCGAATTGATTCCAACGCTGTTTGCGAAAACGTCTGACGCATTGCGCAATTATGCGCGTCACAAGGACGCAATTCGGAAAGCGCTTGCCGACCATACAGAGCAGATCGATGAATGGGAGAGCTTCATCGCGGCCCATTTGACTACCGAGTTTGTTCAGATCGATTTTGAAGATTTCTACGGAGTCCTTGACGACTTCGATGCTGAACTAAGTAGCTGGATGGATGGCCTTGGGCGGCTGGAGGGAAGCGGTTGGGAGTCCTTGTGCGAGCAGGCTTGTTTGCACGATCGCCAAACCGCTCGCCTGGGCATGCGCGGATTCCCCCTGGGTCTCGACAACGGATGGGAAGAATGAAGTGATCATTCTTGAGGGAGCACGGGCCCGTGGGCCCGGCTCCTAAAAGCTGGATTAGAAATCCACCTGCGCCGACAGTTGGAAGGTGCGTGGCGAACCTGGGAACAGGTAGCCGCCCAGTTCCGGCGTCACATCGCGCCAGTAGAATTTGTCGAAGGCGTTCTTCACCTGCGCACGCAGGATCACCGACGAACCGCCCATGCGGGTTGCATAGGAACCTCCCAGGTTCACAACATGGTACGACGGCACCATGGTCTTGTTCTCCTGGTCGAACGCCTTCTTGCCAGCGAACTGCCAGTTCGCGTTCAGCTTCAGGCCCGGCACTTCAGCCACGGCGTAATCGGCCCACACAGTCGACTTGAAGTTCGGCACATTGGTCACACGCTTGCCGTCCAGGCCCACCAGGCCGGTGCCTTCCTGTTCGGTATGGATCGCCGCCATCGAAGCGCCCAGCAGCAGTTCGCGCGTCACTTTGCCTTGTGCGGAGAATTCCAGGCCGCGGTGGCGTTCCTGGCCGCTGCGCACGAAGGTGTTGGTGTTTGCATCGGTGAACTCCAGGCCTTGCTCGATCTGGTACAGCGCGGTCGACAGCGTAATGCCATTGACTTCAGCTTTCGCGCCCAGTTCCACTTGCTTCGACTTGCCCGGCGCCAGCGCGCGGGCTTCATTGGTGGTACCGATCGGCGCTACGCTGCCGTACTGCAAGCCCTGGGCATAGTTCGCATAGTAGGACAGCTTGGCGGTCGGACTGAACACCAGCGACACGTTTGGCAGCCAGAAGTTCTTGCGCACCGGGGCCACGTCCACTTCATTGCGGCGCAGGGAGGCATAGCGCACGCCGGTATGCAGCGCCAGTTGGTCGGTCAGGCCGATGATGTCCTGCACGAAGGCTGAACGCTCATGGTCGTTGCGGCGTTCGGAAACCGGGCCGACCCGCTTGTCGGTCATTGGCACTGCAACTGGGTGATAGATATTGCTGACGCCTGCTTTCTCGTATACGTAATCGCCCCAGCTCTCGTGGTTGCTGAAGAACGACAGGCCGGCAGCCAGTTCATGGCGAATCGAACCGGTCGCGAAGCGGCCATTCAACAGCGCCTTGACAGACAGCGGCTTCTTCTTTTCACCCAGGCTACGGTAATCGTACACATCGTAGTCGCCATTGGTGCAATAGCCTGGCCACAACAACTCGTTCTCACAGCCGTATGGGAAGGCCGTGTAGTCATCGCGCTTGAAGCGATGCTGGTTGGCGCTCAGGGTCGCCTTCCACTCAGGCGAAAGCTGGTATTGGAAGTTGACGCCGATATTGCTGCTTTCGGTTTCCACCGGCTTGGCCCAAGGCTGGTCGTTCAGGAAGGTGTCAGCGTCGACCACAGGCAGGCTGGTGCCGCCGATCAGTTGGAAGCCCGGCGCAGACTTCTGCGACTTCTTCTGGTAGTCGGCATCGATCTGCAGCAGCGCCTGTGGGCTGATGCGGAAATCGAAGGCGCCGGACACGAAGCTGCGGTGACCATCCGCGCCCTTGATGATGGAGCGCATGCGTTCGCCAGCAGCATTGAAACGGTAGCCGAAGCGGCGGTCTTCGAAGCGGCCGCCCAGGTCCACGGTGCCCAGCACGGAGCCGCGCTCGCTCACTTCAAACAGCACGGAGCGCAGGTTGTTTTCGGTCGGGCGCTTGGTCACGTAATTCACGACACCACCCGGTGCGGCAACGCCAGCCTGCAAGCCGGCCAGGCCGCGCAGCACTTCGATGCTTTCTTTGTTCTCCAGCGGGATCTGGGTGTCGCCGGAAATCGGATGGCCATCCTTGCGGTAGGAATTGGCGTTATTCAGCTTGAAGCCGCGGATCGAGAACTGCTCGGCATAGCCGACGGCATTGTAGGCGTCGCCGATGCTGGCGTCGAATTTGGCCGCGTCGGTGGTGCTGCGGATATTCAGGTCCTGCATTTGCTCGCGGGTCAGCACGCTGACGGAGGCAGGCGTCTGCAGCAATGGCTGGTCGCTGAAACCGGCCACGGACGCGTGCTCGGCGGCCACGCGGTTGGCGGTGATGACCACTTCGGTCATTTTCTGGTCCTGCGCATAGGCGGCAGGTGCGAAGGCGGAAGCGATGGCCAGTGCGGCCAGGCTGGTTTTGCTATTGATGCGGGTGCTGTTCATGATGTGCTCAAGCTGTACGTTATGCGCCAGCGGGAGAGCACGAGGGTGAGAGCAGGGCCCGGTACTGCGGGCCTTCAACCATCTACGCTTTCCTTCGCTGGCATTATCCAGATCAGGTTCGGAGGGTATTTCTCACCCCGCGCACCTGCGCGAGGACCCCTAGCGAGGCGGTATTGTACTACAGGCTCAGTTGCAGCGCCTTGCGCACGTCGGCAGGCGTAATGTCGCGGCGTTCGCCCAGGCCTGTCAGGCCGGCGGCTTCCATGGCGGCCACGGTGGCGTCGATCGCTTCCGGTCCCAGGCCGTACCCGGACAAACGGGTCGGCACGCCCATCTGCTCGAAGAAGGCACGGGTGTTGCCGATGGCCGCATCGATGCGCTCATCTTCGGTGCCTTTGCCGGCATGCAGGCCCCACACGCGCTCGGCATACTGCAGCAGCTTGCCGCGCTTGGCTTCGCGGCGGATCTGTAAAACACCCGGCAGGACGATCGCCAGCGTCTGCGCGTGGTCCAGGCCAAACAGCGCGGTCAGTTCGTGGCCGATGCCGTGGGTCGCCCAGTCTTGCGGCACGCCGACGCCGATCAGGCCATTCAGTGCCATGGTGGCAGTCCACATGATGTTGGCGCGCACTTCCACGTCGTCCGGACGGGCCAGTACCTGCGGGCCCAGTTCCAGCAGGGTTTGCAGCAAGCCTTCGGCAAAACGGTCCTGTACCGGCGCATTGGCGGGGTAGGTCAGGTATTGCTCGGTGGTGTGGACGAAGGCATCGACCACGCCGTTGCCGACCTGGCGCAGCGGCAGGGTCAGCGTTTTCGCCGGGTCCAGCACCGAGAAGCGCGGATAAACGTGAGGGCTCATGAAAGCGCGCTTTTCCTGCGTCTCTGCGCGGCTGATCACGCTGGCGCTGTTCATTTCCGAACCGGTGGCCGGCAGCGTCAGCACGGCGCCAAACGGCAGGGCGGCCTTGATGACTTTGCCGCCGATTTTCAGGATGTCCCAGGCATCGCCGTCATACATCGCTGCTGCGGCAACAAATTTTGTGCCGTCGACAACAGAACCGCCGCCCACGGCGAGCAGGAAGTCGATGTTCTCGCGATGGATCAGTTCCACCGCCTGCATCAGCGTTTCGTAGCGCGGATTCGGCTCGATGCCGGCGAATTCCAGCACGGTATGACCGGCCAGCGCCGCTCGCACTTCGTCGTACGTGCCATTGGATTTGATGCTGCCGCCGCCGTAGAGCATCAGCACTCGTGCATTGGAAGGAATATGTTTTGCCAAGGAGGCAATTTGACCTGCGCCGAAGATGACGCGGGTTGGATTGTGGAATTCAAAGTTTTGCATAGTGCCGGGCATTATCGCGCAATTCTCGCCCATCCGTGCGACACCCCGCCGGACGCCTTGCTACACTTGAGAAATCCGCGCCGCAGGCTGACAATGCGTGTACCCGCATGCCTAAGGAGAGTGAGATGACACAGGAACACGTGGTCGAGCCGCGCGATTATTTGAACGCCCAGGTGCTGGACATGCACCGGGCGCTAACGTCGCTGAGCGAGAAGATCGAGATGCTGGATTTGCAAAACCAGCGTATCGAAACGTGCACCGACCCCGAGCTGAAGCTGGTCATGGCCAGCCATCGTGATTCCACGCGCAAGCAGATCGCGATGCTGCTGGAATGGGTGCGCCGGCGCGACCCGAAAATGGATAAAGAAATGAAGGAAGCGCTGTTCAAGGCGGGACCGATCGCCGCGCAGTACCACTACGAATAAAGTCCTGGTATTGCGCTGCAAACAGAAAGGAAGTCGATGAAGTTGCAGCCGTACCGGGAGGGCAGCTGGTTTGCCATCCCGCTTAGAAATGGCGGGTATGCCACCGGACTGGTGGCCCGCCTGTCACCGCAAGGAAAGGTCATGCTGGCCTACCTGTTCGGACCGATCCACTGGACGCTGCCGACCCTGGCGGACGTGCAGCCGTTGACGGCGAACGATGCGCTGAAGGTGATCCGCACCGGCGACATCGCGGTGGCCAACGGACGCTGGCCGGTGATCGGCAACACGGTCGGCTTCCAGCGCAGCGACTGGCCTGTGCCGATGTTCATCCGCCGCGCCGATGCCTTGAAGCGCGCCTGGCAGGCAACTTACGGCGACGACCCGGCCAAGCCGGAGCGCGAAGTGTCCGTGCCATATGACACGGAGGGGTTGGAGAGCGATTCGCTGTTTGGCTACGGCTCGGCGGAACTGCTCATGACCAAATTGCTGGAGTAGGGGGATCCCTATGTACACGGGCGGCTGTTTTTGCGGCGCAGTGCAGTATGAAGCAGACGCGCCGGTCTTGAATTGCACCTGGTGCCATTGTTCGATGTGCCGCCGCTTGTCCGGCGCGCCCAGCGTGGCCTGGTTCAGCGTGGCCCGTACCCAGTTTCGCTACGTGCGGGGCAAGCCCTCCGTCTACCATTCCAGTCCCGGCGTGACGCGCGAATTCTGCGGCGTGTGCGGCACCCACCTCACTTTTGCCGACGACAGCACGCCAGGGGAAATGGACATCACCACGTCCAGCCTGGACGATCCCGAAGCACTGCCGCCGCAAGACCACACTTTTGCCGACAACCGGCTGCACTGGGAGCCGATCTGCGACGACCTGCCGCGCTACCGCCGCACCCGCCGCGACGGTGCTCTTGAAAGCGCTTAATGGTACCGGTCCAGCTCATAAGTTCGGCATTGCTCGGTGCCACTGGCTGAATCCGCGGCGTCATCAGCAGGAACCCACCTTTGCGCTTAAAACGGCCTGCGTGCCGGCGATAGTGCAGAAGGAGTCCCCTTCCTTTCCGCGTAAGCGGTGGCCGCAGGCCAAGGTAGAGGAGGAAGGCAAGGTTTAGTCAAAGGTAAGCTGTTTGGTCAAAGCGTATCGGCACCCACCTGGTGGGAAATCGGGGATCTGGCTGACAATCTTATAACCACGCTTCTCATAAAATGGCAGGGCTTGAAAGCTTAGGGTTTCCAGGAAAACGCGAGGACATTCCCTGCGGATCGCTTCCTTTTCTGCTGCCCTCATAAGTTCACTCCCGTATCCAAGTCCGCGCAGTTCATCGGAGATCCAAACGGCCTGCACTTGCAACCATCCAAGGTAAGTCGCGCCTACCAATCCGCCGACAACGCTGCCATCGTCCGCCCGTACGGCGATGAAGAGGTAATTCGGCGTGTCGCCACCTGACCGCGTCGCGTTGAATGCAGTAAGTCCTTGAATGACCAACGCCATCTCGGTGGGCAGTGGCTGGGACTCAACCACCACTTCATACTTCTCAGTCATTAAAAATCCTTTTAAGGTGCAGGAGTTAAAAAATGGTTAGCCATGTTCGAACACATCGACGAAGTGAAGCTCGGGCTTTAGCGTCGTGTAATTCTTGACGTCTTCCATTAACAGATGACCCACGGCCGACAAGGCAGCTTGCGCGGTTGATATCGAAGGAAAATATGCGTTTGAAGCCGCAATGATCTGCCCTTTTACTGGGGCGGCACTCAACAGGTAACGATCACTCTCCAATCGAATGAGCCCGTATGGCGTGAGAAGCTCATGAGTCAGGTGCATATGCTTTGAGTTGTAGTATTCATGGTCGAAGCTAGCGTCATCCGACCACCGATAGAAGCCAATCACTCGTAACATCTTTTCCTCCGATAGCTAACGTGTTGGGCAATGGAGCAGGCGCCCGCGAGCATCACAGCCAAATGCTTAAATTTGATCACGCTTCGTTCTTTCGAAAATGTTGCCAGGCGCTCGCGCGTAGCCGATCTCAGCTGCGTCTGCGTAAGTAATTTCTAACTCCGCATCTGGGTTGAGCATAAGAATAATCTCGTCCGTTAGCGGTTCATGCTCAAACACGGCGCTGACTGCTTGAAGATTCACTGCAGTCTCAAAATAACCCTCAGCCCACGCTGCATAAGCTGATGGTCCGGTCACCAGGAGGGAGAGCATATCGTCGGATCCATCGTCAATCAGCGAGCCTTGCACTTTGTTCCAACTCGGACTATCTGCCTTTCGCCAAAAGCAGAAAGTGGCGTTCTGCATCGAGAATGCAGGTTCATCCAGGAACGCAGAAAACTCGCCAGGAACCTGGGCTCGGATGGTTGCGCCTAAGGACTTGTCATTTGCGAGTTCGTGAGCGAACCCTTTCAGCGCCGCTCCAACGGAATCGAACAGCAAGAACCAGTCATCCCCGCAACCGTCACGCATGGATGCCATTTCCATCCCTGGTGCCCAGTTGGTATTGAAACTGAAATAGCGATACTGCCATTCGGGGCAAAGAATGGCATCCAACATTGCCAAAGATTGAGTAATGGCGCGGAGTGCTGGAATTGTAGGTAGCTCGTAAGGTTGCATCACGGTTTTTGGAAAGGGGGCTGTCGTCCCATTGTCAGCCTTTTGATCGCCATCGAGCAATCTCTGATTGCACTTCGGATGCTTCAACGAGTGTTGTCTGAAGCTCTTCGTCGGATGCGAATGCGGATTTCTTCAAGATGTGGCTGAACTTCTGCGCCAGGTTCGCCGCCCGTCCTTGCAGTTCGCGTGGAGCATTTGCTGCCAGCGCAGTTTCATTGAGCTCCTCGATTGATCCACAAACGCGATGGAATGAATAAATGAATCGACCTATTCGTTCATAGACGATTCTGTCGTTCGCCGCGGATTGCTCATGCATTGCTTGTTCCTTTTAGCCATACGCAATAAAGTCAGTCATTTGCTCCCTCTAGTTGCACGCTGCCGCGCGCGTTAGCAATAGCTGTCGTTCCTGCTCATTTTGTGTCAACTTTGCGGCGCGTTCGAATTCGAAGCGTGCTTCGGGCAGGCGCTTGAGCTTGAAGAGGAAGTCGCCCCGCACGCTTGGCAGCAGGTGATACTGCTTGAGCGCAGGTTCATCCAGCAATTGATCCACCAGTTCCAGCCCGACAGCCGGCCCGTAAGCCATGGCCAGCGCCACCGCGCGGTTCAATTCCACCACCGGCGACGGTGCGCGTGTCGCCAGCGCCAGGTACAGGTCCGCTATCTGCTGCCAATCGGTGTCCTCGGCTCGGCGTGCGCGGGCGTGGCAGGAGGCGATGGCCGCCTGCAGTACATATGGCCCCGGCACGCGGTTCAAGGCCTGCGCACGCTGCAGCGCTGCCAGTCCGCGCCGAATCAGCATCTGGTCCCAGCGCGTCCGGTCCTGCTCCAGCAGCAGTACCGGCTTGCCCTGGGCATCCGTGCGTGCGCGGGAACGGGAGGACTGGATTTCCATCAACGCCACCAGGCCATGCACTTCCGGCTCGGCCGGCACCAGCTCGGCCAGGATGCGCCCGAGACGCAGCGCCTCGTTGCACAAGGCAGGGCGCATCCAGTCGGCGCCGGCGCTGGCGGAGTAGCCTTCGTTGTAGACCAGGTAGATCACCTGCAGCACGGCAGCCAGGCGTTCTTCCAGTTCCGCGCCGCGCGGCACTTCGAACGGCACCTTGGCGTCGCCCAACGTGCGCTTGGCGCGCACGATGCGCTGTGCGACGGTCGATTCGGATGCCAGGAAAGCACGCGCTATTTCGTCCGTCGTCAGGCCGCCCAGCAGGCGCAGGGTCAGCGCCACGCGCGCTTCCATGGTCAGCACCGGGTGGCAGGAGATGAAGATCAGGCGCAGCAGGTCGTCGCCGATATTGTCATCGAGCTCGCGCTCCAGGTCCGGCGCGGCATCCTGCAGCAAGCCTTCGATTTCGTAAGTCAGCTCCGGCTCTTTTTCGTGCACCAGCTTCTGGTGGCGCAGGTAGTCAAGGGCCTTGTTCTTTGCAGCTTGCATCAGCCAGGCGGCGGGACGGTCGGGCGTGCCGTTTTCCGGCCAGGTTTCGAGCGCGCTGACCAGCGCGTCCTGTGCCATTTCCTCAGCCAGCGCGACGTCGCGCAGCATGCGTGTCAGGACAGCGATGATCTTCGCTTCTTCAATGCGCCAGACGGCGTCGATGGCGCGGTGGATGCTGTTGTCGTTCATGCGGCTACTTTACCATCATGGCCGTGACTGCGTGATAAAATCGGCAACTTTTCCAATAATGAACCGGGCGATGAAGAAGACCGTAGCGACAATCCGTGATGTGGCCGCCGCCGCTGGTGTTTCCACTGCCACGGTCTCCAAGTTCGTCAACGGCACGCAGCGCTTTTCGTCCGCAGTCGAAGCTCGCCTGAGCAGCACCATCGAGGAGCTGGGCTACCGTTCCAACCCGATGGCGCAATCGATGATCACCGGCCGCACCAAAGCTATCGGCCTGTCGGTGCTGGACATCGCCAACCCACACTATGCCAGCGTGGTCAAAGGCGCCAACCGCGTAGCCCAGGCCCATGGCTACACCGTGCTGCTGGTCGACACAGAAGAAACACCGGAGCGTGAGCGGCAGCTCCTGGAGGCCCTGAGCCGGCGCGTGGACGGCATGATCGTCTATTCGCGCACGCCGGAGGAGGAGCTGGACTGGCTGCTGGCTCTGGACCGTCCATCGGTTTTCTTCGGCCGCCCGGATCACATCGGGTTGCCGTCCGTTGCCAGCGATGACCAGCTCGGCGCATTCATGGTCACGCGCCACCTGGTGGCGCAGGGCCACAAGCGAGTCGGTTACCTGGGTTATGCCAATTCGCGCCGCAACCCGGAACGCATGGCCGGCGTGCGCGAGGCGCTGGCAGCCCAGGACCTGGAATTAAGCGTATTTGAAGCGGAGGCCCCGGTGTCGGGGGCGGGCGAAAAACTGTGCTCTTCGATTATGCTTGGCCGCCAGCCGCTTGACGCGCTGGTCTGCTTCAACGACCTGCTGGCGCTGGGATTCATGAAGGCCGCGCAGACGCTCGGCTTCCGCGTGCCGGAAGACATTTCCGTGGTCGGCTTCGACAATATCCAGTTCGGGAGCTTTGCCTCGCCGGCCCTCACCAGCGTGGACCTGAACAGCGAGCAGATGGGAGCTGCGGCAATGCAGAAACTCCTGGCTTCCATCGAAGGCCAGGAAGTCGAGTCGCTCACGGTGGTCAACGCGCAGCTGGTGCTGCGCGCCTCCACCGCTACGCGGCCTTAGACCGCGATCTTGCGCAGTTCTACTTCCATATCCCCCGGGCTAGGGTAGGGGTAGGACTTGACCCAGGAAATAACGTCGTCGCGCGACGCGGCATCGACCGCCCAATAGCCGGCGATCAGTTCCTTCACCTCGGCGAACGGGCCGTCCGTGATGAACGGCTTGCCGCCGGTGAACTTGACGCGCGCACCGCGCGCTGTCGACTTCAGTCCCTCGCCAGACAGCGCAACGCCAGCCGCGATGCCGGCGTTGTTGGCGCGGTTCATGATGTCGATGATTTCCGCTGGCGGTTCGAAGTCCTGCTCCGCCACGGGATCGGAGCGCAGCAGGATCGCCCAGGCGGCGTGCTTGGGCGCCGCGCCGGTGTCGAAGCCTACGCAGCCGCCGGGGCAGCCGGCTTCGCGCACTTCAACCACGGCGCTGCCTTCGGCGTCGGCCGAGGGCCAGCGTGCAGCCAGTTCGCTGGCGGCGCGGCGGTCTTCGGCCTCGATGAAGGTGAAGCCGGCCACGCTCACGTCCTGGAACGGGCCTTCTTCGTACAACCACTGGCCGTCGCGGCGGCGCATGCGCAAGCCGCCGTCGGCACTGGAGCGCAGCCATTTGGCACCCGGTACGGCCTGCACCAGTTCAGCGGATGGGAAGTTGTCCGATTCCGAGGTGGCGTCGGCCTTCCGAATAACCATGTACTGCATCTGAATCTCCTTTAAACAGGCGCTGCTATCTTGCTGGCGATGCGCGCTTCCTGTTCACGCAATTCGGGCGTGAATTCGGCGCCGAAATCCTCGGCCTCGAAGACCTGGCGGATTTCGATATCTGAGTCGGTCTCCATCGGATTGGGGCAGCGCTTGACCCATTCGATGGCTTCAGCGAGCGACTTTACCTGAATCAGCCAGAAGCCGGCAATCAGCTCCTTGGTTTCCTGGAACGGGCCGTCGATGACGGTGCGCTTGCTGCCCGAGAAGTGCACGCGGGCGCCGCGTGAACTTGGGTGCAGGCCTTCGCCGGCCAGCAGCACGCCGGCGTTCACCAGTTCTTCGTTGAACTTGCCCATGGCTGCGAGCAGTTCGGTTTTAGGCATTTTGCCGGCTTCGGAATCAGGGGTTGCTTTGACGATGAGCATGAATCGCATGGTGTCCTCTCAATTGAATTTAAAAATCAGCCTTTGCACTCAGGCGAGTTCTTCATCATTTCCTTCATCCCTTCTTCCATCTGCGCGGGAGTCAGGTCGCGTTTGTGGGTGGCGATCGACCAGGAGTGGCCGAACGGGTCCACCAGCACGCCGTAACGGTCGCCCCAGAACATGTCGGCAGGGGGCATCTTGGCAGTGGCGCCGGCATCGACTGCGCGCTTGTAGGCGGCGTCCACGTCTTCCACGTAAATATGCAGGGTTACCGGCGTGCCCTTGTAGTGTTTCGGGCCGAAGCAGCCGGCGTCAGGGAAATCGTCGACCAGCATGATGTGCGAATCGCCGATGCTGATCTGGGCGTGCATGATCTTGCCGCCAGGGCCAGGCATGCGGGAATTTTCTACCGCGTTGAAGGCTTTTTTGTAGAAAGCAATGGCATCGGCAGCGCCTTCGCAGACCAGGTGCGGGGTAACAGTGCGCATGCCTTCTGGAATTGGTTTGACAGTCATGGTGAATCTCCATTCGTTGTTTGGGAACTGGACACCGTTTGCGGCCTCCATATTCCCACGACGAACGGCGATGCGCCAGATCGACACGATTACAAAAGATTTTTTTCAGCCAGCCATTCCGGGTTGAACAGGCGGGCTGCGTAAGTGGCGCCGCGGTCGCACAGCAGGGTGACTATCGTGTGGCCCGGCCCCATCTGTTTTGCCAGCTCAACCGCAGCGGCCACGTTGATGCCGCTCGAGCCGCCTACGTACAGGCCTTCCTCGCGCAGCAGGCGGTAGACCATCTGGACGCACGCTTGGTCGTCGATGCGGATGGCGTCGTCGATCGGTGTGCCTTGCAGGTTTGCGGTGACCCGGCTGTTGCCGATGCCTTCTGAAATCGAGTTGCCCTCGCTCTTCAGTTCGCCGTGCTTGATCCAGTTGTAGAGCGCGCTGCCGTAGGGATCGGCCAGCACGATTTTTACGCTCGGCTGCTGCTCCTTCAGGTAGCGGGCGACGCCGGCCAGGGTGCCGCCGGTGCCGGTAGCGCAGGTGAAAGCGTCGACGCGGCCGTGCGCGTCGTGCCAGATTTCGGGGGCGGTAGTTGCGTAGTGGGCCTGGCGGTTGGCGAGATTGTCGAACTGCTGGGCCCAGATGGCGTTGGGCAACTCTTGCGCGAGGCGGCCGGCGACTTTCTGGTAATTATTGTCGTCGGCGTAGGGGACGGCTTTGACGGGGCGCACTTCGGCGCCAAGGGTGCGCAGGATGGCGAATTTTTCCTCGGACTGGGTTTCGGGGATGACGATCACGCATTTGTAGCCGCGTGCGGCGCACAGGTGGGCCAGGCCGATGCCGGTGTTGCCGGCGGTGCCTTCGACGACGGTGCCGCCGGGTTTGAGGAGGCCGGAGCGCTCGGCGTCGAGGATGATGGCAAGGGCGGCGCGGTCTTTGACGGAGCCGCCGGGGTTCATGAACTCGGCTTTGGCCAGAATTTCGCAGCCGGTCTCGGCCGAGAGGCGGGCGAGACGGATCAGGGGAGTGTGGCCGATGGTGTCGGCGAAGCCTTGGCGGAGCATGACTTCAATTTAGTCCAAAACCGGTAAATCGGGGTCAGACCCGTAGGGTCAGACCCCCAACGGTCTCCGGTCCAGAGGTGGGGTTTTAGTGAAACCAGCGGCAGATGAGCAGACCGGTTTAAAGGGCGCGCAAAGAGATCGTGAACTTCAACCCGCCTCCCTCACGATTGGACACCTCCAGCCCCGCCTCATGCCGCGACAGCACCCGGTCCACAATCGCCAGCCCCAGCCCGGCCCCATTGGCCTGCCCGCGCGCCGTATCCAGTCGCGTAAACGGCTTGAGCAACTGCGCAATCTGTCCCTCCGGCACACCTACGCCATGATCCTGCACCTCAACAATCACGCGCTTGGCCGTATGCATTCCCCGCACCGAGCACTTGATATCAATCTCGGTCACATCCGAATCCGGCGTCTTGCCATAGCGCCGGGCATTCTCGACCAGGTTGGCAATCACCCGCTTCAGGTCAGTGGCGTTGCCCAGCACATGCGCATGCTCTGGCAGCTCAGCCGTAACCTTCACATCGGGATGACGTCCAGCCTCATGCGCGCAGTCGCTCAGCAGCGCCACCATATCCACATTGATAAAGCTGGACGCCTCGGTCGGCTTGGCGTAATCGAGGAACTGCGCAATGATCGCATCCATCTGCGCAATGTCCGACTGCATGCCTTCGCGCGCCTCCTGCGACAGGTTGGCCATTTCCACCTCGAGCTGCATGCGCGCCAACGGCGTGCGCAAATCGTGCGAAATGCCGGCCAGGATCACGGCGCGGTCGGATTCGACCTGCTGCAAGTCATCCACCATCTGGTTGAAGCTGCGGTTGGCCTGGCGAACTTCCTGCGGCCCGACTTCCGGCAACGGCTCCGGCTGGCGGCCCTGGGCGATTTCGCGCGCGGCGGCAGTCAGCCGCTTCAACGGCAGGTTGATCAGGCTGGAAATCAGGGCTGCCCCAAGCAGCGAGACCAGCGCCACCACGCCGGCCCAGCCCAGCCATTCGACGGGGCCCTGCAGGCGTTCGCGCTCCAGCATCAGCCAATAGCGGTCGTCGGCAATCTTGAAGCTGACCCAGTAGCCGGGCACGCCATTCACTTCCGAGGAAAAACGGGTATCGGCGCCCAGCTTGGCACGCACCAGGGTCTGGATGTCGGCCATCAGGCCCGAGCTTGGCGGGGGCGCCACCTCGTCGTCATCCTCCATGGTGAACACGCGGATGCCTTCGTTCGACACCAGTTCGAACAGCAGCTCGCGCCGCAAGTCGGTGGCGGAGTGGGTGAGGGCGGCGCGGGTGATGGTCACTACCGACACCACCTGGGCGGCAGTCTGCTGCGCCAGCGGTTCGCGCTGAACGTAGTTGACCATGCCGAACCAGGCTGACATTGAGAGCGTGGTCAACACGCTCAGCAAGAGGAAGGTGCGCCAGAACAGGCCGCTGGTCAGCGACGCCGGGCGCGGCAGGCGGAATTTCATCGACAGCCCAAAATCAGCGTGGCTGGCCCTCAGGGATGAAGACGTAACCCAGGCCCCACACCGTCTGGATGTACAGCGGGCTGGACGGGTCCGGCTCGATCAGCTTGCGCAGGCGCGAAATCTGCACGTCCAGGCTGCGGTCGAACACCTCGTACTCGCGGCCGCGCGCCAGTTCCATCAGCTTTTCGCGCGACAGCGGCTGGCGCGCGTGGCGCGCAAACACCTTCAGCACCGAGAATTCACCGGTGGTCAGCGGCACGGTTTCGCCATTTTTCTTGAGCGTGCGCGTGCCCAGGTCCAGCACGAACTGGCCGAACTCGAACGTCTGCGGGTGCTCGGAAGGAGCGCCCGGAATCTCGTCCGGCTGCTTGCGGCGCAGCACGGCGCCGATACGGGCCACCAGTTCGCGCGGGTTGAATGGCTTGGGCAGGTAGTCGTCGGCGCCCATTTCCAGGCCCACGATGCGGTCCACGTCTTCGCCTTTTGCCGTCAGCATGATGATCGGGGTCTGGTCGCCGGCGCCGCGCAGGCGGCGGCAGATCGACAAGCCGTCTTCGCCGGGCAGCATCAGGTCCAGCACCAGCAGGTCGTAGCGCTCGCGCAGCCACAGCTTGTTCATGGCGGTGGCGTTTTCGGCGGTGACGACGTTGAAACCTTGTTCGGTCAGGTAGCGGCGCAACAGGTCGCGCAGGCGGACGTCGTCGTCCACCACCATGATCTTGGCCTGATGGCCTTGCGCGCCGCCCGGTGCGGCAGGGGGATTAGTGGTGGTATTCATAAGGATGTTGATCTTGTTGAATTGTCAGATGCATGTCGCTATGGTAACGTCATATTGATTGCCGGTGCCATACCGGTGAAAACTCATTACAAATTCTTACAAACTTTACCGGGTCGCTCTTACTATGGGAAGTTCGAGCGCATACACTGCGGGCATGGATACGGCAAGTACGACGAGGACGGCGATGAAACTTGGTGCGAAAACAGGATTGGGCAAAGCGGCTTTGGCGCTGTGCGCCGGCCTGTGCTGCACCGTGATGGCCAGCGCGCAAGCGCAGTCAGACCAGCGCAACCGCCAGCAGGAGCGCCGCGAAGCGCCCCGCGACTTCCGTGACAATCGCATGAACGATGCCCGCGAAGCGCGCAATCCACGCCAGTATGAAGGGCGCCTGGACGATGCGCCGCGCATGATGGACGACCGGGACAACGCAGATTCGCGCCGCATGGGAGGCCGCATGACCCCCGACGAGCGCCGCGACCTGCGCCGCCAGATCAATGAAGCGGGCCAGCAAGTGTACTCCCTGCCACGCAGGCGCTGATTTTGTGACGTTTACGTAACGGCAGGAAAACTTTCAGCCCCAAAAACCTCCGGAATTTAATGTTTTGCGTGTAATATTGATTGCCCGCAAGACAACGCGCCCCGGCGCGCCCAAGATCAGGGCACTGGAGGAGGAGCTTTGTCCCAAATTGCACAACAGGAGAGCGCCGGCAGCTTGCCGGCCGGCGTAGTCCAGCGGCCCGACGGGGTCTACCTGGACGTGCGCCTGCTTGCGCCTGAACTGACCGCGGCGATCGACATCCTGTTCCGCAGCGGTTTTGTACTGCGCGGCCTGGACTACCCGGTGCTGGCGCGTGCCCTGTATGGCGTGGGGCCGGAACTGGCGCCCAATCCCGAACTGCTCGTGCGCATTGGCGACCGGCTGGAGCCATTCCCGGCCGAACGCAGACCGCTGTACCGCAACGTCAAGATCCGCGACGGCGAAGCGGAATACTTCTTTGAACCGATCTACCTGCCGGCCGAGGAGTTGTCGGACGGCACCTTGCTGCCGGAACGCCCGGCCCAGCTCGATTTCGACGAATTCGTGGCCGACATGTGGCTGAAGAACGTGCGCTTTGGCATCCAGGTGGCGGCAGTGCGCGCTGCCCTGGCGGCACCGAAGGGCGAACGGGTGGTTGCAGCGCGTGACCTGGAACCGACGCCGGCGCAGGACGCGCGCGTGGTGGAGGTGGCCTCCGAGCTGCACCGCAGCGATGCACCGCGCCAGCGTGCCGATGGTACGGTCGACCTGACCAGCTTCCAGAACCGTTTCCCCCAAATCAAGCAGGGCGTGCGCCTGCTGAAAAAACTGCCCGGCGTGCCCGGGGAGCCGGGCCGCAATATCGCCGGCCAGCCGCTGGCAGCGCTGGCGCCGAACGACGTGGATTTCAGCCGCTTTGCGGGCGAGGGCACGGTCATCGCGCGCGAGGCCGATGGCGAATTCCTGGTGGCCGCGCGCGAAGGCTTCCTGAACGTCGACCCGAAAAGCGGGCAGGTGGCGCTGAGCGACAAGATCATCAGCCGCGAAGGCGTCTCCGGCCGCACCACGGGCAATCTGGAGCTGATGGGCGCCTTCGAGGAGTTCGGCGACGTGCAGGAACTGCGCGACGTGAACGGCAGCGACATCACCGTGCACGGCGATGTGTTCGGCAATATCAACTCCAGCGGCGGCACCATTGTCCTGGGACGCAACCTGGTCGGCGGCCGCGCCATCAATGCCAAGGGCGATATCCGCATCGAAGGCGTGGCCTCCGGCGCCACCATCCAGACCGCCAGCGGCACGGTCACGATTACGGGGCGCGCCGAAAGCTGCGTGATCAGCGCGCCCAAAGTGGTGATTTCGGAAGCCTCCAATTGCGAGATCTTTGCCGACGAAGTGCAAATGGAACTGGCCATCGGCTGCGCCGTCGCCGGCCGCAGCGTGCTGGTGGAAAGCGCCGGCCCGCGCAAGAACACCGAAATGTTCGTCTACGTGGTGGTGAAGGACGTCGCCGGCCACGACGCCGAGCTCGAAACGCTGCAGAAACAGGTCGCCGTGCACGAAGTTGAAATTGCCGCATGGCGCGTCGAGCATGACCGGCTGAACGCCATGGCCGAAGTGCGCAGCTACCTGACGCTGGCCGAAAAGCTGCGCAAGGGCGAAATTCATTTGACGCCGGCCCAGGTGCCGCACCTGAAGAAGGTGGCAGGCGCCGTTGCGCCGCACATCAAGCAGATCGGGCAACTGGTGCAGTCGATCAAGGTCGCGGAAGAAGCCATCGCCGGCGCGCGCAGCCGCCGCGACGAGCTGGAAGCGCTGAAGCGCGATGCCGCCGCCCGTTCTTCGGTGCGCGTCACGATGGTCGACGGCGAAGTCCTGGTGCGTACCCTCCCGCTGGGCGAGGCGGTGGCCGGCAATTTCATGGCGGCCGCCAAGGATTACAAAGCCATGTTGCGCGGCCCGCGGCTGGACAGCCTGGCCATCTTCGCCGGCTCCACGGGCAGCGTAAACTGGCATGGCGCTTCCCTGGCCGAGGCGAGCGTAGCGTAATGGGCCGTTAGCCGTACAATGGCGCAACAAGACAACCGGGGAGACATGGTGCCTGCAGACGCTGCCACGGCCGCCGCGGCGGCTGGCGATCTGCCATCGTCGCTGGTCCAGCGCGCCGATGGCGTGTATTTCAAGGCGGAAGCCCCGGCGGCGATGCTGCAGGCGGCTGCCAACCAGGTATTCCTCTCCGGCGCCAGCTTCCGCGGCCTTGATTACGGCGTCTTCATCCGCGCCCTGTACGGTGTCGGCCCGGAACTGCCGGATGGGATGGGCGGCCAGCCACTATGGCGCTTTGCCGACGACATCGTGCCGTTCTCCAGCGGGCGGCGCGACCTGTACAAGGCGGTCCGCATCGTCGGCGGCGAGGCGGAATACTATTTCGAACCCGTGTTTATCGAAGTGGACGGCGAGGCGCCTGTGCCTGCCCATCTCGATTTCGGCGAATTCGTGGCCGACATGTGGACCAAGGGCATTCGTTTCGGCATCGATGCGCCGGTGGTGCGCGAGGCGATCGCCAGCGGCAAGGTGGCGCGCGTGATTGTGGCGCGCAAGCTGCCGCCGGTGCCGGGCCGCGACGCCGCCATCGTCGAAGTATCGGAGAGCATCCACCGCTCCAACGCCCCGCGCCTGCTGGCCAATGGCCGCTTCGACCTGCACAGCTTCCAGAACCGCTTCCCGCAAGTGAAAGCCCAGGTGCGACTGCTGCGCCGCGAGCCGCCGCAGCCCGGCACGCGCGGCTTCGAGCTGTCGGGCATCGTGCTCGACCCGCCGCTTCCACGCGACCTGGAACTGACGACGGTGGCCGGGGAGGGCACCGTGGTGGAGCACCACGACGGCGTCGATTACCTGGTGTCCTCGCGTGAAGGCTTCATCAACGTCGACAGCAAGAGCAAGCGCATTTCCATTGGCCCCAAGATCGTCAGCCGCGAAGGCGTCTCCGCCAAGACCACGGGCAACCTGAAGCTCGATGGCGATTACGAAGAATTCGGCGAAGTGCAGGAGCAGCGCACGGTCGAAGGCGGCAACATCACCGTGCATGGCGACGTTTTCGGCAACATCGTCTCGCGCGGCGGCACCATCGCGCTGCAAAAGAACCTGATGGGCGGCAGCGCGAGCAATGCGGACGGCAATATTCGCGTGGCGGGCGTTGCTTCCGGCGCGCTGCTGCAGTCGAAAAAGGGCGAAGTCGTGCTGGGCAAGGCGCAGAACTGTGTGATTACCGGTTCGCGCGTGATCATCACCGAGGCTTACAACTGCGAGATCATGGCTGACGAAGTCCTGATCAAGCTGGCCGCCGGCTGCGCCATTGCCGCGCGCCGCATTGAAATCGACAGCGCCGGCCCACGCAAGCAGGCCGAAATGCAGTTGCATGTGATGGTGCCGGACACCAGCAAGTACGACGACAAGCTGGCTGAATGCGCCGCCCGCGCGGAGAAGCACGAGCAGCAGGCGCAGCGCTGCAAGGAGCAGATGGACGCCATCACGGCCGACCAGGAAGTGCGCAATTACCTGCAACTGGCAAGCAAGGTGCGCAAGCAGGAAGTCACGCTGAACCAGGAGCAGCTGGTGCTGTTCCAGAAAATGGCGCTGAAAGTTGGTCCGTCATTGAAAATGGTGGCGCGGCTGCAGGTGGCGATGAAGGAAGCCCAGGCCGCGCAGCAAAAGGAGCAGGAGCTGGGCGAGCACGTCTACCGGCAGAAGCTGATGGTTGTCGGCGGCGCGCGCTGCATCGTGCGGCAGGTGGCCGGCGACATGGTGGTGCGCAAGCTGGTCTTCAATCCCGACTTGGGACCGGCCTACCTGCTGCCGCCGAAGGAAGTGAAGCTGCGCGTCCGCGCCGCTTTGGGCACGCAGCAGCCGCTCTTCATCGGCAGCGGCGGCCAGTTCGACTGGAGCGGCAGCGCAGCTTAAATCGCAGCGTAGCAAGGCATCGCGCCCAGCGGCAGGTCGTGGAACAGATTGTGTTCGGTGTCGTTGATTTCGCGGTTGGCCGCAAGGATGCGGATCTTGGAGAGGTAATCGCCCACCGCCAGCACACGCGCCATCGGCGTCCTTGGTTCTCCCTTGCGCATGGTTTCCTGCTCGCGGATGGCCTGCGTGATCGAGGGCGGGAAGTTCCACGCTTCCGAAATGCCGGCCGAGATGGCAAGGCCTTCCTGCGCCAGACGGGCGCGGAAAGTGGCAGAACCCAGCTCGCCGGGCTTGGCGTTCACGCTGTCCATCACGCGCAGAGCCGTCAGCAGCCCGGCATTCATCACCAGTCCCGCCAGGAAGGCTTCGAACGGGTCGACGCCGAACTCCGGCGCCAGCATGCGGCAGGCCACGGCGCTTTTCTCGGACTGCTCCCAGATGCGCGGCGCCAGCAGCTTGGTGTAGTGGCCTGAATTCAGGTCGATGATAGGGCGGAAGGCGACCGTGGTGATCAACTGCCGCAAGCCTTCCTGCCCGACCACGATCACGGCATGTTCGACGCTGTTGATGGTGGTGGCCTCACCGCTGTTCTGGATGGCGGCATTGGCCAGCCGCAGTACGGAACCCACCAGCACCAGGTCGTTCGAAATCTTGCGCGCGATATCGGCGCCGGCGAAATTCTCGCTGCGCAGGCTTTGCAGCAGTTGCGGGATCACGCCTGGCATGCGGCGCAGCATGTCGGCGGCATTGTGGCCCGATTGCGCGGCCAGGATCAATTCGTGCAACACGCGGCCTTCCGGCGCCGTCGTGTCGAGCGATTCGTTTTCACGCAAGGCAAACAGCCAGCGCTGGAAGGTGGAATTGACCAGGTCTTTCTGTTCGAAGTCGGGTCCGCCTTCGAGGGCAGGCGACAGCACCGGGATTGGCGCAGGCGCAGGCGTTGGCCGCGGCGGCGGGGCAGGTGCGGCCGGCTGCGGCCGGCTTTCAGGTTTGGCGAGCAGTTGCTTCAGCCATTGGAACATGGGTGTTTTCCCAGCAATTGTTATGAAAGCATTGTAGCCCAGGCCGCAATCTTTGAGGATGGTCAAACTGCTTGCTGTTGCGTAACGGTACGATGGAACAGCGTATCACCGGAATCAGAGGAGCAATATGGAAGCCGACCTGCGACAGTACCTGACGTTCCGCCTGGGCGGCCTTGAATACGCGCTGGACTACCGCCGCGTGCAGGAGTTGCGTCCATTGAGTGCGCTCGAACGCATTGCGTCGGGTGGAGAAATCGTTGAAGGCGTGGCTTTGTCGCGCGGCGTCATCATGCCCATCGTGGACATGCGCATGGCGTTCGGCCCGCGCCCGCCGGCGCACGATCCGCGCACGGACGTGATCATCCTGCAGCTTTCGACTTGCGTGATGGGGATGGTAACCGACGGTGTCACCGACCTGGTGTCCTTGCCGGTCAGCGCGGTCCACCCCCTGCCGCATGTGGGCGAGGAGGTGGATTACCTGCTGGGGATGGGGCAGCTCGGCGAGCGCCGGCTGATCATGCTCGATATCGACCGCCTGATGGCGGTGCGAGGGACCGGACGCCAGCGTCAGGCGGCCAGCGCTTCCAGTTGTTCCTGAAGCTCGAGCCATTCGCCTTCCAGCTGCTCCAGCTCCTTGCTGCATTCGACCTGGTCGGCCAGCAGGGTTTTCAGCTTAGGCTTGTTTTCCGCTTCGTAGATTGCCGGATCGGCCAGGGCGGCGTCGATCGTGGCCTTCTGCTCGCTGCGCTGGGCCATGGCCGCTTCCACCTTCTTCAGGCGGTTTTCCAGGGGCTTGCGCTGGGCCGACAGGCGCTGGCGCTGCTCGGCTTCCAGGCGTTTCTGCTCCTTGCGGTCGACCGGGGAAGCTTCGGCTGCGGCCGGCTGGCCGGCAGCCGGCGCGGCGCCGGCGGCAGGCTTGGCCAGCTTGGTTTGCAGCAGCCAGTCCTTGTATTCATCGAGGTCGCCGTCGAATTCGCGCAGGCGGCCGTTTTCGACGATGATGAACTGCTCGGTGGTGGCGCGCAGCAGGTGGCGGTCGTGGGATACCACCAGCAGGGTGCCTTCGAACTGGGCCAGCGCATCGGTCAGCGCCTCGCGGGTTTCCAGGTCCAGGTGGTTGGTCGGTTCGTCCAGCAGCAGCAGGTTAGGGCGCTGCCACACGATCAGGGCCAGCGCCAGGCGTGCTTTTTCGCCGCCGGAAAACGGGGCGATCTTGCTGGTGACCATGTCGCCCGGGAAGTTGAAGCTGCCCAGGAAGTTGCGCAGTTCCTGCTCGCGCACGGTCGGCGCCATCTTCTGCAGGTGCCACAGCGGCGATTCGTCGTGGCGCAGCATCTCCACCTGGTGCTGGGCGAAGTAGCCGATCACCAGGCCCTTGCCGGTGGTGGCGGTGCCGGTCAGCGGGTCGATATCGCCGGCGATGGTCTTGATCAGCGTCGACTTGCCGGCGCCGTTCACGCCCAGCAGGCCGATGCGCTGGCCCTGCACCAGCGAGAAGGTCACGCCGCGCACGATGGTCTTGTCGCCTTGCTCGGTGTGGTAGCCGCAATCAACGTCTTCCATCACCAGCAGCGGGTTCGGCGCGCTGACCGGGTCGCGGAATTCGAAGCTGAATTCGGCGGCGGCGCGCAGCGGCGCCAGTTCTTCCATCTTGGCCAGCTGCTTCATGCGGCTCTGCGCCTGGCGGGCCTTGGTGGCCTTCGCCTTGAAGCGGTCGATGAAGGACTGCAGGTGGGCGCGGGCGCGCTGCTGCTTCTCGATGGCGGAAGCCTGCAGTACCAGTTGCGCGGCGCGCTGGCGCTCGAAGCCGGAATAGTTGCCCGAGTAGCGCTTCAGCTTGCGGTCGTCGATGTGGACGATCACGTTCACGATCTCGTCGAGGAAATCGCGGTCGTGGGAAATGATGATCAGCGTGCCCGGATAGCGCTTCAGCCAGTCTTCCAGCCAGATGATCGCGTCCAGGTCCAGGTGGTTGGTTGGTTCGTCCAGCAGCAGCAGGTCGGATGGGCACATCAGCGCCTGCGCCAGGTTCAGGCGCATGCGCCAGCCGCCGGAGAAGCTCGCCACCGGCTGTTGCATCTGCTCCAGCGAAAAGCCCAGGCCAAGCAACAGCTGCTCGGCGCGCGACTGCACGGTGTAGGCGTCGGCGTCGGCCAGCTCGGTGTGCACATGGGCGATTTCGATGCCGTGTTCCTGCGAGTCGGGCAGCGCTTCCAGGCGCGCCAGTTCGGCCTGCAGATGGCGCAGGTGGGCGTCGCCGTCGATGGCGTAGTCGATGGCGGTGCGCGGCAGGGCGGGGGTTTCCTGCGCCACGTAAGCCATGCGCCAGCTTTTCGGGAAGTCGATGTCGCCCAGGTCCGGGTGCAGCTCGTTGCGCAGCATCGCGAACAGGCTGGATTTGCCGGCGCCGTTGGCGCCGATCAGGCCGATCTTGTCGCCTGGGTTCAGGGTCAGGTCGGCGTTTTCCAGCAGCGGCTTCAGGCCGCGCATCAGGCTGACGTTGGTGAAGCGGATCATTTTCTTGGTCGTTTCATTAAAACCGGTGACTTGCATTGAGGGACGAGAGCTGGACCTAGGGCCAGTTCTCGCCGCCTTGCCGGTTTAGATTTTCAATTGGTCAGCAGTGAGCAGGAACACCATATCATCGCCCTGGCTGGTGGTCAGCCAGGTCAGTCCCAGCTCCCCAAACGCCGCCTCGGCAAACTCTTTCTCATTGCCGATTTCCACGATCAGCAAGCCGTCGTCGGTCAAGCGCTCGGCTGCACCTGCAACGATCTTGCGCACCAGGTCCATGCCATCGGCACCGCCGTCCAGGGCGATCTGCGGCTCGTGCAGGTACTCCTGCGGCAGCTTGGCCATCGACGACGAGTTCACGTAAGGCGGGTTGGTGATGATCAGGTCGTATTTCTTGCCGGCCGGGACGTTCGCGTACAGGTCCGACTGGATCAGGTTCACCCGGTCTTCAAGCTTGTAGGTCTCGACGTTCTTGCGCGCCACTTCCAGTGCATCGGCGGAGATATCGACCGCATCGACTTCTGCGTCAGGGAAAGCGTCGGCCATCATGATCGCCAGGCAGCCGGAGCCGGTGCACAGTTCCAGGATGTTCGACACGTTCTCGGCATCGTTGACCCACGGCGCGAAGTAGTTCGGGATCAGTTCCGCGATATAGGAGCGCGGCACGATAGTGCGCTCGTCGACGTAGAAATTGTAGGTGCCCAGCCAGGCTTCGTTGGTGATGTAGGCCGCCGGCACGCGCTCTTTGGCGCGGCGCTCGATCACTGCCAGCACTTCAGCCACTTCCTCCGGTTGCAGGCGCGCATCCATGAACGGCTCCAGGCGGTCCAGCGGCAGCGCCAGGGTATGCAGGGTCAGGTAGGCCGCTTCATCATAAGCCTCGGCGCTGCCGTGGCCGAAGAACAGCTTGGCCTTGTTGAAACGGGTGACTGCGTGGCGAATCAGGTCGCGCGGGGTGGTGTACAGGGTGGTATCCATAGTGTTCTTCTTAGCGCAGGAGGTTTTCCAGGGTGCGGCGGTAGATGTTCTTCAGCGGATCGATGAAGCGGACTTCGATGTGCTCGTCGATCTTGTGGATGCTGGCGTTCGGGGGGCCAAATTCTATCACCTGGGGGCAGATCTGGGCGATGAAGCGCCCGTCGGAAGTGCCGCCGGTGGTGGACAGTTCGGTGTCGACGCCCGTTTCATCCTTGATGGCATGGCACAGCGCTTCGGACAGCGTGCCGCGCGGGGTCAGGAAGGGCAGGCCGGACAAGGTCCAGTCCAGCTGGTATTCCAGGCCATGCTTGTCGAGGATGGCATGTACGCGCTGGCGCAGGCCCTCATGCGCGGAAGCGGTCGAGAAGCGGAAGTTGAAATCGATGTGCAGGTCGCCCGGGATCACGTTGTTGGCGCCGGTGCCGGCCTTGATGTTCGACATCTGCCACGACGTCGGCAAGTAGTATTCGTTGCCGTGGTCCCAGACTTCCGCCACCAGGTCGGCCAGTGCAGGCGCGGCCAGGTGGATCGGGTTCTTCGCCAGCTGCGGGTAAGCGATGTGGCCCTGCACGCCCTTGATGGTCAGGCTGCCCGACAGCGAACCGCGGCGGCCGTTCTTGATCATGTCGCCGAGGGTCTTGTCGGAAGTCGGCTCGCCTACGATGCAGTAGTCGATGGTCTCGTTGCGCGCCTTCAGCTTTTCCACCACCTTGATGGTGCCGTCGGTGGCAGGACCTTCCTCATCGGAGGTGATCAGGAAAGCAATCGATCCCTTGTGGCCAGGGTTCGCTGCCAGGAATTCCTCGCAAGCGACCACCATCGCGGCAATCGACGTCTTCATGTCGGCAGCGCCGCGGCCATACAGCTTGCCGTCGCGGTGGGTCGGGTAGAACGGTTCGGATGACCATTTTTCGACCGGGCCGGTCGGCACCACGTCGGTATGGCCGGCGAACACCAGCACCGGACTCTCCGTGCCCTTGCGCGCCCACAGGTTGGTGACTTCGCCGGAGATAATGGTCTCGCAGTGGAAACCGAGCGGTTCCAGCCACGATTTCAAATGGTCCTGGCAACCCTTGTCGTCAGGCGTAACGGATTCGCGGCCCAGCAGCTTCTCGGTCAGGTCGAGGGTACGGGAAGCGCTCATGCTGCGAAGATTTCCTGGTACATGGCGTCGTTGAAGCCGACATGGGCTTTCGGGCCGGCGCCAACCAGCACCGGGCGCTTGATCACGGACGGATTTTCCAGCATCAGGGCGACGGCGGCGTCGGCACTGGTGACGGCGGCCTTGCGCTCGTCGGGCAGGGCGCGCCAGGTGGTGCCCTTTTTATTGACTAACACTTCCCAGTCCAGGGTTTTCAGCCAGGTGCGCACGGTGGCTTCGTCCAGGCCCTGTTTCTTGAAGTCGTGGAAGTTGAAGTCCAGCTGCTGGCCTGCCAGCCATACGCGGGCTTTCTTGACGGTGTCGCAGTTGGGGATGCCGTAGAGGGTAATCATTCGGAGAATAGTGTTGTGCGGGGGCGGCTCAGCGGCCGAAGGACGACATTATATCGCGCGATGGGCGTGACAAACCGTGTCCGTTTTGCTAATGTTTCCCAAAATCACCAACTAGATCTCCGGCATGACCATTCCACCCAAGACTGAAGCGAAGATCGACCTGTCGCATTCGAACTACCTGGAACGCCGTGCACTGGAGATGGCGCTGTCTCGCGCCGCATCCGATGCCGAACGCGCCGTCATCGAGCGCCTGCTGGCGCTACGCGACAAATTGCAAGTGGAGCGTGAGGCGCACGACCAACTGATGCTCGCCCGCCGCCATGCGCGCGGCGAGTTTTTCAGCGATGCCAAGGTCAAGGCCATCAACGCAATGGGCCCAAGCCGCAAGGAGATGGAGCAGACGGTCAACGATTACTACGCGAAGCAGGATGGCGCGATGGGCGTATTGAAGGCTCATGGGCTGTCGCATTTCGGCGCGGTGATGGTGTCGCGGCGCGGCAACATCAGCGCTTTCCCGGCTGACGTGATCGATGACGTGCGTCAGATGCGTAAGCTGGAGGAAGCCTTTGCCGATGAATGGATCGCCAGCATTGCCGATCCCGCCTACAGCGCCAAGCTGATGGAGCGCCGGCGTGACGCGGCCAGGATGTTTCGCACCACGAGCACGCCAATGTGGCTGGTTGCCCAGCCAGCGTGCCCGCTGCAGCGGGACATGGATGCCGGCGCGCTTGGCCGCGCCTGGAGCAAGCTCGAGTCGATCAGCGAGGACGCCGGGCTTCCTTCCCTGTCCAAGTACGTTGGCATCGACGGCCAGGCGGCGGAAGACGGCACGCCGGCGGCAGAAGTGCTGGCAGCCGTGAACGGACTGCTGGTTGCGATCGATGCGTCGACGAGAAAGCTGCCAGCCAAGAAAGCCACGCTGGCAGCCCTGGAGGACGTGCGCGCCATCCTGCAGTGGGCGGACCAGCACCAGGCGCGAGTCTATTTTGACGTTGAATTCTGAGCGGTGACGTCAGGCTGCGCTGAAGGCCGGCACGTACACTTCGCTGAATTCCGGCGGCAGGCGCTTGGGGCGGCCGCTGGAAAGCTCGATGCACACCAGGTCCCAGCGGGCGCGCAGCACGGTGATATTGTCGCGCCGGCGTACCAGCTGGAAGCAGCGCTGCATCGACAGCGGAGAGTCGCCCGGCAGCAGCCAGGTGCCAAGCAATAGTTCTTCGCCCACATTGGTAGCGAAGATGTAATCGAATTCACTGCGGCGTATCGCCATGCCGCGGTCCAGCCGCTTATAGTCGGCCAACGTCATGCCAAGTGCATTGGAATGCGCCCAGCCGGCCTCCTCGCACCAACGCACGTAGACTGCATTATTGGTGTGATCGAGGCCATCGATGTCGCCCGCTTGCGGCGTGACCGGCAAAATAAAGGGACCCGGCCGGTCCCAGATAACATCGGATTCCGCCATCAGCGCTTCTTCAGGATCGAGCCAAGCACGCCACGGATGATTTCGCGGCCAACCTGCGAGCCGATGCTGCGCGCGGCGGATTTGACCATAGCCTGTACGGCCGTGTCGCGCTTGCTGCTGCCGCCGAAGATGCCGCCCAGGACATCGCCGAAGATGGAGCCGCCACTGTCGGCCGGGGCTTCGGCTGGTGCTGGCGCGGTGCCTCGGCCCATCGGGGCGCGGCCGCCAGGGGCCGGGGCGGCACTGCCGCCGGCGTTGGTGTTGCCAACGCGGCCGGTCAGCTTCTCGTAAGCCGATTCGCGGTCGACGGCTTTCTCGTATACGCCGGCCACCACCGAGTTGTCGCGCGCCGCCTGGCGTTCGGCTGGCGTGATCGGGCCGAGTTGCGAAGCCGGCGGCAGCACGAACGCACGCTGCACGATCTGCGGCGTACCTTTCTCGTCGAGGAAGGACACCAGGGCTTCGCCCACGCCAAGCTCGGTAATTACTTGCGCCACGTCGATTGCCGGGTTCGGGCGGAAGGTCTCGGCGGCGGACTTGACGGCCTTCTGGTCGCGCGGGGTATAGGCGCGCAGGGCGTGCTGCACGCGGTTGCCCAGTTGGCCCAGCACGGTTTCCGGAATGTCGAGCGGATTCTGCGTGATGAAGAACACGCCGACGCCTTTGGAGCGGATCAGGCGTACCACCTGTTCGATCTTTTGCAGCAAAGCCTTCGGCGCTTCGGCAAACAGCAAGTGGGCCTCGTCGAAGAAGAACACCAGCTTCGGTTTGTCGAGGTCGCCCACCTCCGGTAGGTTCTCGAACAGTTCGGATAGCATCCACAGCAGGAACACGGCGTAAATGCGCGGCGCGTTCATCAGCTTGTCTGCAGCGAGGATGTTCACCACGCCTTTGCCTGCTGCATCGGTCTGGATCAGGTCATCGATGTTGAGCATCGGCTCGCCAAAGAAGTGCTCGCCGCCTTGTTCTTCGATGGACAGCAGGCCGCGCTGGATGGCGCCGATGCTGGCGGCGCTGACGTTGCCGTAGCTGGTCTTGTAGTCGGCCGCATTGTCGCCAACGTGCTGCAGCATGGCGCGCAAGTCCTTGGTGTCGAGCAGCAGCATGCCGTTGTCGTCGGCGATCTTGAACACCAGTTGCAGCACGCCTTCCTGCGTGTCGTTCAGGTTCAGCATGCGCGCCAGCAGGGTCGGGCCGAGGTCCGAAATGGTGGCGCGCACCGGATGCCCCTGTTCGCCGAACACGTCCCAGAAGGTGACCGGGCAGCCGGCCCACTGCGGCGTTTCCAGCTTCAGCGCCTCCAGGCGCTTGGCCATTTTCTCGCCCAGCACGCCAGGCTTGGCCATGCCGGACAGGTCGCCCTTGATGTCGGCCATGAAGACCGGCACGCCGATATCGGACAGCGACTGCGCAATGCGCTGCAGCGTGACCGTCTTGCCGGTGCCGGTGGCGCCGGTGATGCAACCGTGGCGATTCACCAGGCTGGACAGCATGTCAAGGAAGAGGGTGTCGGTTTTGGCGATCGGCAGGGCAGTGCTCATATTGGGGCGGAATTTCTTGTTGAAATGAAATTCCGATCATACCACCGGAAAATTAGCTGCGACGATACCGGTGATGAGCGGCTCCCAGCGCCGCGAGGCCAAGCAAAAACAGCGCTGTGGTTGCCGGCTCGGGGACTGCAAGCGTACTGACGAGGTATTCGCTTCCAGAGCCTGTGGCAATGGTCGTGCCTTCGGGGACGATGAATTCGAGGGTTGCCGTGTTCCCGAAATGGGCATAGCCGCCGAGAGCGCCAGTGACCTGTAGCAAGCCCGCGAGTGAAATCGGAACGCCGTATTCCAGCATGTAGGTAGCTGACAGCCCAGTTCCGCCTGCGCCGGCCTGAAGCAGCGGAAGATTGCCGAAATAATCGGCGACAAGCGCAATGGAATTATCGCCGACGCTCAGTGAAATTGTCATGCTGGCCGAAGTGCCGAGGGTCTGCTCCCCAACGGATCCCAGGCTGCCCTCGAAATGAAGGACGACAGTGACTTCCTGCGGGCCGCTGAGGCCGCCCAGTGTGATCGAATCGCTGAACTGGGCCAGGGACGAACCGGTGCTGAAGCTGCTACCGGCGGTTGTGCTGGCATATGAGCTGTCAACGCTGGCTTTGAGCACGCCATAGTCAGCCTGCGCAAAGATGGCTCCGAAAGCATCGGCGTAAGAGAGCACGCTGGTATCAGTGGCGGCTGTGGCGACAAAGCTTGGGTTGGTGCAGGGGGCTGCGCAGGAGACGTAGGAAATGCTCGACAGTAACGAGGCCCTGGCCGATGGCCCGCCCAACACCAAGCAGGCCAGCAGAAACAGACGTAGCAAGGATTTCATGACCCCTCCAGTCCGAGCATGACAAAGTCGGTTGCTGTTTGGAGGTGAACGCAAGAAACACGCCTGTTTGGGCAAGTTCCATGAATTCAGTGACTTATGGTTGCCGCTTTGTCGGGCTGGGGGGCAAGTGTAAAGATTTGCGACACGGCGGGCAGGTAGCCCGCCGCATGCGCGGAGGGGATTACGAGTTCAGGGTGAACTCGGTGAAGGAAGCGTCGGTCGGGGACTTCAGTTCTTCTTCCTCAACCTGCGGAGGCGCTTCCATGCCGTGGTTCAGCAGCCACAGCAGGTTGGTGGCCGAGTCGGCGTTGGCCAGCGCCTCGTCCTTGGTGATGGCGCCTTCCATCACCAGCTTGTACAGAGCCTGCTCGAACGACTGCGAGCCTGGCGACAGGGATTTTTCCAGCGCTTCCTTGATTGCGCCGATTTCGCCCTTTTCGATCAGGTCGGAGATATAGCGGGTGTTGACCATGATCTCGACTGCCGGCGTGCGGGTGCCGCCGCCGGCCGAACGGATCAGGCGCTGCGACACGATGGCCTTGACGGTCGACGACAAGTCCTGCAGCAGTGCAGGGCGGTTCTCGATCGGGTAGAAGGAAATGATTCGGTTCAGCGCGTTGTACGAGTTGTTGGCGTGCAGGGTCGCCAGCACCAGGTGGCCCGACTGCGCGTACGCCATGGCCGATGCCATGGTTTCGCGGTCGCGGATCTCGCCGATCAGGATGCAGTCCGGCGCCTGGCGCATCGAGTTGCGCAGCGCGGTGTAGAAGTCCTTGGCATCGCTGCCGATTTCGCGCTGGTTGACGATCGATTTCTTGTTGCGGAACAGGTATTCGATCGGGTCTTCCAGCGTCAGGATGTGACCCGAGCGCAGTTCATTGCGGTGGTCCAGCATGGACGCGATGGTGGTCGACTTGCCGGAGCCGGTAGCGCCGACCAGCAGCACCAGGCCGCGTTTTTCCATGATCAGGTCGGCCAGCACCGGCGGCAGGCCCAGTTCGCCCAGCGGCGGAATGCTGGCCGGCACGAAACGGAAGACGGCGGAAATGCTGCCGCGCTGGCGGAAGGCGGACAGACGGAAGCGGCCCAGGTTGGGCACGGAGATACCCATGTTCAGCTCATTGGTCGTATCCAGTTCTTCCAGCTGCTCGGGCGAGCAGACCTCAGCCAACAGGGCTTGCAGGTTCTCGGGTTCGAGCTTTTGCTGGTTGATCGGGATCAGAAGGCCGTTGATCTTCAGATGCACCGGCGAGCCTACGGCAAAAAACATGTCCGAGGCGTTTTTTTCCTTCATTAGCTGGAACAGGCGGTCCATAGCCATTTTTTGGGTATCTCCTTGTTACGGTTATACGCCGCGCAGCAATTCGTTAATGCCTGTTTTGGCGCGGGTTTGTGCGTCGACGCGCTTGACGATGACGGCGCAGTACAGGCTGTACTTGCCATCAGCCGACGGCAGCGAGCCCGAAACCACGACCGAGCCGGCCGGCACACGGCCGTAGAATACCTCGCCGGTGGTGCGGTCGTAAATCTTGGTGGACTGGCCGATGTACACGCCCATCGAAATGACCGAGTTTTCTTCCACGATCACGCCTTCCACGATCTCGGAACGGGCGCCGATGAAGCAGTTGTCTTCGATGATGGTCGGGTTGGCCTGCATTGGCTCCAGTACTCCGCCGATGCCCACGCCGCCGGACAGGTGCACGTTCTTGCCGATCTGCGCGCAGGAACCCACGGTGGCCCAGGTGTCGACCATGGCGCCTTCGTCGACGTAGGCGCCGATGTTCACGTAGGAAGGCATCAGCACCACGTTCTTGCCGATGAAGGAGCCGCGGCGCGCCACGGCTGGCGGCACCACGCGGAAGCCGCCCTTGGCGAAATCTTCGGCCGAGTAGTTGGCGAACTTGGTCGGAACCTTGTCGTAGAACTGCATGGTGCCGTCGGAAGGCATGACCACGTTGTTCTCCAGGCGGAAGGACAGCAGCACGGCCTTCTTGATCCACTGGTTGACCACCCAGGCGCCATTTTCTTTATGGGCTACGCGCAGCGAGCCGTTGTCCAGGCCAGCCAGCACGTGGTTGACGGCATCGCGCACTTCGGCGGTGGCGTTGGACGGGTTGATCTCGGCGCGGTTGTCCCACGCGGTTTCAATGATTTGCTGGATGCTCATGATTTAGCTAGTTGGTTACAGAATTGAACGATACGGCGCGCCGCTTCAAGGCCTTCCTCGGTTTCGGCAACCAGCGCCATGCGGATGCGGTTGCGGCCCGGGTTGACGCCATGGGCGTCGCGCGCCAGGTAGCTACCCGGCAGCACGGTGACATTGTACTCGGCGTGCAGGCGCCGGGCGAATTCGGTGTCGGACAGGCCGGTGCGGGTCACATCGGCCCACAAATAGAAGCTGGCGTCCGGCATTTGCACGTCCAGCACTTCCTGGATAAGGGGCGTGATGGCGGCGAACTTGGCGCGGTATTGCGCGCGGTTTTCCTCGACATGGGTTTCGTCGTTCCAGGCAGCGACAGAGGCGGCCTGCACATGCGGGCCCATGGCGCTGCCGTGGTAGGTGCGGTACAGCAGGAATTTCTTCAGCACTTGCGCGTCGCCGGCCACGAAGCCGGAGCGCATGCCCGGCACGTTGGAGCGCTTGGACAGGCTGGAAAACACCACCAGGCGGGCATACGGCTCGCCTTCCCGGGTCAATCCCAGGATGTTGGCCGCCTGCATGGCGCCCAGCGGCGGCTCGTCGCCATGATAAATCTCCGAGTAGCACTCGTCGGCGGCGATGATAAAGTTATAACGTTCGGACAGCGCGAACAGGTGCTCCCAGTCGGTCAGGGTCAGCACGGCGCCGGTCGGATTGCCCGGCGAGCAGATGAACAGCAGGCGCACGCGCTGCCAGACTTCTTCCGGCACGCTGTCGTAGTCGGGCGCGAAATTGCGGGCCGGATCGGAATTGACGAAGTACGGCTCGGCGCCGGCAAGGAATGCCGCGCCTTCATAAATCTGGTAGAACGGGTTGGGGCACATCACCAGCGCGCCGGTATCGGGTGCGATCACGGTCTGGGCAAAGGAGAACAGCGCCTCGCGCGAGCCGTTTACCGGCAGCACCTGGGTGGCGCGGTCCAGCGTCGGCAGGTCGTAGCGGCGCTCCAGCCAGGACGCGATGGCGTTACGCAGCGCCTCGCTGCCGGCCGTCAGCGGATAGTTGGCCAGCCCGTCCAGGTTATCGATCAAGGCCTGGCGGATGAAGGCCGGGGTAGGGTGCTTTGGCTCGCCCATGCCCAGGCTGATAGGCTTGAAAGCGGGATTGGGCGTGCTGCCGGCAAAGAGCTGGCGCAGTTTTTCAAACGGGTAGGACTGCAGCTTGTCGAGATGTGGATTCATGGCGCATACGGCTGGTTGAACCATTGATTATAGCCGTACTGCGCAACAGTGGCGTTGCTGCAAAATTGACAAGGGGCTATGATCGTTTCATGGACGCCGCAACCTCCCAACCCGATGTGCTGCCGCAGGAACCGGTGCGCGACGCTGCCGTCACGCGGCGGGTGGGACAACTGCGCCTGGCCGCCGGCCTGGTGCAGGGTGCGGTGTTGTATTTCTTGTATCATGCCCAGCAGTCCGGCAACTGGCCGGCAAGCCAGCCGATGCTCTACCTGCCGCTGGTGCTGGCCGCCATCGTCCTGCCCGTCCTGCTGATTTCCAGCCTGGGCCACCTTGAGCGGCGGCCGCTGGCGATGTGGCTGGGCGCCGCCGCCGCAGTCATGGCGGTGGTTGGCATGCACGACGCGTGGCGCAATGCCTTCGACCATGCGCCTTTGCTGCGCCCAAGCTTCCTCGTGTTCCCGTTCGTCATCGGTTTCTTTTTTGTCGCCCATAGCCTGGTGATGGCGGGGGCGCACGACCGGCGCTGGGTCGCCCATTACGCCACCTGCTTCGAAAGTGCCTGGAAACTGGCGATCCAGCTGTTGTTTTCCGCCCTGTTCGTGGTTGGTATCTGGCTGGTGATGTGGATGGGCGCCGCATTGTTCGGCCTCCTGAAGCTGAATTTCCTCGAAAAGCTGCTGATGAAGTCCTGGTTTTCGGTGCCGCTGGTATGCCTCGCCTTTTCCAGCGCCATGCATACCACCGACGTGCGGCCCGCGATCGTGCGGGGCATCCGCAGCCTGCTGCTGGTGCTGAAAGCGTGGATCCTGCCCATCGCGGTGCTGCTGGTTGGGGGCTTTCTGGCTGCATTGCCGTTCACCGGCCTGGAGGTTCTGTGGCAGACGCGCCACGCCACCGCCGTGCTGCTGGCTAGCAGCGCAGTACTGGTGGTGCTGGTCAATGCCGCTTTCCAGGCGGGCGATGCGGCGGCAGGGCTGGCGGGCAGCGTCCGTTTCTCGGCGCGGCTGGCCTGCTTCCTGTTGCCGCCGCTGGCCATGCTGGGCGTGTATGCGCTCGGCCTGCGCGTGGCCGATTACGGCTGGACGCCGGATCGCGTGATTGCCGCAGCCTGCTTGCTGGTGGCAGTGTTCTATGCAGGCGGCTATGTGTACGCAGCCGTGCGCCGGGGCGGGCCGTGGCTGGATGGCTTGCGCCAGGTGAACCTTGCGGCGGCCATGCTCTCGCTGGCGGTTGCGCTGTCGCTCTTTACGCCGCTTGCCGATCCGGCGCGCATATCGGTTGCCAGCCAGGTGGCGCGGCTGGCCAGTGGCGCAACGGCGACGGACAAGTTTGACTATGGATTCCTGCGCTTCCGCGGCGCGCGCTATGGCATGGAAGCCTTGCAGGCGCTCGCCGCCCACGGCGCAGGACCGCAGGCCGCGGCAGTGCGCCTCCGCGCGGCAAGTGTTTTGAAGCAGAGTTACGAGGATCGCGGGGAAGCTGGCATTGCCGGGCCGGCCGATATTGCCGCCAACCTGAGCGTGTGGCCGCAAGGCGTCCGGATGCCGCCTGGCTTCCTCGCGCAGGACTGGGCCGCTGTCCGCTATCCGGCGTGGGCGCCCGGCTGCCTGCGGCGCCCCGGCAGCCGGTGCGACGCGGTCTTGCTGGATGCCGACGGCGACGGCCGGCAGGACGTATTGCTGATCGGAGAAAACCGTGCCGACGGCTCCGCACTCCTGGCCGAGCGGGAGGGGCGGTGGCAGGTCATCGGCCGGCCACCCAAGTCGCTCGCCGGATGCGCCAGCTTGCAGCAGCGCCTGAGGGCCGGCGAATTCTCGCTGGCAGCGCCACCCTTGCGCGATCTCGAGGCTGGCGGCCAGCGGATCGTGTTGGCGCCGGTCGAATCGATCGAACCGGATTGCGCGCAGGCAGGTGGCGCTAGCCGCTAGCCACGCCCTGGCTCTCCAGCAACGCCTTCATGCGGCGCCAGTGCGAGCCGCGCCAGAACACACCCCGGCAGACGTTGCAGGTCAGGAATTCCTCTTGCGATGCGCGTACCGAAGGCGGAAGCTGTTCCGCCACCTCGGCCTTTGGCACCGGCCGCAGCGGCGCATTGCAAGCCAGGCACAGCGTGAACGGCCGCGCGCTGGCCGCCAGGTCCAGGCGCTGGAAGAGCTCCGCAAACTGCTCGGCAGGCTTCAGGGCCCGCACATAGCAGCCGTGCGTAATCCCGCGCCGCTTCAGCAATTCGCGGTCGCGGGTGAGGGCGACGCGGCCTTCCTCCTCTGACAGCGATGCCACGGTCGGATCGTCGATCCGGTTGTCGTACAGCGTATCGAAGCCCGCCATGCGCAGCAGCCGCGCCAGGCCGCCAAGGTGGGCGTCGGCCACGAAGCGCATCACGCGCAACGGCTCGGCGCGCACGCGCAGCAGCGGCCGCACGTCGAATGCCTCGAACTTGGGATAGACCGCCACCCGGTCCCCATCGCACAGCAGGCGCTCGAAGCCGGACGACTCGCCGTTAACCAGGATCAGTTCAACCTCGGTATGCGGCACGCCGAGTGCCTCGATCATGTGCTTGGTGGTGGCCGCGCGGGCGCACGGCACAGTGAACTCAACCTTGCGCCGTTCGCGCGGCAGGAAGTCGTTTAGTTCCTCGTAGAATCGGAAGGTGGCGCTGACCATACGCCAGTATAAAGATCTGGCGCCTAAGCCGCCGCCGCAACAGGGCGCAGCGGGCAGTCGTCCATCTGCTCGCTGAGGCGGTGCAGCAGTTCGCCGCGCAGCACTTGCAAGCCGTCGATGCGACGGTCGATTTCGGCCAGCTTGGCTTGCAGGGCCGTGCGCAGGACGGCCGCACTATTGTCTGCGGCCGACGCCAGGAGCGGCAGGTCGGCCTCGATTTCGTGCAGGGTGAAGCCCAGTGCCTGTGCGATGCGGATGTAGCGCAGCCAGTCTACCGCTTCCGTGGGATAGTCGCGGTAGCCATTGGCGCTGCGGCGCGCCGTCAGCAAGCCTCGCTTCTCGTAATAGCGCAGGGTATCGCGGCTGAGGCCTGTTGCTTCTGCCAGTTCGCCGATCTGCATTTCGCCGCCTCCAAAAAAAGTGCTTGACCATGGAGTGTACTCCAAGGTTTAAGCTGCGCAGCATGAATACTTCAAATATCCGCAAACTGGTGCGCGCCAGCGCCACCTACGACCTGCTGGTGACGGCACCCTTCGCCACCCCATGGACCTTCGCCATCGCCCACGGCCACCTGTCCGCGCTAAACGAAGCGCTGGGCGGGCCGCCATTGCCGGCCTTCGGCACCATCCACATCCTGTTCGCCTGCCTGCTGGGCAGCATCGTGCTGGTGTGGTCCTGGCTGCGGCTGCGCGACCCGCAGCCGCAGTTCGCCACCTACGACGGCACGGCACGCCTCATGTTCAGCACCTGGTTTGCCTGGACACTGGCCGGTGGCGGCATGCCGCTGGTCTGGCTGTTCATCGTCCCCGAATTCGCCTTCGGCGTGGCGCAGTGGTATGCCGTCCCGCCTTTATTCCGACGTGGCAGCGGCCGCCGCGAGGATCAGCTTGGCGACGTCGCCGGGGCGCGAAACGTGCGGTGAGTGGTCGGCAGGCAGGCTGACCACCTGTGCCGAGATATTCTTCGCCATGTCCTTTTGCAGGGCCGGCGCCAGCATGTTGTCCTGCTCGCTCACGAAGTACCACGACGGCTTGCTCTTCCAGGCCGGGACGCCGACCTTTTCTTCGAAATTGAGGCCGCGGATCGGAACCTGGGTTGCCGCCATCAGCTTCGCTTCCGCCGCCGGGACGAATTGCCCAAGATGTTTTTGTACCCCTTCAAGAGTAAGGGTGAGGAAGCCTTCCTTGTCGGCCACCAGGTGGCTGAAGCCCGAAGGCGTCGGGTAACCCTTGGACGCGGACGCGATCGACTGTCCTTCGGCGGGAGCGAATGCCGCGATATAGACCAGCGATTTGACGCGCTCGTGCCGGCCCGCTTCGGTGATGACGACGCCACCCCAGGAATTCCCCACCAGGACGACCGGGCCGGCCTGCATGTCCAGTACGCGCTTGGTGGCGGCGACATCATCGGCCAGCGAAGTCAATGGATTCTGGACTGCCACCACTTTCAGGCCTTTTGCTTCGAGCTGAGGAATGACCTTGTTCCAAACCGAGCCGTCGACAAAGGCGCCATGGACCAGGACCACGGTAGGTTTGACAGGAGCGGCGCCGCCGGCCGCGGCAGCGCTGCCCATGGCCGCCGCGAGAATGACTTTTTTCGTAAGGTGTTTCATCTGGATTTCCTTTCTGGTTGTGACGAAGCCACTATACGTAGGAAACTTTATGGGATAAATTGGGGAAATGGATCAACATTCAAAACGAATTGTTTCAAATGGATAGACTGGCGTGCATGGAGGTATTCGTCAAAGCGGTGGAGCTTGGTTCGCTCTCCGCAGCAGCGGAAGAGCTCAACATCTCGTCGCAGCTGGCAGGCAAGCAGATGCGGGCGCTGGAGCAGGGCCTCGGCATCAAGCTGCTGAACCGCACCACGCGCCGGCAAAGCCTGACGGACGGCGGCCGGATCTTTTATGAGCGGGCCAAGGGCATCCTGGCCGAGATGGAAGCCGCCGAAGCCCTGCTGGCGGAAACCCGCGCCGTGCCAAGGGGGCGGCTGCGCATCAGCGCACCGATCACCTTTGGCAGCCGCGCGCTCGCTGCGGCCATTCCCGAGTACCTGAAACAGAACCCCGAAGTCACGCTGGACCTCAGCCTGAGCAACCGGACGGTCGATCTCATCGAAGAGGGATACGATGCGGTGTTCCGGACTGGCGAGCTCCCCGATAGCGGCCTGCAGGCGCGACGCCTGGCGCCGTACCGCATGGTCTTGTGCGCGGCGCCGGCTTACCTCAAAGCGGCCGGCAAACCGAAAACGCCCCAGGACCTGAAAGTGCATGAGTGCCTGGTGTTCTCCCACACCACGCTGCGCACGGCGTGGGAGTTCGACGGGCCGCAAGGACGCGAATCGGTTTCAATCAGCGGCAGGTTCTCGACCGACAACAGCGAAGCCCTGCGCGCCGCAGCCGTGGCCGGCCAGGGAATAGTCCTGCACCCCCACGAACTGCTGGCCGACGACATCGCCGCCGGTCGCCTGGTGCGGCTGCTGCCGGGCTACGAACCAGTAGCGCGGGCATTGCACCTGCTGTATGCGCCCGACCGGCGCATGACGCCAAAGCTGCGAAGTTTTCTCGACTTTGCTGTGCAGAGGTTCGGACCGGGGTAAGCTTAGGGCAAGCAGGTTTTTCCGCGAACCCTGGACACGGAGGAGTTATGCAAGCGCAACCTTTGATCGCTGTCAGCAACGTCGAAGCGGCCAGCCGCTGGTACCAGAAAACGCTGGGGCTGAAGAGCGGCCATGGCGGCAACGAGTACGAACAGCTGCTGCATGACGGACGCATGGTGCTGCAACTGCATCGATGGGATGCCCACCATCATCCGCACATCGGCAATCCCGAACAGCGTCCCTACGGCAATGGCGCGCTGTTGTGGTTCTGGACCGACGACTTTGACGATGCGGTCGATCGCGCCACTGCGGCCGGCGCCACGGTGCTGGAGGGTCCGAAGGAGAACAGCAATGCGCAGCACCGCGAGCTGTGGCTGCGTGATCCGGAAGGCTATGTCGTGGTCCTGGCCGGGCCGTACGGCGACGTCGGGATGTAAGCTGCGGAGATCAGCTTAGCCAGGTCGCACGCGCCACACGCAGCATATTGCGGCCCAGGACTTGCTCGATCTCGCTGGGCGCCATGCCCAGCTTGCGCAATTCCAGCGGCAGCGACCTCCAGGCGTAGATTGGCACGAACGAAGGCGAACGGCCGGCGCGGTAGCCGGCCGACTCCGGCCACCACCAGCCGGGATTGAAGCCGCCGGGCGGCGTGTCGTCCAGGTCTTTTTCACTGAAGCAGATATCCAGGCCGACCCCTGCATGCGCCACGCCCACCAGGTCTGCCACATATGCCACGTGGCGCGCCACGTCGGCCGCCGTCGGCTGCTCGCTGCCCAGGAACCAGGACAGGCCCGACACGCACACCACACCGCCGGTCGCAGCGCAGGCCTGGATCTGTTCATCGGTCACATTGCGGCCGTGCGGCACCAGCGCGAACGGATTGGCGTGGCTGAACACCACCGGCTTGCTGGACGCGGCCATGATCTCCAGGCTGCACAGGCGGCCGGTGTGGGAGCAATCGACGATGATGCCGGCGTCGTTGACCGCTTTCAGCACCCGGTGGCCCAGGCGCGTCAGGCCGCGCGCCATATCGTGGCAGCCATCGGCCACATTGTTGTTGCGGTTGTAGGAGAACAGCATTTGCCGCACGCCCAGGCGCGCATACACTTCGGCCATTTCCGGCTGCTCCATCAGCGGCATGGCGCCTTCGAGGTCGAAGCCGATGGCCAGCACGCCGTCAGCGGCAGCCTGGATCACTTCGTCGACGCCGGCTACAAGGCGATAGCGCGCCGGGTTGGCGGCGATGGTGGCACGGTAGCCGGCGATGACCGACATCACCTGCGATACGGGATTCATGTCCGCGCCCACAGCGATCGACACGTAGTTCACGCCAGCGGAATGGAGCTGGTCGAGCGGAGAAAAATCCGCCTGCGGATGCTGCGGCAGGCAGAGGTGGGCATCCCAGTTGATCATTTCTTGTTGTGATTGTTGGTAGATTGATAGCAAACGTATAGTCGCATGAAACCCGGCACAAGGTATACTGCCGGCTTATTCAATCCAGGCACGCCATGACATTCTCCAGCCTGGGCCTCGCGCCCGCACTGCTCAACGCCATCACCGAGACCGGCTACAGCACCCCCACCGCCATCCAGTCCGCCGCCATTCCGCCCGCCTTGCGCGGCGCGGACGTGCTGGGGCAGGCGCAGACCGGCTCCGGCAAGACGGCCGCCTTCGCGCTGCCGCTGCTGAATGCCTTGCTGGAAGCGGGACGTCCAGGTCCAGGCCCGCGCCAGCTGTATGCGCTGGTGCTGGCGCCCACGCGCGAGCTGGCGGCCCAGGTTGGCGAAACCTTGCGCGGGCTGGCCTCGCACCTGCCATCGCCGGTCAAGGTTTCCGTCGCCTTTGGCGGCGTATCGATCAACCCGCAAATGATGGCCCTGCGCGGCGGCACCGACATCATGGTCGCCACACCTGGCCGCCTGCTCGACCTCATCGAGCACAATGCGCTCAAGCTGGACGGCACTTCGGTGCTGGTGCTGGATGAAGCCGACAAGCTGCTGGACATGGGCTTCGCCGATGAAATCACCCGCATCATGGCGTTGCTGCCGTCACGCAGGCAAAACCTGTTCTTTTCCGCCACGTTCCCGCCGGCGGTGCAGGCGCTGGCCGGCAAGCTGCTGCACGAACCGGTGCGCGTCGCCACGCTGGACGAAGCAGCGTCCACACCCGACATCACCCAGCGCGCGATTGAAGTGGACCAGGCGCAGCGCACCTCGCTGCTGCGCATCCTGCTGAAAGAAGAGGGCTGGAAGCAGGTGCTGGTATTTGTGGCCACCAAATACGCCTCCGAGCACGTGGCCGACAAGCTGCGTCGGGGCGGCGTGGCAGCCGAAGCCTTCCACGGCGACTACAGCCAGGGCGCCCGCACCTCGGTGCTGAACGACTTCCGCGAAGGCAAGCTGAAAGTGCTGGTCGCCACCGACGTCGCCGCGCGCGGCATCGACATCGCGCAACTGCCGGTGGTGGTCAATTACGACCTGCCGCGTTCACCGGCCGACTACACCCACCGCATCGGCCGCACCGGCCGCGCCGGCGCGACCGGCCTGGCGGTAAGCTTCATCACCCCCGACGCCGAGCAGCACTTCCGGTTAATTGAGAAGCGCCAGAACGTGCGCGTCCCGCGCGAACGCCTGGCCGGCTTCGAGCCCACCGCAGAAGCCAAGCCGCTGCCCCCTGGCGCCAACGACGGCACCGGCGGCATCAAGGGCAAGCGCAAGAGCAAGAAAGACAAACTGCGCGAAGCCGCCGCCAAAGCCAATGGATGAGCCCGTGTCAACCTTGGGGTCAGGCTCCCAGGTTGACACGAGCTCAAGCCTGGAGCAGCTGAGACTGTGTCAACTAAAGAGCCTGACCCCAAGGTTGACACGGGCTGGGCTGTTATGGGGTGGTGGCGAGCTTGATGCGGCGGCGCAGGCGTTCGGCTTCGGCGGTGTCGCCGGCTTGTTCGGCGCGTTGCAACTGCACATTCAGCCAGGCCAGCACGGCGCGGCGCCAGCCTTGGGCGGAGGCGGTGTTGATGGCCATTGTCACCAGTTCCGGCGTGGCGCGGTTGGCGCGCATCAGGGCGCCGGCTGCGACCATGCGCGATAGCGGATCGCCGATGGCGGCAGCGGCCGTCGCAGCGGCGGGGTCGGTTGATGCGGCAGCAACGGCTCGCTGAGGTTCGGGCAGCAGGGCGGCATCGCCAGGCGCGGCGCGTCCTGCCAGGTAGCGTGCATAGGCCAGGTCGGACGCCGAAGCATCCGGCTGCAGCGGCGTGAAGCCGGGGCACTCTTCGAAAACCAGTGCGGCCACTTGCACTGCGCAGCGCAGCAACTCGATTCGGATTGCCAGCGCTGGCTGGGCCGTGCTGCCGACCTGGCTGCGTGCCAGGCCGAACTCGCGCTCGGCGACGGCTGTCTTGCCTTCCATGTAGGCGGAAGTGGCGCGCTCGGTCGCGCCGGCGGCGTTCAATTGCCAGTCCGGCACGCGTGGACCGCTGCTGCAGGCGGTGAGCAGGGCGGCAGCCAGCGCCGCTGCGAATGTCGTCATTCTCATGGGAGCTTGATCTCCGGTTCGCTGCGCTTGAACGGCCATTTGCGGTTCAGCTCATTGATCATCTGTTCCACCTTGCGCAGGTTGGCGTCGACTTCGGCGCGCAGGGCGCCCAGGTCTTCGGTGGCGGCGCGGGTGTTGGCGCCGACGGCCTGCGCTTCCACCAGCACGGCGTCGAGCTTCTTCAGCGAATTGCGTGCGTCGGCCAGCAGGGCATTCAATTGCTGCACCGCCGCCTGGGTGTCGTTGGCCAGTCCTTTTTCGCCGAACACGCGCTTGTCGGCATTGCCCACCAGGCTGTCGGCCTTGACCACCAGCGAATTGGCGTTGCGCAGCAGCTCGCGGGCCTTCTGGTCTTCGCCGGCCAGCACGCCAAGCGCGCCGCCAGGGCCGTTCAATTTTTCGGTGACGCCCTGCACATTGCGCAGGCTGGTGCCGAGCGCGGATTCTTCCGCCGTCAGCGCGGCCAGGTTGTTCAGCAGGTCCTTGGCCGATTGCAGCAGGCGCGGGATTTCGGCGGCCATGTCGCCCACCAGCAGCGCGCGTTCGGCGTCGGGCGGCAGCGGCGGGTCGGCCGGGATGCCGGTGAAGGCGCGCAGCTTGGCGCCGCCCACCAGGCTCTTTTCCAGGGTGAAGATGCTGGTGGTGCGCAGCCAGTGCGCGTCCTTGCTCGGCACGTCGACCAGGATGCGCGCCTTGCCGTCCGGCGCCAGTTCGATGCGCTGCACGCGGCCGATCGGGAAGCCGGCGAAGGTGACGTCCATGCCGACCGCCACGCCTTCCGAATCGTCGGCGGTCAGCACCAGCCTTTGCGTCGGCTCGAATGCGCCGCGCGCGTACATCAAGTAGATGATCGCACCAAGCACCAGGGCGACCAGCAGCACCAGCAAGGCGACCGCCTTGGCTTCCGCATTGTGGATTGGCGCCGGTTCCGGGCCGGGAGTTGGGGGAGTCGTTTCGCTCATATCGTCAATAATAATTGCCCATCAGGGATGCCGCTTCCACCACCAGGATGACGGAAAACATGCGCACCATGTCTGCCAGGCCATGCGCAACGCCGATGCGCCGCAGCGGGCTGGAAGCGCCGGTGTAATAAGAGGATGCCAGCGGAATCACCGCCACCGCCAGGCTGAAAAACACCACCTTCAGCACCAGGATCAGGCACACGGCCGGATTGAAAATCTGCCCCACCACCCGCGTGTAGCCTGGCAGGGCCCACGGCGTAAAGCCGTACATCACCAGGTAGGTCAGCACCAGCGTCACCAGGCAGCTGACGGCGGCCAGCATCCACACCGCGAACACCCCGGCGGCGGCGCGCGGATAGAACTGGGTGCGCAGGGCGGCCCGGGCATCGAGCGCGTGGCCGGCCAGCCTTTGCTGCGCGAATTCGACGCCGGCCGGCAGCGTGGTGCGCAGCGCCACGAACAAAGCCGCCGTCAGGGGCACCAGTTCCAGCACCAGCACCCGTACCACCATTTCCAGCGCATAGCGCGACAGGCCGTAGCTCGCCGAGGTGACGACGACGATGCGGATGATGACAAGGCTGATCAGCGCGCAAAGCACGGAGAACCAGGCGAGGTTGGCGGTGGTGGCAACGACGACCTGTTCGGACAGCATGCGCCGGTTGTCGCGCCGGTAGCTGGATGGCGCCATGGCGCGCGTCAGCAGCAGTGCGGCGAACTGCAGCAGCTGCCACCAGCTGGTCAGCCACGCGATTGCAGGGCGGTGAGCGTTCATTCCGGCATACTAGCATTAACGACAACCTATGGTGTATCGTACTATGTTATGAAACTACTAAAACTGCTCATGGCAGCAGCCCTGGTGTGCTGCTCTTTCGTGGCTTCGGCCGCCCCGGATCCCGCTACGCTGCTGCCGCTTGATCCCCAGATCAGGACCGGCAAGCTGGCAAACGGCCTCACTTATTACATCCAGCAGAACCGCCGCCCGGAAAAGCGCGTGGAACTGCGCCTGATTGTGAAGGCCGGCTCTGTGCTGGAAGACGAAGACCAGCTTGGCCTGGCCCATTTCACCGAGCACATGGCCTTCAACGGTTCGACCCATTTCAAGCGCCACGAACTGATTTCGTGGCTGCAGTCGGTGGGCGTGAAGTTTGGCGCCGACCTGAATGCCTACACCAGCTTCGATGAAACGGTGTACATGCTGCCGATCCCGGTCGACAAGAAGGAAAACCTGGACAAGGGCTTGCTGGTGCTGGAAGACTGGGCCCAGGGCGTGACCTTCAATGATGCCGACATCGAAAGTGAGCGCGGCATCGTGCTGGAAGAACTGCGCCTGGGCAAAGGCGCGACCGACCGCATGAACAAGGTGCTGCTGCCGAAGATATTCAATGGTTCTCTGTATGCGAGCCGCCTGCCGATCGGCAAGGCGGAAGTTCTGAAGTCATTCAAGCCGGAGGCTATCCGCCGCTTCTACAAGGATTGGTACCGCCCCGACCTGATGGCGGTGATTGTCGTCGGCGACATCGATCCGCAGGAAGCGGAGCGCCTGGTCAACAGCCATTTCTCCAAGCTGGTCAATCCGGCCAAGCCGCGCCCGCGCATCTATCCGCCGATCCCGGAACGCAAGGAATCGGAAGCCATCGTGGTGACCGACCGCGAAGCGCCGTCCAACCTGGTGACGATCCGCTATCCCTTCATGGAACGCACCGAGTCGAAGACGGTCGGCGAATACCGCTCGCGCATGGTGGAACTGCTGTCGGCCGCGATGCTGAGCCAGCGCATCGCCGAACTGTCGCAGCAATCCAATCCTCCGTTCCTGCAAGGCTATAGCAACATGGCCAAGGCGGTGCATGGCTACCAGGCTTTCGTCTCGAGCGCGGTAGTGGGCAAGGCCGGTGCGCTGCCAGCCATCCGCGCCGTGGTGGAAGAGGGCGAGCGCGCGCGCCAGTTCGGCTTCAGCGCGGCGGAACTGGAGCGCGCCAAGAAGAACTCGATGCGCTTCATCGAAAACCTGTACAACGAGCGTGACAAGACCGAGTCCTCTGCGTATGTGAGCGAGTTCACTCGCCACTTCCTGGATGGCGAATCGATGCCGGGGATCGAGAACGAATTCGGCTATTACAAGGACCTGCTGCCGGGCGTCACGCTGGAAGAAGTCAATGCCCAGGTGCGCAGCGCGATTCCGGTCGGGCAGAAGAAGCTGGTGATCTTCATGGGGAACGACAAGTCGGGCACTGTCGTGCCGCAGCCGGCACAGATGCTGGCAACCGTCGATGAGGCCGAGAAGGCCACGGTATCGGCCCATGAGGAAAAGGCATTGGCGGCGAGCCTGATGGCGCAGCCGCCGAAGGCTGGCCGCATCGTCAAGGAGACGGCCGACAAACTGCTTGGCACCACCGAATTGCTGCTGTCTAACGGCGTAAAGGTCGTGCTGAAACCGACTGACTTCAAGAACGACCAGGTCCTGATGAGCTCTACCCGCTTCGGCGGGCAGTCGCTGGCGGAAGAGGGCGATATCGTCAATGCGCGCTATGCCTCGGCCATCCTGGCCAGCATGGGCGTCAACGGCTATGCGCCGCTCGATTTGCAGAAGATGTTGGCCGGCCGCAGCGTGCGTTCGGCTTTTGCCATCGGCGGCGTGACGGAAGGCTATGGCGGCGGCTCCAGCAGCGGCGACGTGGAAACCATGCTGCAGCTGGCCTACCTGCAAATGACGCAGCCGCGCCGCGACCAGGCGCTGTTCGATGTGTTCATCGACAAGCAGCAGGAGCAGGCACGCAATGCCCAGGCGCGGCCGGAGGCGGTGCTGACGGATACCATGCGTACAACCATGTTCGGCAATCACCCGCGCGTGGGCTTGACGCCGCGTCCCGAAGAACTGGACGGCATTCGCCTGGACCGTGTGATGGCGCTGCAAAAGGAGCGCATGTCCAGCGCTTATGGCATGACGTTTTTCCTGGTCGGCAGCTTCGACCCGGCGAAGATCAAGCCGTTGCTGGCCACTTACCTGGGAGGCCTGCCGGCTGCGAAGATCGCCACCGAATACAAGGATCGCCACGTGCGCCCGGTGCGCGGCGTGGTAAAGAAGGAAGTGCGCCGGGGGCGCGAACAAAAGAGCCAGGTCAGCATCGCGTTTTCGGGCGAGGCCACTTTCAACGAAGTAGAGCAGATGCGCCTGCGCGCACTGGTCGAAATCATGCAGATCAAGGCAACGGAAGCCTTGCGCGAACAGCGCGGCCTGGTCTACACGGCGAACATCTCGGGCGGCATGGCGCGCCATCCCTACGCCAACTACGCCATCAATATCGGCCTGCCGACCGCCCCGGAAAACGTGGACAAGGCGATCGAAGCCACCTTTGCCGAGGTGCGCAAGCTGCAGGAGAAGGGTCCGGAGGAAGCCGACCTGGCCAAGGTCAAGGAAAACTGGAGCAGCAACTACCGCAAGGCGCTGCGCGAGAATGGCTGGTGGATCGTCAACCTGCAACAGGCGCTGGTCAACAAGACCGACCCCAAGCTGCTGCTGCGCCAGAACGAAATGATCGCCAACCTGACCGTGGCGGACGTGCAGGCTGCGGCCCGACGCTATTTCGACTTCAACAATTATGTGCAGGTGGTGATGCACCCGGCCGAGAACAAGCCTGAGGCCAAGCCGGACGCAAAGCCGGAAGCGCCTGCCGAAGCTGCTAAACTGCCGGACTGATTGTGATTTTGAGTTGTTTTAAATGCATGGTTTCCGTCCCGACCTGGCGCGCTGGCGCCAGCTCCCATCGCCTGCCTGGCTGGCGCGCCTGCTCGCAGGCGTGCCGGTGCTGGCCGCGCCGGGTGGGGCGTGGCGCCTGTTTGAAGTAGGCTGCGACAGCTTCGCGGCCTATCAGTCCGGTCATATCCCCGGCGCCGGCTATATCGACACCAACCGCCTGGAACGGCAGCCGCTGTGGAACAAGGTGTCCGACGATGCCTTGCTGGCGCTGCTGCTGGAAAACGGCATCCGCCACGACACCACGGTCATCCTGTACGGCCGCAATTCGCTGGCCGCTGCCCGCGCCGCCCACCTGATGCTGTACGCCGGCGTGGCCGACGTGCGCCTGCTCGATGGCGGCCATGACGGCTGGCTGCGTGCCGGCCATGCGCTGGAGCAGGGCGGCGGACCGGCGCCGCAGGCCGCCGCGAGCTTTGGCGCCGCTTTCCCTGCGCGCCCGGACTTCCTGATCGACACCGCCCAGGCGCGCGAGCTGCTGCAGCAGCCGGACGGCGCCCTGGTCAGCATCCGCACCTGGCAGGAGCACGTCGGCGCCACTTCCGGCTACAGCTATATCGATGCGCGCGGCGATATTCCCGGCGCGCGCTGGGGCCGTGCCGGCAACGATGGCGATGTGCACAGCATGAGCGAATACCAGCACGCTGACGGCACCATGAAACCTTCGGCGGAGATCAGCGCGCTGTGGCGCCAGGCGGGCATCGAACCCGGCCAGCGTACCGCGTTCTACTGCGGCACCGGCTGGCGGGCTTCGCTGGCATTTTTCTATGCCTGGTTGATGGATTGGGAACGCATCAGCGTGTACGACGGCGGCTGGTGCGAGTGGAGCCGGGTCAATCCGCCTGCATCATGTAGCGGATCGCGGCCTTAAGCTGTTCGGCATCAAGCTCCGGCTTGCCGCCGCGGGCAGGCATTGCGCCCACCCCTTGCACCGCGTTGCGCACCAGGCCATCCAGGCCGCCGGCGCGCGCCATGCGCTCCTGCCACTCCTTGCGGTCGCCAAGCTTGGGCGAACTGACCATCACATTCTCGGTCGCGTGGCAGGCGATACAGACCGATTCGTATGTGTCACGGCCTAGCCGGCCCTGGCTTTGGGCCAGGGCCGGCAGGCTGGCCAGCAGCCCGCAGGCTGCCAGCAGGGCGGTTGCCAGCCGCATGATTATTTCTTTCCTTCCTTGGCGTTGAACATCTCCTTGGCGTAGACGATGCCCAGGCCATAGCCGCCGCCGTGTTCAGAAGCGATCTTCATCACAGGAGCGTAGGTCTCGCCGCGTGCCCAGTCGCGCTGCAGTTCCAGCATGTATTGCAGCCAGGTCACTGGACGGGCGCCGGCCTGCACCATGCGCTGCACGGCCATGTCATGCGCTTCCTTGCTGACGCCGCCCGATGCATCGGTCACGATGTACACCTCGTAGCCCTGGTCAATGGCAGAAAGGACCGGCTGCACCAGGCATACCTCGGTCCACAGCGCCGCCATCACGACTTTCTTGTGGCCGTTCTTCTGCACGGCGTCGACCACGCGCTGGTCTTCCCAGGTGTTCATGGTCGTGCGGTCGATCGGGGTCTGCTCAGGGAAGACGGCCTGCAGTTCGGGGAAGATCGGGCCGCTGAAGGACTTGGCTGCGACGGTGGTGAGGATGGTTGGTACCTTGAAGGTCTTGGCTGCCTTGGCCAGGCCGGTCACGTTGTTGCGCAGTTCGGCGATATCGATGGAGCGGGTCGCGAAGGCCATTTGCGGCTGGTGGTCGATCAGCACCAGGGTATGGTTCTTCGGCGTGAGCAGCTGTTCTGCAGGCGGTGCGGCATGGGCGCTGGCGCTGAAGGCGAGGATGACTGGCAGTGCTGCCTTGATCAGGGACTTGAAGTTCATGGTGTGCTCCTTTGTAATGGGTTGCGGTGGAATGAACTTTAATAAATCCGCCTGTCGTAATAAACTGGGTAATGTGCAAATGATATTTACGTAAAATGGAACAATATGACCTGACCGACCTGCGTGCCTTCATCACGGTGGTGGAGAGTGGCAGTTTTGTGCGGGCGGCGGAACAGCTCGATGTCAGCACCGCCGCCATCAGCCGCCGCATCGCCACGCTGGAGGCCGCACTCGGCACGCAATTGATCACGCGTACTACACGCCGCAATGACATCACCGATGCCGGGCGCGCCTTCTATGCCGATGCGCAGGCCGTATTTCAGTTGCTGGACGAAGCGCACGACCGCGTGCGCCAGGGCCAGGACAGCGCCAGCGGCACCTTGCGCGTAGCGGCGCCGCTCAGTTTCGGCATTCAGAAAGTGGCGCCGGTGCTACCGCCTTTCATGAAGCGCCATCCCGGCCTGAAAGTGCAATTGCTGCTGGAGGACCGCACCACCGACCTGCACGCGGAAGCAATCGACGTAGCGCTGCGTATCGGTTTCCTGCGCGATTCCGCGCTGGTGGCGACCCGCATTGGCACCGTCGGCCGTGTATTCGCCGCGTCGCCCGCCTACCTGCGTCGCGCCGGCAAGCCGAAGACGTTGGCCGCACTGCGCGGCCACTCGGTGTTAAATTACAGCTTGCTCAGCGTGCGCGAAGAGTGGGGACGGCTGATTGGCGACCCGGGCGAACAACTCGACCTGAAAGTGCCGCTGGCGGCCAATAATGCGGAGGCGCTGGCCGAATGCGCGATACAAGGCATGGGCATTGTGCTGCTGCCGGAATTCGTGCTGGCGCCGGCACTGGCGGACGGCCGCCTGGTGCAGCTTCTGGCCGATGCCAGCCCGGAACCTTTCGGCCTGTTCGCGGTGCGGCCTTCGCGCCAATTCACGCCGGCCAGGCTGCGGCTGTTCATCGATTATTTGCGGGAGTGCGGTTTTTGAAGGAGGTGCACCGTGGAACACCTGCCTGGCCCCACCGGCTTGCCGTTGCTGGGGAACGTTGGAATCGATACGGCCCATTTCCATCAGCAACTGGAGCAATGGGCGCGCGAGTACGGCCCGATTTACCGCATGCGCCTGATGGAACGGCGCTTCGTCATCACCAGCCGGCGTGCCGATATCGCGCAGATCCTGCATGACCGTCCCGACCAGTGGCGGCGCTCGCGGCGCGTGGCAAGCATTCTCGAAGAAGCGGCAGCAGTAGGTGTATTCGCCGCCGAAGGCGATGACTGGCGCCGCCAGCGCAAGCTGGTGATGCATGCGCTGACCCCGGAAGTCATCAACCGTTTCCATCCCAGGCTGTCGGCCATGGCCGAACGCTTGCGCCTTCGCTGGAAGGTTGCGGCTGAAGCGGGGCAGCCGCAACGCTTGCTGCGCGACCTGAAAGCCTTCGCGCTTGACGTCGCCATCGGCATGGCCATGGGGCAGGACCAGGACATGGTGCAGCACGAAGACAATCCACTGCAGCAGGATATCGAATTCGTCTTCACCCAGGTGGCGCGCCGGCTGGTAGCGCCGGTTGCCTATTGGCGCACCGTCAAGCTGCCGTCAGACCGTGCCACCGAAGTCGCCGGCCAGCGCATACGCCTTGCGGTGGACGGCTTCGTTGCCGATGCGCGGGCCCGCATGGCAGCCAACCCGGCGCTGTACGACAAGCCGGGCAACCTGCTGGAAGCAATGCTGGCGGCGGCAGACATCCCCGGTTCCGGCATCAGCGACGAGACAGTGCGGGCCAATGCCATCATCATGGTGTTCGCCGGAGAGGACACCACAGCCAACACCATCGCCTGGCTGCTTTACCTGCTGTCGCGCAATCCGCGAGCGGCAAAGTGCCTGGCCGAAGAAGCCGATGGCGCGGACAGTCCCGCGCAGATGCCCTACCTTGATGCCTGCATTCAGGAATCCATGCGCCTCAAGCCGGTAGCGCCTATCCTGGGTGCGGAGGCGGTACAGGACGTGGCGCTGGATGGTGTGCAGGTTCCGGCCGGCACCGTGGCCTTCATGCTGCTGCGCCACGCCTTCGAGCGCGAAGTACCGCTGCCTGACGGTGCGGAATTCAGGCCGGAACGCTGGCTCGATCCTGTGATGAAGCAAAAGCTGGAAGATCCCGCCCGCAAGATGGTTCCCTTTGGCGGCGGCCCGCGCTTCTGCCCGGGGCGTTACCTGGCCATGAGCGAGATCCGCGTGCTGATGTCGATGGTGGCGCGCAGTTTCACGATCGAGGCCGTGCCGGGCGCACCGCCGGTGGAGGAAATGTTCACGGTCACCATGACGCCGAGCACCCTGCCGGTACTGTTACGGCCGCGCACCCTGTGCTAGGCTTGCAAGCATATCAATATTGACAGAGGGGGGGGCTGCATGCTGAAAAAGATCTCGATGGGCTTGATCCTGGTAGTAGTTGTGATCCTGGGGCTGGCGCTGACCCAGCCGGACAGCTTCAAGGTGCAGCGCAGTGCCAGCATCAAGGCGCCGCCGGAAAAAATCATGGGCTACCTGAACGACTTTCACCAATGGACGGCCTGGTCGCCATGGGAGAAGAAAGACCCCAACATGCAGCGCACCTTTGATGGCGCCGCAAGTGGCAAGGGGGCGGTGTACGCCTGGAACGGCAATGGCGAAGTAGGGCAAGGGCGCATGGAAATCATCGAGAACGCGGCGCCCACTCAGCTTGCCATCAAGCTCGATTTCATCAAGCCTTTCGCTTCTTCCAATCGTGCCGAATTTGCGCTGCAGCCGCAAGGCGAGTCCACCGTGGTGACCTGGACCATGACCGGCCCGAGCCTGTTCGTGACCAAGGTGATGGGCGTGTTCTTCAACATGGACAAGATGATCGGCAAGGACTTTGAACAGGGCCTGGCGCAGTTGAAGGCGGTCGCGGAAAAATGACGGCAACAGGAAACAGCAAATAGCTTAACAGGGCTATACTGAATCTAAATACTCCGCCGGGGGCTGCCATGAAACCAATCCTTCTGTTTGCCGCAGCCATGCTGGCTGCCCAGAGTACATTGGCTGGCCCTCTGCGCAACGACCACCCCATCGTCGGCACCTGGCGCTTCGAATTGCCTGACGGCTCCTGCCATGAGATGTACCGCATCCGTGCCGACGGCTCGGCCCTGATCACCAGCGCTGCTGAGATAGCGGAATCGGAATTCGAGATCGACGACCAGCCCGACAGCGACGGTTTTTACCGTTCCAACGACAAGATCGTGAAAGACAACGGCAAGAAGGATTGCACCGGCGAGATCACCGAAATCGGCCACGTGATCCAGTCCTTCATCGTGTTCCACGCCTCAAACAATATGTTCCTGATGTGCCAGCGGCGCGATATGGGCAGCTGCATCGGCCCCTTCATCCGCGTGCGCGGCACGGAAATCTAGCCTAGCGGCCCGCCGCGCGCCATGCCCCCGGATTCATGCCAGACCACTCGCGGAAGGCATGGGTGAAAGCACTTTGTTCCTGGTAGCCAAGCAGGAAAGCAATGTCGACCAGCGACAGGCCAGGTTGGCGCAGGTAGTCGCGCGCCAACCCAAAGCGCGCTTCGTCCAGCACTTGCTGGAAGCTGGAGCCTGCATCGGCCAGCTTGCGCTGCAGGGTGCGCGGCGCCACCGCCAGGTCTTCCGCCACGCTGGCGACGCGTACCTGGCCTTGCGACAGGCGGCGCACGATGGCTTCATGCACCTGCGCCACGATGCCGGCCGATGCCGGCGCGGCGCGCTGCTTGAGGAGCTGTTCGGCGTGTTGCTGCAGCACGGGGTAGAGGCTGACGTCGGCATTCGGCACCGGCCATGACAACAGCGCCGCTTCAAACTGCGCCACATTGGACATCGCATTGAACCTGGGCAGGGCGCCGAACACGCGCATGTATTCGGCGTGGCCGGCCGGGTCGCCGCCGTCATGCATCAGCGACAGTTCGGCCGGCGGCAGCGTGGTCCCGGCCAGCCAGTTGCCGAACACGCGGATGCCGGCAAACACGCTGTCGGCCAGGTGCCGATGCTGCGCAGGGTAGTTCGAATGCCAGGTGTAGTCGGCCAGCGCGCCGCGGACTTGCAGGGTGGAGCGTCCCAGGTCGTGTGCCAGCTGTTCGTAGCGCATGGTTTGCTCGAATGCCTGGCCGAAATCGCGGCAGCTTAGCAGGATCAGGCCGTACACCGTGTAGGTGCCAAGCTTGACGCGCTCTCCCACGTGCAGGCCGAAATGCGGGTCGTCGGCCAGCCGGGCTGCAATATCGAGCAGCTTCACATAGGTATCCGCAGGCAGCGCCTCGGGCAGCGGCTCCAGCGTTCCGGCGGCCAGGCCGGCGGCACGCTCAAGCGCTTGCGCCGTCACGCCGCGCGCAGCCGCCGCTTCCAGCATGGGTTGCAGGTAGGAGCCCGCGACGCGGGCAAGCTTGGCATGATCGAACAATTCGGCTGGCATGAAAAAGCAAGACTGGCGGGCAGCAATGGATTAAAGTTTATTAAGCAAAGTATAACAAGGGATTGCATATGAAACGATGGAACGGTTGGGGCGAGGAGACGGTCGAGTACCCGCTGCATGACGACGCGCTGGCTTTCCTGGCCAGCCGCATTGGCCCGGGCACGCCGGTACAGGATGCCAGTTTCGATGCGGCTGCCGTCTCGCTTGGCGAATCGCGCCTGCCCGAGCATCCATTGATTGATACGAGGCAAGCGACCCGCCTGCGCAACGCACTGGGGCAAAGCCTGCCGGACTGGCTCAAGCTGCGTTACGGCCGCATCGGCAGCGCGCCTGACGGCGTGGCGTACCCGGAAAGCGCGCAGCAGGTGCGCGAGCTGATCGACTACGCGCAGCGTCATGGCGTGTCGCTGATCCCGCAGGGCGGCGGGACCAGCGTGGCAGGCCACCTGACCGCGCCGGTTGGCGACAAGCCGGTTCTGGCAGTGAACATGACGCGCATGGGGCGCCTGCACCACCTGGACAAGCAATCGCAGCTCGCCACCTTCGGCGCCGGCGTGCTGGGCCCGGACCTGGAGGCGCAATTGCGTGCCCACGGCTACATGCTGGGGCACTTCCCGCAATCGTTCGAATATTCCACCCTGGGCGGCTGGATCGTCACCCGTTCGTCCGGCCAACAGTCCCTGCGCTACGGACGTATCGAGCAGATGTTTGCCGGCGGCGTGATGGAAACCCCGCACGGGCGGCTCGATATCCAGACCTTCCCCGCTTCCGCAGCGGGTACCGACCTGCGCGAGATCGTGCTGGGCTCCGAAGGCCGCATGGGCATCCTGACCGAAGCCACCGTGCGCGTGAGCCCGGTGCCGGAATACGAAGCCTTCCACGCCATCTTCTTCCCCGACTGGGAGCGCGCGGAAGCAGCCGTGCGCACGCTGGCGCAGGCGCGCGGCGGCCTGTCGATGCTGCGCCTGTCGAACCCATTGGAAACGGTGACCATGCTGGCGCTGGCCGGCCATAAGCGCCTGATCGGGCTGCTGGAAGGCTGGCTCAAGCTGCGCGGCTGCGGCGAAGGCAAATGCATGCTGATGATCGGCGCCAGCGGCCCGCGCGCGCAGGCCCGCGCCGCCTTGCGCAGCGCCATCGCGGCCTGCCGCGGCTACAGCGGCGTGCACGTCGGCCGCCGCATGGGCGACAAATGGAAGGAAGGCCGCTTCCGCAACGTCTACCTGCGCAATGCGGCCTGGAAGCACGGCTATGTCATCGACACGGTGGAAACGGCGGTCGACTGGCCGCGTGTTTCTCTGATGATGCGGGCGGTGGAAGCGGCTGCGGCCGGTGTGCTGGGCGGCCTGGGCGAAAAGGTCCACACCTATACCCACCTGTCGCACCTGTATGCGCAGGGCGCCAGCGTCTATACGACCTTCGTCTACCGCCTCGGCGGCGAATTCGAAACCGACATGGCGCGCTGGCACGCGCTCAAGCACGCGGTCAGCATGGCGATTGTCGACAATGGCGGCACCATCAGCCACCAGCACGGCGTCGGCAGCGACCACGCGCCTTACCTGGCTGCGGAGAAGGGGGCGGCGGGCATTGCCGCCATGCAGGCGCTGTTCTCGCACTTCGACCCGCAGGGCATCATGAATCCGGGCAAGCTGCTGCCGGCGGGGCAGGCAGTATGAAGCCGGCGGCGGTCCACGCCGGCAAGAACGGTGCGCCGCACTGGATGCCGGGCGGCCGCCCGCAGGTGGCTGCATTGCTGGCGCAGGAGTGGGACTTGCTGGTGATCGGCGGCGGCATCACCGGCGCCGGCATACTGCTGGAAGCGTCGCGTCGCGGCCTGCGGGCCTTGCTGGTGGAGCAGCGAGACTTTGCCTGGGGCACATCGAGCCGTTCTTCCAAGCTGGTTCACGGCGGCCTGCGCTACCTGAAGGAAGGGCAGTTTGCGCTGACCCGCGAGTCCGTGCACGAACGCGATGCCCTGCTGCGCGACGCGCCGGGGCTGGTCGAGCCACTGGGCTTTGCCTTTGGCGACTACCTGGGCCGCAAGCCGGGCCGCCGCGCTTTCCTGCTTGGGCTGGCGATCTATGACCGCATGGCGGGCCAGCGTGCGCGCCACTATTTCGGCACCCAGGAATTCCTGGCGATGGCGCCTCATATCCGTACCGAAGGCCTGCAAGGCGGCATCTGCTACCAGGACGCGAGGACCGACGACGCACGCCTGGTCATGCGCGTGCTGCACGAGGCGCAGTCGCATGGTGGCATTGCCGTCAACTACTGCGCGGTGCACTCGCTGGCCGGTGGGAATGCCGGGCGTGTGCGCGGCGCGCAGGTGCGCTGCGAGGTGAGCGGCGCGGCGTACGAGGTGCAGGCAAAGCTGGTGGTGAACGCCACCGGCGCCTGGGCCGACCGCCTGCACGACAAGCCCGCCGCAAGGCTGCGGCCATTGCGCGGCAGCCACCTGGTGCTGCCGGCATGGCGCCTGCCGCTGGCGCAGGCGATCAGCCTGATGCACCCGCGCGACGGCCGACCGGTGTTCGCCTTCCCGTGGGAGGGCGTCACCATTGTCGGCACCACCGACGTCGACCATCCCGCCGACCTGCAGCGGGAAGCCGCCATCACGCAGGACGAAACCGACTACCTGATGGCAGCCCTGCATGACCAGTTCCCAACGCTGGCGCTCACGGAAGACGACGTACTGGCGACTTATGCCGGCGTGCGCCCGGTGATCGACACCGGCAAGGCCGACCCATCGAAGGAAGCCCGCGACCACGTGCTGTGGCAGCAGGACGGCCTGTTGACCGTCACCGGCGGCAAGCTCACAACGTTCCGCGCCATCGCGCTGGACGTGCTGCGCCACGCTGCGCCGCAACTGCCGCACTGGCAGCCGGACCTGGCGCCGCAGGCCATTTTTGCGCCGCCAGCCGCCGCCAAGCCGAAGCACCTGCCGCCAGGCCAGGGCAGGCGCCTGCAGGGCCGCTACGGCGCGCAAGCCGAGGCGCTGGTCGCCGCTGCGAAAGAAGGGGAACTCGAGGAAATTCCCGGCACGGAAACGCTCTGGGCGCAATTGCGCTGGGCCGCGCGCCATGAATCGGTGCAGCGCCTGGAAGACCTGATGCTGCGGCGCAGCCGCCTTGGCATCCAGCTCGCCAACGGCGGCGCCGCGGTACTTGGCCGCGTCCGTGCCATCTGCCAGCCGGAGCTGGGCTGGGACGACCAGCGATGGGCTGCCGAAGAAGCCGCATATCTGGCATTATGCCGGTCAAATTACAGCCTGCCGAAAGCACGCGAATGAGCAAATACCTTCTCTCCATCGACAATGGCACGCAAAGCGTGCGCGCGCTGCTGTTCGACCTGCAGGGCAACCTGGTCGCCAAGACGCAGGTTCACTTGCAGCCGGCTTACTATTCCGAACAACCCGGTTGGGCCGAGCACAAGGCCGAAGGCTATTGGGACGCCGTATGCGCCGCCTGCCAGCGCCTGTGGACCGTCACCGACATTCCGCGCAGCGCCATCGCCGGCGTAGCCGTCACCACGCAGCGCGGCACCGTGGTTGCCGTCGACAGCGACGGCAAGCCGCTGCGCGCAGCGATTACCTGGCTGGACCAGCGCCGCACCGAGCAAGTGCCGCCGATCGGTCCTTTGTGGACGGCCGCCTTCAAGTTGGCGGGCGTGGACGGCACCATCGACTACTTCCGGCGCGAAGCGGAAGTCAACTGGATCAAAGCCCACCAGCCCGGCGTATGGGAGCGCACGCACAAATTCCTGCTGCTGTCCGGCTACCTGAATCACTGCCTGAGCGGCCGCTTTGCCGACTCCATCGGCTCCCAGGTTGCTTACATGCCGTTCGACTACAAGCGCCACGCCTGGGCCGGAGCCCGCGACTGGAAATGGCAAGCGCTCGCCGTGCGCCCCGACCAGTTGCCGGAACTGCTGCAACCGGGTGAGGTCATTGGCGCCATCAACGCAAATGCGTCAGCCGCAACCGGCATCCCCGAAGGCGTGCCGCTGGTGGCCGCTGCCGCCGACAAGGCCTGCGAAGTGATCGGCGCCGGCGGGCTGGAGCCGCACATCGGCTGCCTCAGTTACGGCACCACGGCCACCATCAACACCACCACCAGCAAGTACGTCGAAGTCACGCCGTTCATACCGCCATATCCTGCGGCCATTCCCGGCGCCTACAGCACCGAAGTGCAGATCTTCCGCGGCTACTGGATGGTCAACTGGTTCAAGGAGCAGTTTGGCCATCTCGAACAATCTGCCGCAGTGGAGCAGGGCATGCCGCCGGAAGCGCTGTTCGACCGCCTGGTGAACGAAGTGCCGCCCGGCTCGATGGGCCTGATGCTGCAGCCGTACTGGAGCCCCGGCATCAAGGTGCCAGGACCGGAAGCAAAAGGCGCAATGATCGGTTTCGGCGACGTGCACACCCGAGCCCACATGTACCGCGCCATCCTGGAAGGCCTGGCCTATGCTTTGCGCGAAGGCCGCGAGCGCATCGAAAAGCGCAGCGGCACCAGGATCACGGAATTGCGCGTGGCAGGCGGCGGCTCGCAAAGCGACGCAGCGATGCAGCTCACGGCCGACATCTTCGGCCTGCCGGCAGCGCGCGCGCATGTGTACGAAACCAGCGGCCTTGGCGCCGCGATCGCCATCGCAGCCGGGCTCGGACTGCACAAGGACTTCCACAGCGCCATCAACGCCATGACGCGCAAGGGCCGTGTCTTCCAGCCCGACCCGGCGCACCGCAAGACTTACGACCAGCTATACCACCGCGTCTACCTGAAAATGTACAAGCGCCTGCAGCCGATGTACGCAGAGATCGCCGCCATCACCGGCTACCCGGAAAGGCTCTAACGTTTGGCGAGGGCGGCGCGGGCCGCTTCGATGGCGGTGGTGGGGGGACGGGTAGCGCGCACCTGGTTGCGGCCGTCTTCCTTCGCCGCGTACATGGCGCGGTCGGCGGCGACGAACAGGGATTCGATATTGTCCGTCGGCGTCGGGCATAGCGTCGCGACGCCGATGCTTACCGTTATGTGCGGGGAGGTTGCCGAACGCGGGTGCGGGATGTGCAGCGATTCCACGTGGGTGCGGATCGATTCGGCCATCTGGAACGCGGCGTCGGCATCGGTCTCGGCAAACAACAGCACGAATTCCTCGCCGCCGTAGCGCGCCGCCAGGTCGGTCACGCGCAGCGCATGCGCGCTGATTGCCTGCGCTACCTGCTGCAGGCAAACGTCCCCTTGTGCATGGCCCAACGTGTCGTTGTACAGCTTGAAGTGGTCGACGTCCAGTACCACCAGCGACAGCGGAGCGCCGGTGCGCATGGCGCGCTGCCATTCCTTCTCGAGGAAGGAGTCGAAGTGGCGGCGGTTGGCAATCTTGGTCAGCGGGTCGATCATGGCCGCGCGCTGCAGCGCGTCTTCCGACAGCTTGTGGTGGGTGATGTCGTGCAGCAGGCCAATGAACAGAGGCTGGCGCAGGAACATCGGCGTCAGCGTCAGGTCCATGCACACCGACTTACCGGTGCGATGGCGGATGATTACTTCGCGCGTGCCGTGGCTGTGCGCCGCTTCCGGATTGGCGGCGTAACGCGCAAAGTATTCGAGGTATTCGTCGGCCACCAGTGGATTGAGCAGGTCGGAAATCGATTTGCCCGCCAGTTCGTGCGACATATATCCGAGGTACTGGTCGCAGGCCGGATTGGTGAACTGGATGCGGCCATCGGCTTCGATGATCAGCAGGCCTTCAGCCATATTGTTCACGATGGTGCGCAGGCGCTCCGACTGTTCCTGCTGCGTCTCGGTGGCGAAGCGGATCTGCAACTGCGTGCGCACGCGGGCGCATACTTCGGCCATGCGCAGCGGCTTGCCGATATAGTCGACCGCGCCCAGTTCGAAGCCGGTCACCACGTCTTCCTGTTCGTTGCGGGCGCTCATGAACAGCACCGGGATGTCCTCCGTCGCAGGGTGCGATTTGAGGTGGCGGCAGGTCTCGAAGCCGTCCATGCCGGGCATGATCACGTCCAGCAGGATCAGGTGCGGGTGCACGCGGCGCGCGATTTCCAGCCCGCGCTCGCCGGAGTTGGCGACATAAGTCTGGTAACCCTGCTCGACCATCAACTTGCGCAAGACGGAGAGGTTGTCCGGCGCATCATCAACAATCAAAATCACGGCGTCGCGCCGTGGCGAAAAGCTGGTACCGCCTTGATTCATGCTGACTAGGGGTGAGTAGGATATGGGCTTGATGATACCGTGTTGCCAATTGGAATTGTGGAAATTCAAGGAAGGTTTGGCCTAAAAAAGACGTTGAGTTGTTGATAGTTGGTGAAAGTTTCCGGTGAGCTAAGGAAAGTTGTGACATTGTGTGTATATCTGAACACTTCTGCTAACTTTCTGGCAACGGTAATTTGCGTGATTTTTGCATGATTTTTATCTTTCTGAAAAACAATAGAATGGTGTTTCTTTAACTCGTTGAGATAGCCATGAAAAAACATAAGCTGCTGCTGGTTCCCGTCCTGTTTGCCGCTGTCGCCTTGTCGGGATGCAAGGTCATCGACACCGGCGAGGTGGGCTTGCGCGTCAACTTCGACAAGACGGTGGAAGCCGAAGAACGCGTGGCGGGCAGTTTCAACCAGACCATCGTCGGCTCCATCCTGACCTTCCCGATCAAGGACGTCAGCGTCGACGTGCGCGACCTGATGCCGCTCGCTGCGGACAATTCGACCATGAAGGACTTCGACCTGGCGGTGATCTACAACATCACGCCGTCGGCGGTGTCGGACCTCTGGGTCAACAAGAGCCGTTCTTTCCACACCCAGGACGCCAGCGGCGACATCTATCTGATGCACGCCTACATTTACCAGACCGCGCGCAATGCCGTGTACAAGGTAGCGCGCAAGTACGAGGCGCTGAACATGAACGACAACCGTTCCCAGATCGAGGAAGAGATCCAGGCCACCATGATCGCCACGCTGAACGATGAAAAGCTGAACGGCATTACGATCTCGCAAGTGCGCGTGGGCGGCATGGTCCCTAGCGATGCGGTCAAGGCCAGCGCGGATAACCTGGTGCGCGCCAAGAACGAGGAGAAAACCAAGGAAGTCGAGGTGCAGATCGCGAAGAAGGAGGCCGAGCGCATCGCGGCCCTGAATGCCAATGCCGGCGCCATCTCCTATATGCAGGCGCAGGCCCAGATGAAGATTGCGGAAGGCATTGCAGCGGGCAAGGTGCAGACTGTGGTGATTCCGTATGACTTCAAGGGCATGGTCAACATCACGAGCAAATAAATAGGCGCTGCCGTCCTCGCGTGTCATAATCGAAAAGCGATTGGCGAGATCGGGAGGGCGGCATGCGAAACTTCTTGCGCGCATTGGCGCTTGTGCTGGCAGTGCCTTGCTTGCCCGCACAGGCTGAAAAAGCTGCTGCGCCAACCTGCCCATCGCGGTCCATCGTGGTCGGCCTCTACGAGTTCGGCCACTTCTATCACGCCGGTGCGGGCCTGGACAAGGACGTGGCGGAAGAATTGCGCAAGCGCAGCGGCTGCAATTTCTCCTACAGAGTCCTGCAACGGCGGGCGATCTGGCCCGCTATGCAAAGCGGCACCGTCGACATGACGCTGTCGGCCACCGCCACGCCGGAGCGCATGGTGTTCGCCTGGGCTGAACCGTATATATGGGTGAAGAATATGGTCGTCCTGCGCGCGGACGCCGGCGCCAGCGTGCATTCCATGGCGGACTTCATTGCAGCCCCTGAACTGAGGCTTGGCTTCGGGCGCGGTTATGCTGCAGGGCCCGCGTATGAAGAGTTCGTGACACAGTTGCGCAATATCGGCCGCGTTGAAGATGTCGATGATGGCGACCGGCTGTATGCCATGTTCAAGGTCGGCCGTTTCCAGGCACTGCTTGCGCCGAAGCTGGTATACACCAGTTACCTGAAAGACGAAATCAAAGCCGGCGCCGTGCGCATCGAGGATTGGGGCGGGGCGAAGCAGCGCGGGCCGGCCAACCTGATGATCAGCAAGAAGCTGTTCAGCGCCGAGGAAGCGCGGCGCTGGGCGAGCCTGCTGAAGGACATGCGCGCCGACGGCACCCTGCAGCGTCTGATCGCCCAGTATGCCGGGCGGGACGAGGCGGGCAGGATGCTGTCGCCGGCGCCGTAGTGCTTACTGCTTCAGCGTCGGCGCGGCGTAGGCCGTGGTGCGCGCAAGCTCTTCGCGCGTGAAGCTGGCACGCGCGTCGTCGCAGCCGATGTTGGCGGCGCATGCTGCCTGCAAGGCTTCCAGCCGTTGGCGCCAGCTTGTTTCGGCTGCTTCCATGCGGGCCAGCGCTTCCACCTGTTCCGCGGGCAGCCTCTCGCTGCGCAGCCGATAGACTTCCTGTTCACCCTTGCCGCGGCGGCGTGCGTCGCGCACCGCGGCTTCAACGCTTGCGACGGTGGCCCTGGTGCTGGACGTCGGGACGGCGCTGCGTGGCGTTGCCTGCGCGGGCTGGGCGGCCGCAACGGATGCCGCCTTGCCGGCACTGGCTCCTTGCGCTGCGGCGGCCGGCGGCGCCGGCGGCAGAACCGAAGGAGCGGGCGAGGGCGCTGGTGCGCCGGTCCGCCACAGCGCTGCCGCCAGGACGACCGATGCAATGGCTATCGTGGCGCGCATCATTACAGCCCGCCGATGATGCCGAGCAGGTTGTCGTAGATCGGATAGACCGCCCATGACGGCGCATCCCACCCGATCACGTCGAAGTGGTCGTACTGGTCGTAGTAGCCGATATAGTTCCAGCTGCCTTTGACTGGAGCGCCGTCGAAGTTGCGCTGCGGCTGGCCGGAAGGCCCGCGCATCGAGACCGTGTTCACCACGCCGTCGTTCGGGTACCACTCAGGCGAACGATAGGACCCCATGCCATGCTGCAGGATCGACGGCACCACCCATTCGCCGGCTGTGTTCTTCAGGAAGAAGATCATGTCGTTGCGGGCGTATTGGTAATCGCTGCTCTGGAACGGAGCAATCACGCGGTCGGTGTTGTTGCAGCACCAGTGACCCTGTTCCGTGGCGCGCGAACCGATTGAAAAATAGTAGACGTTGGGCGACGTTTTTACCCAGCCGTTCAACTGGCTGGCGCCGTCCGGCGCCAGGTCCCACTGCGCGGCGTCGTGGTTGGACAGCTGCCAGAACGGTGCGCCGCGCGTGCGGTCGATGAAGTCGCCGATTGACTCGGCAGGCCCTTGCGCCAGGCCGTATTGCTCGAGCCGGAACTTGTAGCCGCTGCCGCCGGAGCCGCCCAGGCCCGCCACTTCGACAATGCTGCCCGCCAGTTCGGAAACCTTCGGCACGAATTCAACCACCACGTCGCGCAGCGTGGTGCCGTTGTGGGGCGAGGAGATCGATGTCGCGCTCTTGACCCAGCCCACTTTGCCGCCCGCGTACAGGGCGCCGCTGCCTTCCGTGCCGGGGCCGTTCGGCGCGCCGTTTTCCAGCAACTGGATCAGGGTGCGGATGGTCTGGCCGCCCTGGCTGTGCGACACGAAATGCACCGGATGCTGGGCATCCCATTGCGGATACAGGGCAAGCGGGTAATTGTTCGGGTTGTTGGCCGGGTCGGCGGCCCAGCATTTGCCGGCCGGTTTCTGGATGTGGCCAGCGGCTGCATTGTCCGCCGTATGGCGCGTGCCATAGTCGGCGCAGCCGCCCTTGATCTGGTAATACAGTTCGACCGCACGATCCCAGTTCGAACTGACCGGGCCTACGCCGGCAGTGAACACCGCCCGCTGCGAACCGCGCATGTGGGCGGCGATGTCGTTGAAGCCACCCCAGTACTTGAAGCCGGTGGCTGCAAAGGTTTCCGGACCAAAGCCGAGGAAGCCATGTACCAGCACGACCGGGTCGTTATTGGCGGCGTGGGCGGAGGAGGCGGCCAGGCAGGCAGCCAGGGTAAGGCTTGAAAGCACTTTCATGCGGTTGTCTCCGGTGGTTTTTTGTGTAATTCATTTCACCACGGGGAGATTGCGCACGGTTGCCGCACGATCGTGCCTGCGGAGCCAATCGCAATGCACGGCGAGCCAGCGGGGCCGCTTAATCGAGTTTCGAGAGGATTGCCATCAGCTTGTCGTACATCTTCAGTGCGGCCGAAGGTTTGCCATCCCAGCCGATCACGTCGAAGTGGTCCATGCCCTGCATGGTTCCGACGTAGTTCCACACGCCTTTGACCGGCTGGCCGGCCAGCGCCTCGATCCTGCTGCCTTCCGGGCCGGCCATGCTGATGGTGTTGACTACGCCGTCGTTGGCGAACCAGCGCTGGTCGGTGGGCACGCGGCCGGGGGCGGTTTGCTGGAACGATCCCATGCCGTGCTGGCCAAAGGACGGCACCACCCATTCGCCAGCCATGCCCTGCAGGAAGAAGATCATGTCGGGGCGCGGATACTGGAAATCCTTGCCGAACAGGTTGAGCGACTCGGTCGCTTGCGCGCTGATCGAGAAGTAATAAACGTCAGGCGAAGTCTTTACCCAGCTGTTCAATTCGCTGGCGCCATCCGGAGACAGCTCCCATTGCGCGGAATCGTGGTTGTCCAGGCCCCAGAACGGGTGGCTGCGGGTGCGCGCGAAAAAGTCGTCGATCGACTCCGCCGCGCTGGCCTTCATGTTGAACTGCTCAAGACGGAACCTGAATCCGGCGCCATTGGAGCCGCCGGCGCCCATGGCCTGCACGGCCAGCCCGGCCAGCGCCGACGCATCGGGCAGCCAGCCGATCACGATATCGCGCAGGGTGGTGCCATTGTGCGGCGTGGCGATGGAGGTGACGCTGGTCACCCAGCCGCGTGCGCTGCCGTTGCCGACGGTGCCCTGGTCCATCAGCTGGATCAGGGTGCGGATGGTCTGGCCGCCCTGGCTATGCCCGACCAGGTGGATCGGGTGCGCGGCGTCCCACTGCGGATACAGTGCCAGCGGATATTTTTCGGGATTGTCGGAGGGATCGGCTGCCCAGCATTTGCCGGCAGGATTCCGGATATGGCCGGCGGCGGCATGCTGCGCCGTGTGGCCTGCGCCATAGTCGACGCAACCGCCCTTGATCTGGTGATACAGTTCGATGGCGCGGTCCCAGTTCGAACTGACCGGCCCGACGCCGGCGGTAAATACTTCACGGCCGCTGCCAGCCTTGATGTGCTGTGCGATATCGTTGAAGCCACCCCAGTAGCGGAAAGAGCTGCCCAGCGTCGTGTTGTCGAAGCCGAGGAAGCCGTGTACCAGCACCACGGGAGGCTTGCTGTCGGCGGCGTGCGCGCCGCCGACTGTCAGCCAGGCTGCGAGGATGAACCTCGAAATGAACTTCATCCTGCGCAGGGCGGGCTTACATGCGAGCTTTGATCAGCTTGCCCAGCACTTCGATGCCGGCGCGGATGCGATCCGGCGGCACGGTCACGAAGGACAGGCGCAGGGTGTTGGTGGCTGGCTCGTTGGCGTAGAACGGTGCGCCCGGCACGAAGGCGATCTTGTTCTTGATCGCTTCGTCCAGCAGTTCCATGGCATTGATGTGCTGTGGCAGCTCGACCCAGATGAACATGCCGCCGTCCGGCTTGGTCCAGGTGGCTTCTTTCGGGAAGTGCTGGTCCATGGCGTCCAGCATGGCCTTGCACTGGTTGCCGTACAGTTCGCGGATGGTCGGGATGTGCTTGTCCAGGAAGCCGTCCTTCACCACTTCGTGAACCACCATCTGGGTCAGTTGCGCGGTGTGCAGGTCGGCGGCTTGCTTGGCCAGTTCCAGGCGGCGCACCATCGGCAGCGGAGCCACGACGTAGCCCAGGCGGATGCCCGGGGTCAGCACCTTGGAGAAGGAACCCATGTAGATCACGCCTTCCGGATTCATGGCGACCATCTTCGGGCTAGGCTGGCCGGTATAGGACAGCGCGCCATACGGATCGTCTTCGATCAGCGGCAGGTTCAGGCGGGCGCAGGTCTCCACCAGTTCCTGGCGGCGCGCCACGGACAGCGAACGGCCGGTCGGGTTCTGGAAGTTCGGCAGCGCGTACAGCAGGCGCGCGCCTTCGGCGATGGCGTCCAGCGACGATGGCACCAGGCCATGTTCGTCGGTGGCGACGGAATGGAATTCAGGACGGTACACCGAGAACGCCTGCAGCGCGCCGAGGTAGGACGGGGTCTCGACCAGCACTTTGCTGCCTTCGTCGATCAGCACCTTGCCGATCAGGTCCAGCGCCTGCTGCGAACCGGACACCATCAACACCTGCTCCGGAGCGATCTTGGCGCCGTTCTGGGACAGCGAATCGGCGATCCACTGGCGCAGCGGCATGTAGCCGTCGGTCGGGCCGTATTGCAGGGCGACTTTGCCGTTGGTCGACAGCACTTTGTCGAACGCTGCCTGCATGATCTCCACCGGGAAGGTGGCTGGCGAAGGCAGGCCGCCGGCGAAGGAGGTGATTTCAGGCTGCTGGGTGACCTTCAGGATCTCACGGATGAAGGAAGCCTGCATGCCCTTGGCGCGCTCGGAGAAGTTCCACTGCAATGGGTTTTGGTTTTCGATTTTCATAGTAAGTCTCGTATCAGGCGATTTCGGCAATCAGTTCAATTTCAACGCAGGAGCCCAGCGGGATCTGCGCCACGCCAAAGGCGGAGCGGGCGTGCTTGCCGGCGTCGCCGAACACTTCGCCCAGCAGCTCGGAGCAGCCGTTGGTAACCAGGTGCTGTTCGGTGAAATCAGGAGTGGAATTGACCAGGCTCATGACCTTGACGATGCGCTTGACGCGGGTCAGGTCGCCGCCGCAGGCCGCCTGCAGGGTGCCAATCAGGTCGATGGCGATGGAACGTGCTGCCTGTTTGCCTTCTTCGGTCGAGATATTCTTGCCCAGTTGGCCGACCCATGGCGCGCCGTCTTTCTTGGCGATGTGGCCGGAAATGAATACCAGGTTGCCGGTTTGTACGTACATGACGTAGGCGGCCGCTGGGGTAGCTGGGGATGCCAGCGTGATATCGAGCGACTTCAGTTTTTCGTAGACAGACATGTGATTTCCAAGAAAAAAGGTTCCGTGAATACGCTATTGTACTCTGCACGTTGCCGAATTCGTCACGGTCAACGGGCCACTTTCATGCGTTTTCCTGCGCCGACAACTGCGATTACGGCAAAAGTGAACAGAATATGCTCAATTTGCAAAGTTTCGTTCAGGACCACGGCAGCGGCGACCAACGATAATCCGGGCTGCGCCAGTTGCACCTGGCCGACCCTTGCCACGCCGCCCAGCGCCATGCCCCGGTACCAGAAAAAAAAGCCGATGAACATGGAAAACACGGAAACGTAGCTGAAGCCCAGCCAGGCGCTGGCTGGTGCGGCGGCAATGCTGGTCCAGTCGCGCCATAGCAGCCAGATGGTGGCAGGTGCGGCCAGCGGCAGGGACAGCACGAGCGCCCAGCCGATCACCTGTTCGCCGCCCATGGTTTGTGACAGGCGGCCGCCTTCGGCATAGCCCATGGCAGCCAGTCCCACGGCGGCGAAGACCGCCAGGTCGGCCGCATGCAGGCCGCCGCCCGACTGGTGCAGCGCGAAGCCGACTACCAGGGCGCTGCCTGCGGCGGCCATGCACCAGAAACCGGCCGAAGGCCGTTCGTGGCCGCGCAAGGCCGCGAACAGGGCGGTTGCCAGCGGCAGGATGCCGACCAGCACTGCGCCGTGCGAGGCGGGCAGGGTGCGCATGGCGAGGGATGTCAGCAGCGGGAATCCAATCACGCAGCCGACGGAAACTGCCAGCAGGGTCGGCAACTGGGCGCGCGCCGGCAGCGGGGCGCGTTTCCAGCGCAGCCAGCACAGGGCCAGTACAGCGGCTGCCACGGCGCGGCCCATGGCCACGAAGAGCGGGTCGAGGCCGGCGACCGCCAGGCGGGTGAAGGGCAGCGTCAGGCTGAAGATGGCGACGCCGATGAAGCCTAGCAGCATGCCTTGGGTTTCACCGGCCAAAACCGGCAGTTCGATGTCAGACCCACGGGGCCTGACACCCGCCCGCAGCCGCCGCGTCATCGGTGCCTGACCCTGCGGGTCGGGCACCGGGTTACCGGTTTGGCGGTCAAGCTCCCACGAAGGCCCATCATGCGAATACGGCGTCATGGCAACACCTCTGACAACACCCGCATGATCTTCTCCGCATCGACATTCGCCCCGGTCAGCGGCAGCCCCACCTTGCACCCCGCCACGCGCGGATCATGCTTGAGGCGCAAAGCCGCCGCCAGCGCCGCCGCGCCCGCGCCTTCGGCCAGGTTATGCGTCGCCCGGTAATACAGCCGGATCGCTCGCGCCACTTCCTCGTCGCTGACGGCAACCACATCATCCGCAAAACGCTGCACGATCTCCAGCGAACCCGCATCCGGCGTACGGCAAGCCATGCCATCCGCCAGCTCCGTGGTCGTCGGCGCCTCGCGCAATTCGCCGCTGCGGAACGACTCCATATAAGCCGGCGCGTGGCTGGATACCACGCCGATCACACGTGTGCGCAGCCCGAGCGCTTCGCGCGCTGCAACGGCAGCGCAGAAACCGGAGCCCTGGCCGATCGGCACGAACACGGTATCCAGCTCCGGCTGCGCATGGAACAGCTCCATCCAGTAGCTCGCCACGCCCGCCACCAGGTCCGGATGGCACGAGGGCACCATATGCAAGCCCTGCTTGCGCGCCAGCGACAGCGCATATTCGCGGCTGGCCTGGAAATCGTCGCCATATTCAACCAGTTCCGCGCCGAGCCCGCGCATGGCGGCATTCTTTTCAGCGCTGTTGCCGTGCGGGACCACGATGGTCACTTTCACGCCATGCCGGCGCGCAGCGAAAGCGAGCGACTGGCCATGGTTGCCGCGCGTTGCCGACACAATACCTGCCACGCCAGGCTCGCGCTCCAGAAGTCCATTGAGATAAACCAGGCCGCCGCGTACCTTGAAGGCGCCGGTCGGCGTATGGTTTTCATGCTTGACCCAGGCCTCCGTGCCCAACGCCTCGTTCAGCAGCGGCCAGGAGAACTGCGGCGTCGCAGGCATGGCGCCATAAACGATGGTGGCGGCGGCGTCGAGTTCGGCACGGGTAGGCAACAGGTTCATGGCGCAGGCTCCTTTAAGCACTGGAAGTTTGAAGGGGATGGGTGTATCGTAGAATAAGTAACCAGTACAGTACCAATACACTTGTACAGATAATCTCACGCACTGTGATGGTGATATGACCAATACAATCCTGCTCAGCCGCGAAGGCGGGGAATCGCTCAGCGACCAGATCGTGCGCAGCGTGGCGGCCCGCATCGACGACCGCGTGTTACGCGCCGGCGCCCGCATGCCTTCGATCCGCCAGTTCGCCACCGCGCACGGCGTGTCGCCTTTCACCGTGGTCGGCGCCTACGACAAGCTGGTTGCACGCGGCTACCTCGAATCGCGCCGCGGCGCCGGCTTCTTCATCCGCGACCGCGCGCCGCTGCAGGCGCCGCAAGCGGCCGCACGCGAACCGGGCCTGGCGCAGCCGGAGGGCACGCAGGGACTGGACGTGGTCTGGCTGGTGCGCAATATGTTCCGCACCGTGCCCCATCAGTACATGCCGGGCACCGGCGTGCTGCCGGCCGACTGGCTCGATGGCGTGGCCATCGGCAATGCGCTGCGCGCCATCAGCCGCCAGCACAGCAGCATTCTCCTGAATTACGGCGTGCCGCAGGGCTACCTGCCGCTGCGCCAGCACCTGCGGCACAAGCTGGCGGAGCTGGAGATCGGCGCCACCCCGGAGCAGATCGTCACCACCGCCGGCGTGACCCAGGCACTGGACATGGTGGCGCGCGAATTCACCCGCCCCGGCGACACGGTGTTCGTCGACGACCCGGCCTGGTTCCTGATGTTCGGCTCCTTTGCCGCGCTGGGCGCGCGCGTGGTCGGCATCCCGCGCCTGGCCGACGGTCCCGACATCGCGCAACTGGCGGAACTGGCGGCGCTGCACAAGCCCAAGCTGTACGTGATCAACTCGGTGCTGCACAACCCCAGTTCAACTTCGCTGTCGGCTGCCAAGGCTTTCCAGATCCTGCGCATCGCGGAAGAACACGGCATCACCATCGTGGAAGACGATATCTACTGCGACCTGCACCCGGGCAGCAGCGTGCAGCCCGCCACCCGCATGGCGGCGCTCGACCAGCTGAAGCGTGTGATCTACCTCGGCGGCTTCTCCAAGACCATGGCCGCCAACCTGCGCGTCGGCTTCATCGCCACTTCGGAGGAGATGGCGCAGCGCCTGGCCGACCGCAAGATGCTGCAGACCCTGACCACCAGCGATATCGGCGAAAGGGTGGTGCACAAGGTGCTGTCGGAAGGCAGCTACCGCAAGCACACGGAGCGCATCCGCACCCGCCTGGACGGACTGCGGGCGCGCACTGTGCGACAGCTCGAGAAAACGGGCATGCGCATCGCCAGCGCGCCGCCGGCGGGCATGTTCGTGTGGGTCGATGCGGGACGCGATACCAACGTGCTGACCGAAAAGGCCATGGGGCAGGGGTTGCTGCTGGCGCCGGGCAGCCTGTTTTCACCGAGCCAGCTGCCGTCGCAATTCATGCGGCTGAATATCGCCGCGCTGCAGGCGCCGGAGATCTGGCGTTTCCTGCAGCGCGAGCTGGCAGCCTAGTTTTCGCCGTGCATGGCCACTTGCGACGCGGCGATCGCTTCGCTGACGGCGGCCATGCTGACTGGGGCGTCCTTGCCCAGCACCAGCCGCACGTCGCTGGCCGTCAACTGCTTGCTGCTGAGCTGCGCTTTGCCTTGCAGCGCCTTCTGCAGGCTGGCGGCCTGCTTTTCGAAGCCAGGGCTGTACTGGATGATGGTTGTGACCTGGTTGTAAGGCCTGCTGTTGCTCAGGCGCTCGACCGGAATCCCCATCTGGCCCAGCAGGCCGCGGAAGCGGCGCGCCATGCCGGTCACGCCGTTTCCGTTGGAGACTTCCAGGCGGGCCATGCGCACCTTGTCGGCCTGCGCCACGGCTTGCACGGCGGGCTTCGGCGCAACGGCGGCGATGTTTGGTGCCGCGGGAATGACCGGCGCGGCTGCCGGCTCGGCGGCAACGCGGGCTTTCAGCTCGTAGACATTGCCGGCGATTTTGATCAGTTCCATGCGGCCCGCAATTTCGCGTGCGGACGGCGAAGGCAGGACGCTCAGTTGCTGCGGTTCCTTGCGCGGGGTGCTGGCGGCGGCCGGTGCAGGTTCGGCTTCGGCCAGCAGGGCGGCATTCGGTTTGGCCACCTCTGCCGCAACAACGGAAGGCGCAACGACGGAGGGCGCCGCGGCTGGCGCCGCAACCACTGACGGCGCCACGGCAGCAGGCGCTGCGGCAACCGGCACCGCAGCGGCGGGCGCGGCAGCGAGCTGCTGTGGCCCTGCGCCGGGCGCCTTGCCCATAGCCGCTTCGGCCAGCTGCAGGTTCTGGAAGGCTTTCGGACCGGCGCCCAGCGCCATGGCGCGGCGCAGGGTCTGCGCGGAGCCGGCGTAGTCGCCCATCAGGTACTGCACATAACCCAGGTTGGTATGCGGCTGCGCTTCGCCCGGATAGTCATTGACCAGCGCCACCAGCGCCTTGCGCGCCGATTCCAGGTTGCCTTGCTGCGCCTCGATGACCGCCACCGCATTGCGCGCCTCCAGCTGGTTGGCATCCAATGCCAGCGATTGTGCGTAGGCGCCAAGCGCCAGGCTCAGTTGCCCGCGCTCGTGATGGAAGCGTCCGAGCCGGTTCCAGCTTGCCGCCTGGTTGCCGGGCATCTCTCCGCGCACGACGGGTTGCACCGCGAGCGGATGCGAAGTGGGAGGCGCACTGCATCCCTGGAACAGGCCGCAACCCATTACGGCCAGCACGATTGGCTTGAGCTTGATCATGGCGAATCCTTTCTTAGCCGTGTCCGGCCATCGACGGCAACAGCACGCGGTAAATGGAAATGAAAGCAGGCCCCATCAACACCACCAGCAGCGATGGGAAGATGAAGAAGATCAGAGGGAACAGCAACTTCAAGGCGATTTTGGCGGCAGCTTCCTCGGCGCGCTGGCGGCGCCGGGTACGCAACTGGTCGGATTGCACGCGCAGCGAATCGGCGATGCTGGTACCGAAGCGCTCTGCCTGGATCAGCATGGCCACCAGCGCATCGACGTCCTCCACACCGGTGCGCAGCGCCAGGTTGCGCAGCGCGCGGTCCTTGGCCAGGCCGGCGCGCAGTTCGAGGGTGACCAGGTGCAGTTCTTCCGCCAGGATCGGGCTCTTGATGCCGATTTCATCGGCCACACGCAGCAGCGCGGCATCCATCGCCAGGCCGGCTTCGACGCACACCGTCATCAGGTCGAGCGCGTCCGGGAAGGCTTCGAAGATTTCCAGCTGGCGGCGGTCGATCGCGAAGCGCAGCAGGAAGTTCGGCAGGTAGTAGCCCAGCGCTGCCGCCAGCAGCAGCCAGAACATCAAGGCATTGCCGGTCAGCTTGGAGTTGGCCAGCACCAGGCCGGCATACACGACCAGCGGCAGCATGACGGCCAGCGCAGTTTTGGCGGAGAAGTACAGCACCCCCATCGACGAATGGCGCAGGCCGGCGTTCATGAAGCGCAGGCGCAATGGGGAATGTTCGTACTCCTCAGTTTCGCCGGACAGCTTGGCCAGCGGCGACAGCCACTGCGCAATACGCGACAGCAGGGTGGAATTGATGCGCTGGCGGCGCACGCCGGTATTGGGGCGCTCGGTCACCTGTTGCAGGCGGCCTTGCACCGGGTCAGCGGCAAAGCGCACCATGACGGCATACGCGCTGCCGAACACCAGCAGGAAGACCAGGGCCAGGAAGGCAAGTTGAAGTACGCTCATGTCAGGCTCCCGCTAAACGCGAATCTTGATGATGCGGCGCATGGCGAACACGCCAATGATCATCATTACAATGGCGGTGGCCACCATCTTGCGGCCGGCCGGGTCGGTGTACAGGATCTTCAGGAAGCCGGGGTTGGTCAGCTGGATCATCAGCGCCGCCGCAAAAGGCAGCAGCCCCAGCACCCAGGCCGACATCTTGCCCTCGGCCGACAGCACGCGGATCTGTCCCAGCAGCTTGATGCGGTCGCGCACGATCTTGCTGATGTTGTCCAGCAGTTCGGCCAGGTTGCCGCCGGTTTCGCGCTGGATGAGCACTGCAATCACGAAGTAGCGCAGGTCGGTGCTGGGCACGCGGGTGGCCAGGTTCATCAGCGCGTCGTTCATCGAGATGCCGAAGTTCACCTCGTCGAAGGTAGTGCGGAATTCGTCGGCGATCGGTTCGCGCATTTCGTCGCCCACCATTTTCATCGCGGTGGGGAAGGCGTGGCCGGCGCGCAGGGCGCGGCCGATCAGGTCCAGCGCATCGGGCAATTGCAGGTCGACCTTTTGCAGGCGCTTGCTTTTGGCGTTTTGCACCAGCAGCAGCGGCAGCCCTGCGGCCAGCAGCATCAGCGGCAGCAGGACCAGCAGCGGCACGCGCAGCCACAGGCCCAGGCCGCCGGCCACCACTGGCGCCATCAGCGACAGCACGATCAAGTCCGACACCGTCCAGCTCAAGCCGGATTGCTCCAGCAGCCGGTCCAATTGCGTAACGCGCGGCACTTGCAGCAGCAGGCGCTGCAACAGCGGCGTTTCGCTCAGCAGCCTTTGCTTGATCATCGACTGGCTTTCGCCGCCCGCGTGGGCGCCGGCGGACATCATTCGCAGGCGGCGCGCCACTCGCTCCGCTTCCGGTCCCTTGGCCGAATTCCAGGTCAGGTAGATGCCTTCGATCAGCAGCACCACGGCCAGGAAGACCAGGATGCCGGTTGCGTAGTAGAGGTAGTCCATGGCTTACATCCTCTTTTGCACGGTTGGGTCGAACATGTCGTCGGCCAGGCTGACGCCGAAAGTGCGCAGGCGTTCGCCGAAGCGAGGCCGCACCCCGGTGGCGCTGAAATATCCCTGCACAGCACCATCGGTGCCGACGCCGGTCTGCTTGAAGCAGAAGATCTCCTGCATGGTGATCATCTCGCCCTCCATGCCGGTGATTTCCTGGATCGACATCAGCTTGCGCTTGCCGTCGGTCAGGCGCGCCACCTGCACTACCACGCCGATGGCGGAAGCGATCTGCTGGCGCATGGCTTTCACCGGCAGGCCGGCGGCGCCCATGCTGATCATGTTTTCCAGCCGGGTCAGCGCGTCGCGCGGGGTGTTGGCGTGGATGGTGGCCATCGAGCCTTCGTGGCCGGTGTTCATGGCCTGCAGCATGTCCAGCGCTTCGGCGCCGCGCACCTCGCCCAGGATGATGCGGTCGGGACGCATGCGCAGTGCGTTGCGCACCAGTGCGCGCTGCGTCACCTCGCCCTTGTTCTCGATATTCGGCGGACGGGTCTCCAGGCGCACGATGTGGGGCTGCTGCAGCTGCAGTTCGGCCGCGTCTTCAATGGTGACGATGCGTTCGCTGTGGCTGATGTAGCCGGAAATCGCGTTCAGCATGGTGGTCTTGCCGGAACCGGTACCGCCCGAGATCAGGATGTTCACCTTGCTCTTGCCCAGCGCCTGCAGGATGGTGGCCATGGCCTCGGTCATCGAATTGAAGCTGATCAGCTCCGCCATGCCTAGCGGGTCGGCCGAGAAGCGGCGGATCGACAGCACCGGGCCGTCGATGGCCAGCGGCGGGATGATGGCGTTGACGCGCGAGCCGTCCGGCAGGCGGGCGTCGACCATCGGGCTCGACTCGTCGACGCGGCGGCCCACGCGCGAGACGATCTTGTCGATGATCTTCATCAGGTGCGCGTCGTCGTTGAAGGTGACCTGCGTCAGCTCCAGGCAGCCCTTGCGCTCAACGTACACCTGCTGCGCGCCGTTGACCAGGATGTCCGACACATTGGGGTCGGCCAGCAGCGGCTCGAGCGGGCCGAAACCCAGCACTTCGTACTGGATGTCGCGCGTCAGGTTGCGCCGCTCGCTGTCGTTGATCACCACCATGTTTTCTTCGAGCAGGCGCTCGACCAGCACCTTCAGCTCGTCGCGGATCTGGTCCTGGGTCAGGCGCTGCATGCCTTCCAGGTCGACCCGGTCGAGCAGCGTCTGGTGGATGCGGTGCTTCAGCTGCTGGTAGGCGCGATTGTCGATGGCGTCCGCGCTGCGCAGGCTGGAGATATTGCCGTTCAGGGGCGCGGTGGCCCCGAGGCGGTTGCGAAGGGTCTGGGCTGGGATCTGCATGGTCGGCTCCGTGGGCTATGCTTGGGCGCGGCTAGGCGCGCTGAAGGATTCGGGACAGCCAGCCGCGCGATTCGGTATTGCTCTCGCCGGCCAGGGTACGCGCCAGGTCCTGCAAGGCCTTGGAAATCGGGCTGGCGCGCTGCAGTTGCAGGATCGGCACGCCTTGGTTGACCGAGGCGGCGGCTGCTTCGTAGTGGTTGGGGATGGTGCGGAACATCTCCATTCCGTAGGCTTGCTCGCAGTCGCGCAGGCGGATGTCGCCGGTGTTCGAATGGCGGTTGACGATCAGGTGGATTTTGTCCTTCCGATAGTCAAGCGAACGGAATACCTGCAGCAGGCGCTTGCCATCGCGGATATACGGCAGCGTGGCCTGCAGGATCGGGAAGATCATGTCGGCCTGGTCGAGGGCGCGCACCGAAACCGCGTCCAGGCTGCGGCCGATATCGAGCAGCACGAAGTCGTAGTGCTGGCGCGCCAGCCGAAGCAGGGCGTCGATGTGCTCGGGATGGACGTCGTTGGACTGGGTCGGATCGTCCGGCGCTGCCAGCACGTGGAAGTTGGGCGTCACCTGCACCATGCTGGAGAACAGCAGGGAGGCGTCGAGCCGGTGCATCTGCTGCGCCACGCTGGCGACGCTGGCGCCCGGGCGCTGGTCGGAGACGAACAGCGAGGCATCGCCGAACTGCAGGTTAAGGTCGATCAGCGCGACCTTCTTGCCCTCGGCCGCGGCCAGCGCGTAGCCCAGGTTGGCGGCCAGGAAGGTGGCGCCGCTGCCGCCCTTGCAGGAGATGAAGGCCAGCACCTTGCCTTGCGAACGGGTGTTGAAATTGCGCTTTTCCTCGATGCGGCGCACCGCCGCCTGCAGGGCCGCGCCGTCGATCGGCATCGGCATCACTTCGCGCACGCCGGCGCGCATCGCCTGCAGCAGGAAGTCGGGAGTCTGCTGCTGGCAGGCGACAATGATCGCCATGTCCTGGTGCTGCGATCCCAGCGTTTCCAGGCGGTCCAGGTCTTCGCCATTGAGCAGCGGCTGGGCTACCAGCAGCAGGTCGGGCGCGCCGCCGTCGAAGCGGGGCAGCTTGTCGAGCATCCCGGGCAGCACGTCGACCTGGTCGGTCTGGCTGCGTTCGCGCAGGATGCGGGCGATCTCGAACAGTTGCTTGTCGTTGGTGGAGATGGCGGTGATCTTCATGATAGGTAGTCCCTAGTCGTTAAAACCCAGGCTTTCGGCGTGCATGACAACGGTGTGGCTGCCCATATTGATCGAGCTGAAACCGGCAAAGCGCAGGAACATGGGCTCGTAGGTGACGTCGACCAGTGAGACCCGCACCGCGTAGATGCATTCGGTGGTGCGGGCCGAATCGGCGCAGGCGGACAGGTTGTCGCCCGGATTGTCGGGGTTCTTGGTCACCGGGTTATAGCTGGAGTCGAGGTATTCGATCAACACGTTGTCCTTGGTGACTTCGGCGCCGGCCGGCAGCGAATTGCCGCCGAACAGGGCGTCCTGGATGATGGTGTCGGTCTTGTCGACCCAGTTGACGGTGGCATTGCGCGCCGCGCGCCGCGTCACTTCCTCCAGCGTGTTGTACAGGTACATGATGCGCCCGATCTCGATCGTGAAGGCCATGACCGGGCCCAGGACAAACAGCATCACCAGGGCGAATTCGACAGCGGCCACGCCGCGTTGGCAGCGGCGGGTGATTGAGCGGAGGAGGTGGCTTGGTCGCATGATCTGCCTCACTTCACGTCCATAAAGCGCATCGAGGTGCGCGGAGCAAGGGTGGTGCTGCCGGTACCGTTCGACACGAAAGGAATGAACTCGCCAATCATCATGTCGTAGCCGACCTGCACCCGCACCCCTGCCGGCGCGGTGCCATTGGTGCAGGTGCCGTCGGTGTAGTCGGTGCCGCTCCAGTCCAGGCAGGTCACCGTGACGTCGGCGCTGGTGAAACCGGGGATGCCGGAAGCGATGGCGGCCTGGTATACCACGTCCTTGGCCTTGTCGACGCCGGAGCTGGCGATATTGGCCTTGGGCGTCACCGAAAAAGTGCGGGCGGCGTCGCGCGTGGCCTTGGCCAGCGTCTCGTAGAACCAGAAGGCGCGGCCGTATTCGAAGATGCCCGCCATCAGGACCATCAGGATCGAGATCACCAGGCCCAGCTCGATCAGCGCGTTGCCGCGCTGGCGGTGGAGGGCGAAGCAGGTACGTGGAGTGGCCATGGTGCTCACCTGTACAGTTTCACGTCCGCGTCGGGAACCGGATCGACCAGGCCGACGAATTCGACGAACAGCTTCTTGGTTCCACCGCTGAAATCGGCGCGCGACAGCATGAAGAACTTGCCGATGCCGACCGCGTTCATCTTGCCGCAGGAAGCGCCGGGCGATGGGACCGGGGCACTGCGGCAATCGACCAGCACCAGGTTCAGCACGCGGCGGCCATACACACCAGGAACGGAAGCGGACGGCGTCTGCCAATAATTGGAGTCGGTCTTCTGGTAGTAAGGCGTGTCGTTGGCATCGGTACTGGTCGGGTTGGGATACTTGCTGGCCGAACTGGTATCGAAATAGCTGGTGGCGGAAGTGCCATACATTTTTCCAGGATCGGCTGTCGTGCGCGTTGCCTCCGCTTCGGTGACCGAGAAGGTGCCGGAAGCGGTCGGTGTTGCCGCAGCGCTGGCATGGGCCGGACGGGTGTAGGTCCAGAGTGGGCCATAGTTGGCGAAATTGGCATAGGTGCCGCCCGATGGCCCGCCCGAGCTGCTGGACGGGAAGGGATAGTTCGGCACGCTGGCCGAGCCGACGATGCGGGTCGATACCGCCATGCTGTTGGGGTAGGTGTCGCCACCCGGCTCCATCCAATTGGTTGGCGGCATGGTGCTGGCGTTGACGGCGCCATTGATGCAGCCGGTGGCGGTGCCGCGGCATTTGAATTCCTTGATGTTGGCGTCCGGCGGTGCCTGCGCAGCCACGCATGAGGAGCCGGTGTAGTCGCCAAAGCGCGAATTGAGGGCCTTCTCGATGCTGGCGCTCATCCCGGTATTGGTGTAGACCGTGCCGATCCCGGTACTCAGCACGGCGCTGTTGCCATTGCAGACAAACGGGGCCGTCTTGCTGGCGGATGACATGGAGTTGTCGCAGGCGCCGCTGCCCTGGCTGACCGGATTGATCAGGTAAGGGTCGTAAGTGGCGCCGCCGAGCGAGCCGAGCGAGAAGGTGTTGTACGCCACGCCGCGGCGGAAGCCGAATTCCACCAGCTCCGTCACGCCGGTCGAATAACTGTACTTGGCGGTACGATGGTCGGGGTCGGCGGCGCATACGCCGATCGGGGTGATCAGGGTGACGAAGCGGCCGGCGACAGCAGTGCCGAAGGTGCTGGTATTGGCTTCGCCCGCCACCCGCATCAGGTAGGTCGACAAGGTCTTGCTGCCGGTCTCCACCTTGACGAAGGACATGCCGGAAGGCGCCAGGCGCGCCTCGGCGGCGGTCTTCCATGGGCCATCCGGCGAGCCGCTGAAGCCGAAGGCCGATTCGGCGAGCGTGAGCTGGGTGTCGAAGTTGTAGTGGTGGGTACGTGCCAGCGCCTGGCCATTTGTGATCGCCTTGTTGACGCCGGCGGTCGTATCGTCCAGGTCCTTGGCGGCCGCCAGGGCAGCCGCGTCAGCGCCGTTTTGCAGTTCGGCCTTGGCGATGTACAGGTGGCCCAGGTCGAGCACCAGGCCGCCGAGCGGGACGAGCACCAGGAGCAGCAACAAGCCCGTCATCACCGCGACGGCGCCGCGCTGCTGGTGGCGGAAATTGACAGGCTTGCGCATGGCAGTCTCCTATTGGCTGACGCCGATGGTGAACGAGTTGGTGGTCTTTTCCGGCGCCTTGAAGGACTTCTGGTACCGGTCGTAGCCCGCCTTGGCCGCTGCGCCGTCCAGGCCGGAAGGCACCGCCATGTTGCGGCTGGCGCCGGGGTTCATGATCTGGGCGTTGCGCATGTCCGTGGTCGCTTCGCCGAGATGGGCGTCGATATTGGGCGTGGTGGCCATGCAGCCGGCCAGGGCCAATGGCAGCAGGACGGCGCCGGCAGTATGCAGGAAAGCAGTTTTCATGATGGCCTCCTATTTCAGGTCGAAGCCGCCGGCATTGGTGGCGGGTGCTGGTTGCGGGGCAGGCTTGGCTGGCGGTTCGCCTTCCATTTTTCCGAGGAACACGCGCTCGGCGCGGCCCGCTTCCGTCACCTGGGCGGTGGGCAGGCGCTCGGCAAAGTCTGGCGGCAGCGGCTTGACCAGGCGCGGCGTGATCACGAACACCAGTTCGGTGCGGTCGTTCTGGAAGTCGTTGGAGCGGAACAGCGCACCCAGCACCGGCACTTCACCCAGCACCGGCACCGCCTTGATATTGGTGGTGCTGCTGTTTTTGATCAGGCCGCCGATCGCGAAGCTCTGGCCGTCGAACAGCTGCACCGTGGTGGCGGCGCGGCGGCTGGTGAACGAGGGCAGGATCGCCACACCATTGACGCCGTTGGCAGTGATGCCGATGCCTTCTTTGTTCAGTTCCGACACTTCCGGCGCCACTTTCAGGTTGATGCGGCCGTCGGCCAGCACGGTCGGCGTAAACTTCACGGCGACGCCGAATTCCTTCTCTTCCAGGGTGATGGTGGTGCTGCCGTTGTTGGCGTTCTGCGCCACGGGAATGAAGATCTTGCCGCCCGCCAGGAAGCTGGCTTCCTGGCCGCTGATGGCCATCAGGTTCGGTTCGGCCAACATTTTCACCAGGCCATCGCGCTTCTGGGCATCGATGCCGACCGAATTGCCGTTGCGGTTATTGACTGCGCTTAGCAGGCTGGGGTTGTTGGTGAGCAGGTTGGACAGCAGCGAGTAGGTCCAGTTGCCGATGGTGTGGCCCAGCCCGATGTTGGCGCCCAGTTGGTCGACCAGGGACTTCGACACTTCGGCGACCTTCACCTCCAGCATGACTTGCTGCGGCGCTGCGATGGTCATCATGTTGATCACCTTGGCCGACACGCCATCTTCCATGCGCTGCGACTGGTTGCCGCCCGAGCTGGCGCCGGCCGGCGCCGCCGAACCTGGCCCGTTGCCGCGTACGCGCGGCTTGGTGACGAAGGCGTTGGCCATCGAGACGATATGGTCGGCCATCACTACGTCCGGCACGGTGCCGGTCAGCATGATGGAGTCGGCTGCCGCGGTGACCTTGACCATGCCTTTCTGGCCGGTCAGCTTGTCGATGCCATCCTGCAGCGCGTTGGTGTCGGCGCCCACGGTCAGGTCGGCCACGATGGTGTCGCCACTCTTGTTCCACAGGATCAGGTTGGTGCTGCCGATTTCGCGGCCCAGCATATACAGCTCGCGTGGATTGAGCAGGATCACGTCGGCCACGCGCGCATCGCCCACGGCGACCCGTGCCGCCGGCTGTTGCAGGCGCACGATGCTCGATTTGCCTTCGGACAGTTGCATGGCCGGCGCCATTTCCGTGCGGCCCTCGCTGGCCGGGATGGTGCCGGCGGCAGCGACGACGGTGCTGGCCGGCGCGCGGTTCTTGGCTTTGGCCTTGGGCTGTTGCGCCACCACGGCCGCTTCGGCGGCGACCTGGGCGTGGACCGGCGCCAGCAGGGCCGGCACGACCAGGGAGGCGCCCAGCAGGGGCAGGACAGCGGTGCGTATGCTTTTCATGGGTAGGCTCCGTTTGCGGTCAGAATTGGTAGCTGCTGCGATCCAGCCCCTTGATCATTTCCACCTTGTCGCGTGATGGGGGCGGTACGGTGGCCACCTTGCGCACCGGTGCCGGACGCGGCGCCGGGGTATCGGCCTTGGCTGCGGGCGGTGGCGGCGGTGGCGTCTGGGCGCCCAGCAAGGTGGTCTTGGTGGCGCCGCGGGTCAGTGCCGGGTCCGGATCGATCTGGTTGCGCAGCACCAGCGACAGGCTGCCCACGCTCCTTGCCAGGTCCAGTTTCTCCACCTGGTCCGGCGTCAGTTCCAGGGTGACGGCGTTGACCACCTTCGGCTTGGTTTCATCGCGCGAGGATTCCTGCGCCACGGCCAGCACCAGGATGCGTTCCAGCACGATCTTGGAAATGCTGCCGTCCTTGCCGGCCGAACGCTGGCCTTCTTCCTGGGTGTTGACCAGGATGTCGACATAGTTGCCTGGGAGGGCGAAGCCGGCCACGCCGACCACGTCATTGACGCGCACGGTCATGGCGCGCTTGCCTTCGGCCACCACCGCCGACAGGCCGCCCTTGGTGCCTGGTGGCGCCAGCTTGTTTTCCAGGATCGGCTCGCCGCGCGTGATGCTGGTGCGGGCGACGCGGCCGTCGAGCTGTTTGTCGTCCTTGATGGCGCCCGGCGGCTGCACCGAGGCCGGCCAGTCGACCAGACGCACCATATCGGGCGTCAGACGCGAGCCCAGGTTGATGTCCACTTGCGCCACCGCCACCTTCGAAGTGGAGGTGGTGGCTTGGGCATTGATCCAGCGCGCCGCCGCCACTACCGCCACGAAGGCCAGGCCGATTGCCACCACCATCATGATCATTGCACGTGTGTTCCGCATGATATTCCCCTTGCCATCCAGGCTTTAAGCTCCAGCAAAATAATTGTTCCAGGCCCACTCCAGCGAAGCGATATCGAGGGCAGGCAGGCGTCCTTCATAGGCGGCCAGGTCGCGCAGCTGCGAAACCAGGTCGCGTGGATAGCAGGCCAGCAGCGGCCGCTCGTGCAACTGGTGGTGGCGCATCAGCCAGGCATAGGCTTCGGCATCGAACGGCACCGAGAAGCGCTGGCATACCTGGCGGAACACCGTTTCGTACTGTTCCGGGTTGAGCGGGCCGACGTGGATCTTGTAGCCCAGGCGGCGCAGGAAGGAACCGTCGGCCAGCGATTCGGGCGGCATATTCGATGAAAAGATCACCACCACGTCGAACGGCACCGGAAACTTGTAGCCGTTCTGCAGCGACAGGTAATCGACCTGGCGGTCCATCGGCACGATCCAGCGGTTCATCAGTTCGACCGGCGAGCAGCGCTGGCGGCCCAGGTCGTCGATGATGAAGATGCCGCCATTGGCCTTCAGGTGCGGCGGCGCCTGGTACAGGCGGGTGGCCGGATCGAAGCGCAGGTCCAGCGCTTCCAGGGTCAGTTCGCCGCCGGTGATCACGGCAGGTCGCTGGCTGCGCACCCAGCGCTGGTCGCGCGGGGTGCGGCGGTCGAACAGCATGCCCGGTGGGGCCGTGTCTTCGATGGCGGTGTGCACCACCGGGTCGTAGACCGGGATGATGTCGCCGTCCACCAGCAGCGCATGCGGCACGGCGATCTGTCCTTGCAGCAGGCCGTTCAGGCGTTCTGCCAGGTAGGTCTTGCCGCTGCCCGCCGGACCATGAACAAAGATGGCGCGGCCACTGTTCATGGCCGCGCCCAACTGGTCAAGCACTGCAGGGCTGGCGACGATGCCATCGAACGTCTTGCGGATGTGTTCGCGCTTGACGTGCATCTGCGCCACGCTATGGGCGCGCACGCGTTCGGCATAGTCGCTAAAAGTTACCGGTGCCGGGCCGGCGTAGGCGTCGCGGCGCACGAACTCCGCGGCGCGGGCACGGCCCGTATCGGTCAGGTTGTAGACGATGTCGGCATCGGTATTGCTGGTGCCGCGGCGCATCATCTCCATCAGTTTTTCAGTGCGCATGAAGCCCAGCACCGGGTCCAGCACGGACGGCGGCAGCTTCATGTGGCCGGCCAGATCATTGAGCTTGATCTGGCCGCGCTGGTACAGGATCTTGCTGGCCAGCTCCACCAGCAGCAGGAAGGGCAGCCCGGTCTCCTCCACGGTGCGCGGAGCTGGGACGCGCAGCGGATCGTCGGCCCAGGGGCGTTTGCTCGTTTCTTCAAAATCGGCAGGCATGGCAGGCCTCTCTCAGAAAACCAGGGGCAGGACGCGGTATTTCACGCGGCGCATATACAACACGTAATTGCTGTCGTGCGACAGGAAGCGCTCTTCGCGCACCATGCGCCCGACCAGGAGCACAGCTGCCAGCGTGACCACCAGCAGGTTGTACAGGCTGCTGTTCACCAGCAGGTAACCAAGATGGCTGAGCAGATAGCTGGCATACAGTGGATGGCGCACGAAGCGGTACATGCCGCCAGTCTTCACGCCGCGCCTTGCCGCGACAAGGCCAAAGCTGCTGTTCAGCGAGAGCAGGCCGGCAATCTGGGTCAGCATGCCGAGCAGGATCAGGTAGCGGCCTTCGGCCAGCAGGCCGTCGCCGCTGGGCATGAACACGAAAGGCGCGAAGGTGCCTGCAATGGCCAGCGCCCAGTCCACCGGCGCGTGCGACAGCGCCTGCGGCGTGTTGCGCAGCACGAACAGCACGGCAATCAGGGTTTCCGACAGCATGAACAGCAGGTAGGACCAGTCGCCGCTGGCAAGGAACTTGTTAATGTGGATGACCGCGAACAGCAGCCAGCCAGCAGCCAGCACGGCACCGGCGGCGTGGTTCAGCAGGCGGGGTTTGCGGGGTACGTGCATGTTCAGGGTCCTTTCCATTCGCTCAGATGGTCCAGCCGGCAACGCGGGTCAGCAACAGGTAAGCCACGGTTCCGGCGGCAATCGCAATCGCATACGGCAGCTTGCCGGTGGCCGCCACCGGTTGCTCCAGCTGTGCCGTACCGCCGGACAGGCCGCGCAGCAGGCTGCCCAGCAGCATGGTGCGCACATTGCCCAGCACCTTGCGCAGGCTGCCGTCCACCAGGGCAAACAACAGGGCCAGGGCGCCGCCGGCGACCAGGCTGAACAGTGTGACGCCCAGCATCTCTTGCGGCCCCAGGAAAGCGCCGATCATGGCCATCAGCTTGACGTCGCCGGCGCCGAGGGCGCCCAGCGCATACATCGGCAGCAGCAACAGCAGTCCCAGCGCCAGGCCGCCCAGGGCCAGCAACAGGCCGAGGCCGCCGAACGGCGTATTGAACAGGCCGGCGCCCGGGGTAACCGTGGCATGCAAAGTCAGTCCCGCCGCCATGCCCAGGCTGACCAGGCGGTTCGGGATGCGCCGGCTGCGGATATCGCAGGCCACCGCAGCGGCCAGCAACACAGCCAGCAGCAGGGCAGGCATCAGGCTGCGCAGGTCGAAGTTCATTGCTGGCCTCCACGTACCGCTTGCGCCGCCAGGAAGCGTTCCACCAGCTTCCACACCAGGTAGCCGCTGATGGCGCCGATGTAGCCGTCTACTGCATAGTGCCAGCCCAGGTGAACCGAGCCTAGCATGATCAGCACGGCAAAAACGGTCATCGCGATGCCGGCCACGCGGTGCAGGCGCCAGCCCAGCATGGCCATCTGGACCGAGGTGGCGACGTGCAGGCTGGGCATGGCGGAGATGCCGAGCGAGACGCCTTCCAGCTTCCCCTGGTAGGAATTCCACAGCAGGTCCTGGACGTTCAGGGCCCATACCGGCACCACTTCGTTGGCACTGTGCAGGTACTGCATCAGCGGCGCATACGGGTCCGGTGCACCGGTGACGCGGCCAAAATAGCAGGGGCCGGCCGAAGACAGGAAGAGGGCGGCCAGGTTGCCCATCACGATCCAGACCAGGACAAAACTGAGAAGGTATTGCAGGCGCAGCTGGGCGCGTTCGACGGAGAAGGCCAGCCAGTACACCACGCCGAACATGAAGAAGAACCACATGTGGTAGTTGAAATTGATGATGGACGTGACCACCGGATGGCCGAGCAGGGGATGCAGCCAGACCCAGGGCTGGGTGCCGCCATGCAGTTGGGCGTCCAGCACGGACAGGCGCACATCCCAGTCGAAGGGATGGAACAGCGGGATCGCGGCTTTGACGATTGTGAAGCTGTAGGCAAACATCGGCAGCATGACCAGCACCGGCAGGGCGTACAACAGGCGCTGCAGCGTGATGTAGGCGCGCAGGTTGGTCCACAGGTAATGCACCAGGCGCTCGGGCCGGCGCACCACCATGACGAAAACGGTGTAGCCGCACAGGGCGAATACCAGGCCGGTGGCCAGGGAACCGAAGAAAGCCAGGAATTCCGGCGACTGCTGCAGGTGACCCGGGAACAGCGTGCGCAGGTAAAGCGCCAGGCAGTAGTGGGTCGCGACAATCAGCAGCAGCAGGCGGTGGTGGCGCAGGATCTGCGCGTTGCCAGACGCCGGTACCGCGGAAATTGCTGGGTTCAGGGTATTCATGATGAGGCCGCTACGAGTTGGTCTTTGACATAGTTAAATAAATCGCCGACTTTGCTGCCGACTGCAGTGACGGCCAGTACGATGACGACGGAGATCAGGCCGGCCAGCAGGGCGTATTCGATGGCGGTGACCCCGTGTTCGGATTGCAGGAAGCGTTGGATGGAAATCTTCACGATAGTCTCCCGGAGTCGAGGAAACGCCTGGAAAGCCAAGGGGGGAAGGCTTTCCAGGTCGCGACACCAGGATCAGCTGTTGGCAGTGCTCAGCGCGGTGCCGATCTTGCCGAAGGTGGTGTTCAGCTGGGTGCCGATCACTTTGACGGCGGCGATGATCACGACAGCGATAAGGGCAGCGATCAGGCCGTATTCAATTGCGGTCACGCCTTGTTCGTCGCGGATGAATTTTTGGATGGCTTTCATGATGATTCCTTTCAGGACGTTTAAATAACTGCACCAAAGTGTTTGCAGCTTCACGGAGCAAGCCCGCTTCACCTGCCTTTTCCAAGCGCCAGAAGCACAATGATGCCGACGACAACTGTCAGTGAGGCTACAAGCACATATTCGTAAAAGGCCCGGCCGTCTTCGTCGACGATGAAGCTTGCGAGTTGGGGCGGCATGAATCTGTTACGCATTCTGTACTCCGGACATGGTTGTGTTGGCCTTGCCTGGTTTTAGTCTCAGCCGACATGTCTGCCGTGCTGATGTGTCCACTTTAGGCTTCTACGATTTGATTTCCATCAAACATCTGTCCCTTTCTGGCCGTGACAGATCTCCTTTTTTTCCAGCAGGAATCGGGACATTTGTCCCGGTTCAACAAACATGTTTAGGAGGTAATATTTTCGGCACCCCTACCGGTAGTAGGCAGGGGCGAGGGAGGCGCTACAGGTCGGCCTGGTCGAGCCTGTGCTTGGTGGCGAACACGTACAGGTCCAGGCGGTTCGACACGCCCAGCTTGTGGTAGATGGCGGTCAGGTGATTGCGTAAAGTGTGTTCGGAAATAAACAGCTGTTGCGCCAAAGCCTTGTTAACCGCACCGCCACCTGTTGCAATCAGGCTGCAGATACGGCGTTCCTTGGCGGTCAACTGGGCAATCTTGTCCAGTTCAGGGTCTTGCCGGCGCGACGCTTGCGGGTTGCGCATGGCTTCAAACACACGGCTCAGCATGATGCCATCGAGCCACAGCTCGCCGCCATGGACTTTCTCGATGGCTTTCAGCACGATTTCAGCCGGTTCATCCTTGCTGACCACGCCGCGCGCACCCAGCATCACGGCGCGGTCCAGCAATTCGCGGTCGCGCGTGCCCGACAGCACCAGCACGCGCGCGCCATTACAGCCGGCCAGCAGGCGCGGCATGATGTCCAGCGAACAGGTGCCGCCCAGGTCGATGTCCAGCAGGATTACGTCGGGCAGCACTTCCGGCGCCATGGCCAGCGCGCTGTCGCAGTCGCGCGCGGTGCCGACCACCAGCATGTTCAATGCTTCGCTTTCAATCAGCTTGCCAAGCCCCCATAGCAGGGTCTTGTGGTCATCGACCAGCATGATGCGGATTCGTTTGTCAGCCTGCCCCATACTCACCTCACACCGGAATCACGATCTGTACTGCAGTGTTGTTCTGGCGGCCGCGCTGCACGCGTGCTTCGCCGCCCAGTGCGGCGGCGCGTTCAGCGATTGAGCTTGGTGTAAAGTCTAGCACCGGCTGGCCCGAACATTCATTTTCGATCCGCACGGTGAGCTGGCCGGCGGTGCACGCCAGTTCGATGTAACCGTTGCGCGCTGTTGTATGTTTGCAGATATTGCTCATGCCTTCGTTGACGATCTGGAACACTTCGGCCGCCAGGCGGTCGCTCATATGCAATTCACCCTTGGTGTCGACATTGATGTGCACGTCATAGAACTGGCGCAGTTGCGCGGCCTGCCGGCGCAGGGCGATCAGCAATTCCGGTTCCTTCATCTCCAGCCCGCCGCGCAGGCTCTTAGCGTAGTTGCGCAAGTCGCGCACCACCTGCGAAGTGACGTCGAGCAGGTTGTCCAGGTCCGGCACCAGGGGATTGCCGGGATCGGCTTTCAGGCGGATGCCCGACACGCCGTGGCGCAGGCCGATATAGGGCTGGATCGTGGTGTCATGCAAGTCGCGGGCGATACGCTCGCGCTCTCGCAACACTGCTTCCGATGCCATCCGGTCCAGCAGTTCGATATTCTCGATCACGGGAAAGGCCTGGGCCGCGATCTGCAGCAGGAACAGCGCGTCCGATTTGTGGAAATGGTGGCGCTGCGACACCACGATCAGGCGCCCCGAGCCGCGCCGCAGGGGCAGCGGCACGGCAATCAGCGACAACGCATCAAGCAGTTCGGCCAGGGTTTCGCCGGCCTCGGCGTCTTGCTCGATCCAGCGCTGGTGTTCGCTGTCGTAGCTCTTGATTTGCAGCTGGCGCTGCAGCCAGGCACCGCGCGGCTGGCGCAGCAGCAGGATCGCGTCTTCCCCGCACACCAGCAGCGGCGCGGCAGCGTCCGCCGCCAGGTTGCTGGCGTGGATAGGGCGCCCGGCATTGGCCGCGCTGGCAGCGCGCAACGTCCAGCTGGCGGCACTGTTATCGTGCATCAGCAGGATGCAGCTATGGGCGCCATAGAACTGGCGCGTCTGCTCCAGCACGGAACTGATGGTGCGGTCGACCCCGAAGCGCGGATTGGACATCTGGCTCACCGCGTGCAGCAAGGCCATGCGCTGGCGCTGGATCATGGCCATGCCGCCCCAGTGCGCGATCATGTAACCGAGGGCCAGCAGGAAGGTGGCGCGCAGCATCACCACCGCCATCTCCGCCTTGCTATGGGTATACAGAGAGGTCAGGGCAAAGGCCAGCGAGGCGGCCATGGTAATGCGGGCACCTTCTTCGAAGCCGTGGCTAAAGGCCGAAGTCAGGATGGCGAAGAAAAAGAGCAGGAAATAAAAGCTGGAATCTCCGCCCGTGACGTAGACCATCAGGGCGAACCAGCCCACGTCAAGCCAGTGCACCAGCTTGCTGCGCACCAGCAGCGCGCGGTTGGCCAACAGGAGCAGGGTCACGCTTTGCAGCAGGTAGGCCAGGAACACGCCCAGCGACAGGACGTCGGCGCGGCCGGCCGGTTCCACCACCAGGGTAAACAGGCAGGCTACGGCCAGTACCAGGCGCATCCAGCGCACCATGGAGGCATCCGAAGTATCCTTCGGCAGGGTCGCGTGCAGCAGGCCTTCGTTGATCACATTCTCTCCGGCGCGTTGTTGTTACCATGCTAAGAGAACCATTAGTCCTTGTCCACAACAAGGTTGTATTTTTGAAACGTTGCAGGGTCTTGAATTTGGCCCGGCCGGCCCCATGTGGGCGATTCCGACGTCCCGTATAAGACTATTGAGGTAAAAATGGCAGAAAACAAGCAAACCATGGGGTTCCAGGCAGAAGTCAAACAACTTCTGCAGTTGATGATTCACTCGCTCTACTCGAACAAGGAAATCTTCCTGCGCGAGCTGGTCTCGAATGCCTCCGATGCGGCCGACAAGCTGCGTTTTGAGGCGATCAACAACGATGCCCTGTACGGCAACGACCACGAACTGAAAATCCGTGTCAGCTTTGACAAGGAAGCACGCACCATCACCATTTCCGACAACGGCATCGGCATGAGCCGCGACGAGGCGATTTCCCACCTCGGCACCATCGCCAAGTCGGGCACCAAGGAATTCTTCGGCAAGCTGTCCGGCGACCAGCAGAAAGACGCGGCCCTGATCGGCCAGTTCGGTGTCGGCTTCTATTCCGGCTTCATCGTGGCCGACAAGATCACCGTCGAATCGCGCCGCGCCGGGCTGGCGGCGGAAGAAGGCGTGCGCTGGGAATCGGCGGGCGAAGGCGATTACTCGATCGAGCAGATCAGCAAGCCTGGCCGCGGCACCGACATCATCTTGCACCTGCGCGAAGGCGAGGATGAGCTGTTGTCGAGCTGGAAACTGAAGTCCATCATCCGCAAGTACTCCGACCATATCTCGCTGCCGATCCAGATGCAGAAGGAAGAGTGGGATGAAGAGAAGAAGGAAACCGTCCTGAAGGACGAGCTGGAAACCATCAACCAGGCCAGCGCCCTGTGGGCCCGCGCCAAGAGCGAGATCACGCCGGAACAGTACGAAGAGTTCTACAAGCATGTGTCGCACGACTTCGGCGCGCCGCTGGCCTACACCCACAACCGCGTGGAAGGCCGCAGCGAATACACCCAGCTGCTGTATATCCCGGCCAAGGCCCCGTTCGATCTGTGGGACCGCAACAAGCGTGGCGGCATCAAGCTGTACGTCAAGCGCGTGTTCATCATGGACGATGCCGAGCAGCTGATGCCGACCTACCTGCGCTTCGTTAAGGGCGTGATCGACTCGGCCGACCTGCCGCTGAACGTGTCGCGCGAGATCCTGCAGGAGTCGCGCGACGTGAAAGCGATCCGCGAAGGCTCCACCAAGCGCGTGCTGGGCATGCTGGAAGAGCTGGCCAACGCCGACGAGCAGGAAAAGAAGGACAAGTACGCTGCCTTCTGGACCGAATTCGGCCAGGTGCTGAAAGAGGGCATCGGCGAAGACTTCGCCAACAAGGAGCGCCTGGCCAAGCTGCTCCGCTTTGCCTCCACCGTCAACGAAGGCGACGAGCAGACCGTGTCGCTGGAAGCCTATGTCGGCCGCATGAAGGAAGGCCAGGACAAGATCTACTACGTCACCGCCGACAGCTTTGCCGCCGCGAAGAACTCGCCGCACCTGGAAATCTTCCGCAAGAAGGGCGTCGAAGTGCTGCTGCTGACCGATCGCGTCGATGAATGGATGCTGTCCTTCCTGAACGACTTCGAAGGCAAGGAACTGCATTCCGTGGCCAAGGGCGGCCTGGACCTGGGCGCGATGGAAGACGAGGCGGAGAAGAAGGAACACGCCGAGACCGAAACCCAGTACCAGGAACTGGTCGGCAAGATGAAGGAAGCGCTGGCCGGCAAGGCCAAGGACGTGCGCGTCACCTTCCGCCTGACCGATTCGCCGGCTTGCCTGGTGGCCGACGAGCACGAGCTGTCGGGCAACCTGCTGCGCATGCTGAAGGCGGCTGGCCAGGATGCGCCGGAATCCAAGCCTATCCTGGAAATCAACCCGCAGCACCCGCTGGTGACGCGCCTGAAGTATGAGCATGCCGCCAGCGCCAAGTTCGGCGACTGGGCCCACATCCTGTTCGACCAGGCCTTGCTGGCCGAAGGCGGAACCCTGGCCGACCCGGCATCGTTCGTCAAGCGCATGAACGAGATGCTGCTGTCGAAATAAAAGGCTGCAGGGACGCCCCTGGTTAGATTTGGTGAGACTTTAGCTCCTTGTCAAGCGGCATAATCAAAGCAAGCCCGCCTTCGCGAGGATTGCATGACGGAAGTTCGCAAGCAGCGCATTCTCATCGTTGACGACCAGAGCGTCCATACCGTGGCGTTGTGCGATGTGCTGCGCCAGTACCAGTTTGATGCCGAAGGCTGTTCCAGCGCCGAGTCTGCGCTGGAGCTGCTGCGCAGCCAGTCGTTTGACCTGATGCTGTCCGACCTGAACATGCCGGGGATGGACGGCATCGGCCTGGTCAAGGAAGCCCTGCAGCACGATCCCGACCTGGCCTGCATCATCATGACCGGCGAGGGCAGCATCGCCACCGCCGTGCGCGCCATGCAGGGCGGCGCCCTCGACTACATCGTCAAGCCCTTCAAAGCGTCTTCCCTGTTGCCGGTGCTGGCGCGGGCCCAGGCCACGCGCGCCCTGCGCCTGGCAAACGCCGAGCTGGAGCGCCAGCTGCGCCAGAACGTGATGGAGCTGGCGGAAGCCAACCATCGCCTGGAACAGGCGCGCACCGCGGCGGAGCACGCGAATGCGGAGAAATCGCGCTTCCTGTCGAACATGAGCCATGAGCTGCGCACGCCGCTCAACGGCATACTGGGTTTCGCGCAAATCCTGGCGGCCGACAAGCTGCCGGCCACCCAGCTGGAAAAGCAGCGCTTTGCGCGCAATATCGTGCAATCCGGCCAGCATCTGCTCAAGCTGGTCAATGAAATCCTCGACCTGGCGCGTATCGAAGCGGGCAAGGTGCCGCTGGCGATGGAAGCGGTGGACTTGCCGACTGTGTTGCAGGAGTGCCGCATGATGGTGACGCCGCTGGCGGCCAAGCGCGACATCAGCCTCGGTTTCGGCGAGGTGCCGGAACGGCGCCTGTGCGCCGACCGCACGCGCCTGGTGCAGGTGCTGATCAACCTGCTGTCCAACGCCATCAAGTACAACCATGACCAGGGCCGTGTCGCCGTGGCCTGCGACGAACTCGATGGCAGCCGCCTGCGCATTTCCGTCAGCGACACCGGGCCGGGGCTGGAACCGGACCAGGTGCAGCACATCTTCCAGCCATTCCACCGCCTCGGACGCGACGAAGAAGAAGAGGGCAGCGGCCTCGGCCTGGCCCTCACCCGGCGCGTAGTCGAGGCCATGCAAGGCGCCATCGGCGTCGAGAGCCAGCCGGGCCAGGGCAGCACCTTCTGGGTGGAGTTGCCGCTGGCGCCGGAGACAACCCAACAGGTGCAACATGCGTAGCCGAACCATGCAGGTCCTTGGGGTGTTGTTCATTGTGCTGGCGCTGGGCGTGGCCTGGCTGTGGCAGCAGCAACGGCGGCCGGCCATGCCGCCGACGTCGCTGGTGATAGCGGCCAATACCGAATATGTCGGCACTTGCGCCGTCGTGGCGGCGCAGCAGCGCGGTTACTTCGCCGGACAGGGCTTGTCGGTCAAGGTACTGCCGTTCTCGAGCGGCAAGGCGTCGATGCAGGCGGTGGTCGACGGCAAGGCCGACGTCGGCACCGTGGCCGACATTCCGATCGTTTTTGCCGCGATGGATGGCGTGCCGGTCAAGGTGCTGGCCACCTTCTTCCGCACTGGCAAGGACCACGGCATCATCGGCCGCCGCGACCATGGCGTGCTGACGCCCGCCAGCCTGAAGGGCAAGCGCATCGGCGTCACGCAAGGCACCTCGGGCCAGTTCACGCTGGACGTGTTCCTGAACTGGCAGCGCATGGACGGCAGCGAAGTGACCATGGTCAATTACAAGCCGGAAGAGCTGGGCCAGGCGCTGCAGCGCGGCGACGTTGATGCCGTGGCAGGCTGGGAACCGTTCCTCGGCGCGATGCGCAAGCAACTGGGCGATACCGCGGTCAGCTTTTCCGGCGAACAGGCGTATGAGAGTATCTACAACCTGGTGGCGCTGCAGCGTTTCACCGGCGAGCGGGCAGCCGTCATCCCGCGCCTGCTGCAGGCGATCGAGCAGGGCTCGGCCTGGTGCGAAAAATCGCCGCAAGAGGCCCAGCCCCTGCTGCCGGCAACCGCCAAGCTGAACCGTGCGGAAGTGGTGGCTGCGTGGCCGACCTACCACTTCGGGCTGGAGCTGGACCAGTCGCTGCTGCTGGCCTTTGAAGACCGCGCCCGCTGGGCCATCCGCAACCGGCTGGCCAATTCGCGCGAAGTGCCGAATTTCCTCGACAATGTCTACCTGGAAGGACTGGGCGAGGTGCGGCCGACTGCCGTCACCGTCATCCATTAAGCCTCATGAAGATTATCACTCGCCTGAAGTGGGCTCAGTGGCTGTGCCTGGCCGGCGTGGCGCTGGCCGTGCTGCTGATGATTGGCGCCACGCGCCAGGTCAAGCAGGAGTTGCAGCGCAATGAACGCGCCGGGGAAATCGTGAGCGGGGTGGTGGCGCTGCGCTACCTGTCGCTGGAATACGCGCAGACGCAGGAGCGCCGCTCCCACGTGCAATGGCAGTTGCGCAAGGAATCGCTGCAAGGCTTGCTGTTGCGCGACGACCTGTTCAGGGAAGCCGAGGAGGGGCAGTTGCTGCGCGACTTGCAGGAAAGCCTGCCCCTGCTGGCACGCCATTTCTCGGAACTGCTGCTGGTACGGCAGGAGCTGCGCGCCACCCCCGAGCGGGCCGAGGTCCTGCACTTGCTGGAAGCGCGCCTGTTTGGCCAATTGATGTCGCGTACCCAGGACATGATCAAGGATGCGGAGGACCTGGCGCGCCGCAGCCGCCAAGGGGTGCTGCGGGCGCAGCAGAATGCCTCCGCCGTGGCGGCCGGCCTTGGCCTGCTGCTGGCGCTGACCGTGCTGGGCGCGCTGGCCTTGACCATCCGCAGTGTGGCCCATCCGCTGGAGCGCTTGCGGCGCGGGGCCGAACTGGTGGGCTCCGGCAAGCTGGACTTCCGAATGAATATGAGCGCCGTCGATGAAGTGGGCGACCTGGCGCGTGCTTTCGATGCCATGACCGAACGCTTGCGGGCCACCACGGTGTCGCGCGACGAACTGGTTGCCGTCAATTCCGCGCTGCACGACGAGATGGCGGTGCGCCATGGCGCCGAGTTGAAAGTGCAGGCCCAGCTCGGACGGCTCAGCCTGCTGCACCAGATGACGCGCTCGATCGGCGAACGGCAGGATTTGCGCAGTATTCTGCAGGTGCTGGTGCGCAACCTGGAAGACCAGTTGCCGGTGGACTTTGCCTGCGTGTTCCTGTTGCAGGAAGGCGTGCTGGAGGCCAGTTGCGTCGGCCTGGGCAACGCCCTGCTGCCAGGCGATGCGTCGCTGAAGGAGGGCGCCCAGGTCTCGATCGACAACAACGGCCTGTCGCGCTGCGTGAAAGGCCAGCTGGTGTACGAGCCGGACATCGGCGGCAGCGAATTCCCGTTCCCGCACCGGCTGGCGCGCGGCGGCCTGAATTCCCTGGTGCTGGCGCCGCTGCAGGCCGAGAGCGTGGTGTTTGGCGTGCTGGCCGTGGCGCGCACCGTCCCGAATGCCTTCTCCAGCGGCGAATGCGAATTCCTGCGCCAGTTGAGCGAACACGCCGCGCTGGCGGCGCGCCAGGCGCAGCTGTACGGCGCGCTGCAGCAGGCATACCACACCCTGCATGCGACGCAGCAGTCGGTTACGCGCGAAGAGCGCCTGCGCGCCCTGGGCCAGATGGCCAGCGGCATCGCCCACGACATCAATAACGCCATCTCGCCGGTGGCGCTGTACACCGAGACGCTGCTGGAAACGGAAACCGGGCTCAGCCCCAGCGGCCGCAACCACCTGCAGGTGATCGCGCGCGCCATCGACGACGTGGCGGCTACGGTGGCGCGCATGCGCGAGCTGTACCGCCGCCGCGAACCGCAAATGGAGCTCACCAGTGTCAGCCTGAACGTGCTGGCGCAGCAGGTGGCCGACCTGACGCGGGCGCGCTGGAGCGATATGCCGCAGCAGCGCGGCGTGGTGATCAACATGAAGCTGGAACTGGCGCCGGGCTTGCCTTCCGTGATGGGCTCCGAGCCGGAAATCCGCGAAGCCCTGACCAACCTGGTGTTCAATGCTGTCGACGCCATGCCGGAAGGCGGCGCGCTGACCCTGCGCACCCGCAGCACCGGCGAGCATGCGATTGTCGACGTGGTGGACAGCGGGGTCGGCATGGACGAATCGACGCGCCGTCATTGCCTGGACCCCTTCTTCACTACCAAGGGTGAGCGAGGCAGCGGCCTGGGACTGGCCACCGTCAACTCGATGGCCGAGCGCCACAGCGCCGTGGTGCAGGTGGAATCGATGATCGGGCAGGGCACCACGGTGTCGCTGGCCTTCCCCTTGCCGCAGGCGCATCCGGCCATGCCGCCGCTGGAAGCCCCGGCCACAGCGGTGGCGGTGGCCGAACCAATGCGCCTGCTGGTGATCGACGACGACCCGGCCGTGCTGGCCTCCATGACCACCATCCTGCAGCGCGATGGCCACACGGTGGTGGCGGCCAACGGCGGCGCCGCCGGCATCGAGCAGTTCAAGGCATCGCAGGAATCGAGCCAGCCCTTCGATGCCGTCTTCAGCGACCTTGGCATGCCGCACGTCGATGGGCGCAAGGTGGCCGGCTGCATCAAGGAGCTGTCGCCCAGCACGCCGGTGATCCTGGTCACGGGCTGGGGCCAGCGCCTGATCCCGGAAGGCGACGTCGATGCCAAGCCGGCCAGCGTGGACGAAGTGCTGAGCAAGCCGCCGCGCGTGCGCGAACTGCGCGAGGTGCTGCTGAAAGTGCACAAGGTCGGGTATAGTCCTGCGTCATGAATGATCCAATCGACTTTGCCGCGCACCGGGCGCGGTTGTTTGCCATCGCCTATCGCATGCTGGGCGTGCGCGCCGATGCGGAGGACGTGGTGCAGGATGCTTGGATTCGCTGGCAGGGCGCCGATACCGGCGGCGTGCAATCGGCCGAAGCCTGGCTGGTGACGGTGGTGACCCGGCTTGCCATCGACCGCCTGCGCGCCGCCATCGCCGAACGCGAAGCCTACGAAGGCCTGTGGCTGCCCGAGCCGCTGGTGGCGATCGACGAAGAAACGCCGGAAGCCCAGGCCGAGCGCGCCAGCGACCTGTCGCTGGCCTATATGTGGCTGCTGCAGCGCCTGGGGCCGGAGGAGCGCGCCGCCTTCCTGCTGCGCCAGGTGTTCGATTACGACTACAACGAAGTGGCCGAGCAGCTTGGCAAGTCCGAAGCGGCCTGCCGCCAGATGGTGAGCCGGGCCGGCGACCGGGTGCAGCAAGGGCAGTCGCGTTTCGACATTCCGGCCGACACCCACCGCCAGCTGTTGCAGCGCTTCGTGGAAGCCTCGGCCAGCGGCGACAAGGCGGCAGTGCGCGCCTTGCTGGCGGAAGACCTGGAACTGGTGGGCGACGGGGGCGGCAAGGTCAAGTCCTTCGGCATCGTCATTACCGATCCGGACAAGATCGCGGCGCTGTATGCCGGCATGCACAAGCTGGGCGCCATCGAATACCGCGCCGCCATGGTCAATGGCGAACCGGGCTTGCTGCGCTTTGTGGACGGCCAGCTGGAGTCGGCGCAGGGCTTTGCCACCGACGGCGAGCGGATTACCGGCATCTATGTAGTGCGCAACCCGGACAAGCTGGCGCACATTCTTAACTGACGTGAGCAGGCTGGCAGGCTGCGGAGGGATTGGATATGTTGAGCGAAACCCGCGAGCGTGGCCTGCAGCTTGGAATGCCCGACCTGCTGCGTGCCATACAATACCTGCCGGTCGGCATGTCCATCATCGACCGCGACCTGCAGTTCAGGTTCTGGAACGAGACGTTCTGCCAGTGCCTGGATTTCCCCGATAGCCTGATGCAGCCGGGCGTGCTGCTGGAGGACCTGTTTCGCTTCAACGCCCTGCGCGGGGAATTCGGGCCCGGCGATCCGGAAACCCAGGTGCGTCAGCGCATCGACCTGGCGCGCCAGTTCGTGCCGCACCGTTTCCGGCGCACGCGCGCCAATGGCACGGTTTTGCAGGTGACCGGCCGCCCCATGAGTGACGAACAGGGCCGGGTCATGGGTTTCGTCACCATCTATGAAGATGTCACCACCGAGGCGCGCCAGCAGCAGGAGCTGGAGCAGGCGCACCAGAAGCTGCTGTCGGCCTATGAAGACTTGCGGCGCGCCCAGCTTGACAATAGCGCGCTGGAGAAGGACCGCTTCAAATACTACCAGCTGGCCGTGCGCGACGCCGTGACGGGCTTGTACACGCGCCACTATATGGAAGATGCCGCCGCGCGCCTGCTGCAGCAGCACGAGCGCGACCCTGCCGAACGGGTGGGCCTGCTGGTGTTCGACATCGACCGTTTCAAGCAAATCAATGACAACTACGGCCACCTGGCCGGCGACGTGGTGCTGCAGCGCATCGGCGGAGTATTGAACAGCCATACGCGCCGCGTCGACATCGCGGTGCGCAACGGCGGCGACGAATTTGCCGTTTTCCTGCCCAAGCTCGACCTCGAGCACAGCCTGCAATTTGCCGAACGGGTACGCGGCGAAGTGCGTGGCCAGCGCTTTGAAGGCGCGCTGGCCGGCATCGAACTATCCATCAGCGCCGGCGTGGCCGAGCACCAGCCGGGCGAAACGCTGGGAGAACTGCTGCAGCGTGCCGATGCTGCCCTGTATGCGGCCAAGCGCGCCGGGCGCGACCGGGTGTGCACCTTCCCCGCCCACCCTGAAAAAAATCTTTAGCCGGGCTGTCACAAACCGGCAGGCTGCTCCGTCTAATGGATAAGAAGGCCGCACTGTGCGGGCTTTGCCATCAGACCGAAAGGAATTCCATGAGCACCCTGCGTTACAACTACTTCCAACTGTCCCAGAAATCGTTCCAAAACCTGTTGGCGCTGTCGAATGGCCTGAACCGTGAATTGCTGGGCAAAAAGCTGGTGGACCTGGTCCTGCTGCGCGTGTCGCAGATCAACGGCTGCGGTTTCTGCATCGACATGCATTACCAGGACTTGTTGAAGATGGATGTCGATCCGCGCCATGTGAACGCGGTGGCCGGCTGGCGCGAGGCGCCATTCTTCAGCGAGCGCGAACGCGCTGCGCTGGAATGGTCTGAGCTGATCAATGCGATTCCAGTCCGCGATCCCGACGACGCAGCTTACGCTCGTGTCCAGGAGCATTTCTCCGGCGAAGAGATCGCGGAACTGGGTTTCGTGGTTGCGGTCATCCGTTCCTGGAACATGCTGAACGTGGCGTCGCGCAACCCGATTCCTCGTTAATTTTCCCGCTTGCGCAGTAACAGCAAGGGCAAGCCCGCCAGCAGCATGAGGATCTGCGCCGGCTCGGGAATCGGCGCCGCCAGGAAGCCGCGGATTTCACCGCTCGGGTAGACGGTCGAGTGGATGTTGAAATACGCGGCGCCGGCATTGAGTCCGGCCAGTAGCGCGGCTTCGGCGCCAGCCGTGGTGCCGCCGTTATTGGCCAGGAAAGTCGGATTCCAGAACGAATCTTGCGACGTATCGAAGAACGAGGCGTAGCTGCCGCTGGTTTCGTTCTCCGGGAAGCCGGTCAGTGTCGGCAGCATGGTGGCGACACCCGCAGTGCCGTCACCCGGCACAGCGGTGCAGCAATGGATGTGGGCAGCGCCGCTCAGGCCCGCCAGGTCGGTAAAGCTGGCTGCAATGGTCATGTAGTGGTTGTCGATATCGAACAGCACGGTCACATCGCCCATGCCGGTCGAAGCGTTTGGCGGTGATTCCGCCGCGCCGCTGAGTGCGGCGTTGAAGACGAGTGGATCCGCTTGCGCGGCGCCGCAAGCGGCGACCAGGGCCAGCGTCGCCAGCCCCTTTTTCAGATGAGTTCCCATTAGGTGGCTCCTCCATGTTCGCGAGCCCGTGATAACGGTTCCCCCCGTGTAACAACAAGCAGGCGCGCAGTACAGCGCGCTTATTGTCGCTTCAAGCGTGCATGGCGTGGCGCACGCTTAACACCATTACTTGACGTTCTTCATGAGGAAGGTAGCCTGGCCGCAACTCTTCTGCGAGTAGGCGATGGCTTCCTGCGAACAGCTGCGGGATTTGCCGTCCTTGGCGAAGCAGACGCGCGCTTCGCGCAGGAAACGGCCGCCGGAACCGCAAACAGGCAGCACGGAATCCTTTGCCAGCCACGGATTGGCTTTGTGGAAATCGGCCTCGAACTGGCCGGGCGTCACCCGCACCGGCTGTTGCGGGCGCGCGAAGGCGGTCGGGATCTTCAGGCTGTCGCGCAGCTTGGCGCTCAGCGCCAGGTAATCCTGCGGCTGCAGGCCGGAGCAGCTGCCATGCTTGTTCCATTCATGGAACAGCAGTTTTGGCGAAGGGTAGAGCGATTCGTACTGGTCGCGCAGGCTATTGGAAATCCTGATGCGGCCGCAGCTTTCGGGATAACCGCGTTCGAATTGCGGCCACAGGCCGTGCAGCACGAAGCCAAGCTGGCGGCCGGTGGCGCATTGCACCGGGTCGCCGCCGCCACGGCCGGCGCAATATTCCGGCGACCAGGACAGCGACATCACGTAGTAATCGAAAACACCGGGGCGGTCGTCGCGTGCCATGGCTGGCAGTGCGCACGCCGCGGCCAGCAAGGCAGCGAGCAAGCGTTTCACAGGGCGGTCCTCAAAGCGAACAATTCGGGGAACAGTACCACATCGAGCATCTTGCGCAGATAGGACACGCCGGCCGTGCCGCCGGTGCCGGTCTTGAAGCCGATCACGCGTTCCACCGTGGTGACATGGCGGAAGCGCCAGAAGCGGAAGGCGGTCTCCATGTCGACCAGCTTTTCCGCCAGCTCGTACAGGGCCCAGTAGCGGGTGGTGTCGCGGTATACCTCCAGCCAGGCTTTCTGCACCGACTCGTTGGCTACCGTAGGCAGGGTCCAGTCGCCGTCCAGGCGTTCGGCGTCGATGTGCAGGCCATTTCGCGCCAGCAGGCGGATCGCTTCATCGTACAGTGAAGGCGCACGCAGGGCCGCGTCGAGCAGGGCATGGGCTGCCGGCGCCTGCTGGTGCACCGCCAGCATATTGGCGTTCTTGTTACCGAGGATGAATTCGATTTCGCGATACTGGTGCGACTGGAAGCCGGACGACGAGGCCAGGTAAGGGCGGATCGCGGTGTACTCTGGCGGGGTCATGGTGGCCAGCACGTCCCAGGCATGCACCAGCTGGTCCATGATGCGCGCCACCCGGGCCAGCATCTTGAACGCCGGCGGCAGGTCGTCGCGGCGCAGGTGGTCGACCACGGCGTGCAGCTCGTGCAGCATCAGCTTCATCCACAGTTCGCTGGTCTGGTGCTGCACGATGAACAGCATCTCGTTGTGGTTGGGCGACAGCGGGTGCTGCGCGTTCAGGATCTTTTCCAGGCCCAGGTAGTCGCCATAGCTCATGGACTTGGAGAAGTCCATTTGCGCACCGTGCCACTCGGCGCCTTTCTTTTCTTCGGTCATGTCGTGTCTCAGGTTACAGCGCCGCGGGCGGCAGTGATGTCGTAGGCTTTGTCGTCCAGGATCTGCTTCAGGATTTCCACCGCATCCCAGACGTCGGCGAAACTGGTGTAAAGCGGCGTGAAGCCGAAGCGCATGATTTCCGGCTCGCGGTAATCGCCGATCACGCCGCGCGCGATCAGGGCTTGCATCACGGCGTAGCCGTGCGGATGGGTGAAGCTGACTTGCGAGCCTCGGCGCACATGGTCGCGCGGCGTGACCAGGCCCAGCGGGTGGTTCGGGCAGCGCTGCTCCACCAGGGCGATGAACAGGTCGGTCAGGGCCAGCGACTTGGCGCGCACCGCATCCATGGTGGTTTGCGCGAAGACGTCCAGGCCGCATTCCACCATCGCCAGCGAGGTCACCGGCTGGGTACCGCACAGCGCACGGCCGATGCCCGTGGCCGGGGCGAAGTCGGGCGCCATGGCAAATGGATTGGCGTGGCCCCACCAGCCGGACAACGGGTGGCTGAATTTGTCCTGATGGCGTTGCGGGACCCAGATGAAGGCCGGCGAGCCCGGGCCGCCATTCAGGTATTTATAGGTGCAGCCGACCGCGAAGTCGGCGCCGTCCGCGTGCAGGTCGAGCGGTACCGCGCCGGCGGAGTGGGCCAGGTCCCACACGATCAGTGCGCCGTGCTGGTGGGCGAGGGCGCTGGTCGCCGCCATGTCGTGCTGGTAGCCGGTGCGGTAGTTTACGTGGGTCAGCATGACCACGGCGACGTCGGCGGTGATGGCGGCCGGGAGCTGGTCCGGGCTGTCGACCAGGCGCACCTCATAGCCGCGGTCGAGCCAGGAAGTCAGGCCCTGGGCCATATAGATGTCGGTCGGGAAGTTCGAGCGCTCGGTGATGATGACCTTGCGGCCGGTGTGCGCCTGCGCGTGCAGAGCGGCGGCCAGGGCTTTGAACAGGTTGATCGAGGTGGTGTCGGTGACCACCACTTCGCCGGCCTTGGCGCCGACCAGCGGGGCCAGCTTGTCGCCCAGGCGTTTCGGCATCTCGAACCAGCCGGCGGTGTTCCAGCTGGTGATCAGGTCCTTGCCCCATTCCTTGGCGATCACCTCGGTGGCGCGAGTGAGGGCGGCTTTCGGGCGGGCGCCCAGGGAGTTGCCATCTAAATAAATGACTCCGGCAGGCAGGTCGAACTGCTCGCGCAGGGGCGCCAGGGTGTCCGCGGAGTCGCGGGCCAGGCAGTCGGAACGGGAAATCATGCGGCGTTTTCCTTGAGACTTAAACAAAGTGAGATTGTAGCAACCTTTTCTTGGCCAAAACCGGTAAACCGGTGTCAGACCCGCAGGGTCTGACACCGTCACGCGGCCGCCGCTGGCCAGTGCCTGACCCTGTGGGTCAGGCACTGCTTTGCCGGTTTTGTCTTCTAAGTCATTGATTTAAAAAGAATCAAAAAATTTTCAAATTTTTTTTCAAAAAACCCTAAAGTTCCCCAAACCCCTGCCGTTACCGTTTTTAGAAGCCCGGTAAAAGGCTTGCTGTTCGGCAGTTTGGAATGAGTGAAAAAAACTTAAAATTTTTTGCTCGGAACCCTAAAGTTCTCCCAAACCCTGCCGTTACCAGTTCAGATGTCGCAAAAAAGCACCACGGCGCCATCGCATTTTTACCCTCGGCTCCTGCGTTTTGAGCGAGACCGAACGCCCCGCAAACCCGCGCCAATACTGGCGTTGCCCCTCTATGGGCAGCCCTCTGTAGGACAAAATCCTACGGGGTTCCTTCGCCTATTCCCGACCCAAAATACAGAGTGCGGCCTCTATGCGCTTTGTGCCGCCTCCAGCAGAATGTATCTCAACAGCAACGAATATTGCGTTGCAAGCTGAAACTGACTGGAGATGGACATGACCGCAAACGACATGATGGCTGAAATCCGCGATGCGAACCTGAGCTACCTGATGCTGGCGCAGCAGATGATCCGCGCCGACAAAGTCACC